>JABNAD010000103.1_pt1 | contig 76933 bp, 78 predicted proteins | sample 7240381 | NCBI WGS metagenome assembly JABNAD01 (sample SAMN11332834, study PRJNA596920) | anaerobic digester metagenome | biome: digested sludge; isolation source: digested sewage sludge-derived enrichment culture grown on H2/CO2 | place: Germany: Goettingen
TGGGTGGAAATCAGCATCGTCTTGCCTTCTTGCCCCAGCTTGACCAGCACCTCTTCCAGCATTTGAGCATTGAGGGGATCCAGGGCGGCGGTGGGTTCATCAAAGATAATCACTTCGGATTTCATGGCAATAATATCGGCAATGGTGACCCGCTTTTTTTCGCCGCCACTCAAATAGTGGGGTGGGCGATCCTTAAAATCGAGAATATTCATATAGGTCAGGGCCTCATCGACCCGGCGGAGCACTTCTTCCCGGGGTAGTTTTAAATTCATCGGACCAAAACCAACCTCGGCCATGACCGTCGAGGCAATGATTTGGTTATCGGCGTCCTGAAAAACAATGCCAATGTTTTTTCGCAGTTCCTTTAAATTCTTCTTATTGATGACGGTACCCTGATAGCAAATCTCACCATGATCGGCCTTCAATACACCATTGGCATTAAGAAAAAACGTCGATTTGCCGGAGCCGTTGGAGCCAATCACGGCAATCTTTTCGCCTTTGTAAATATCGACACTAACCCCTTTCAGGGCCGGGTTACCGGTTCCATAACTGTAATGAAGATTATTGACTTTAAGTATTGGCTCTCTCATCGATTGACCTTTCAAATTGAATCCTTATTTTGTAACATACCAAAGCAGCAGCAGAAAAAGCATAAACCCGACGGCGTAGATCACCTGACTGATCTGAAACGGTTTTTCATCCTCCAGAAAAACCAGGTCGCCTTCATAGCCTCTGGCTTCCATGGCGGTATAATAGGCATTGGCCTTTTTAAGGGAAAGTACCAGCATATTGCTGGCGACATTGCCAAAGGTTTTGCAGGATGTCTTAAAATCGCAATAACCCTGCCGGGAATCGGCGGAATTGCGCATGTTGTTAAATACATCCAACAATATAAAAATATAGCGGTAAATCAGATTCATCAGTTCAATGATCAGCTTGGGTACATGGGCTTTTCGCAGCACCCCAATGATTTCAGATGAGGGTGTCGATAGGGTCATCATGATCATCGCACTGATCGCCCCAAACACTTTCATCATCAGAAACACCATTTCCTTGAGCTTGGCAACCGACGTATACAGGTAACCAAAGCCGAGATAGAGATTGAACTGGCCAATTGGTTGGCTTGAAAAATCAATGCCGATGGCAACGGTGCCCAAAATGATAAAGGTAAGCGGAATCATCAGCACCGACAGATAAGCCCCCAGCGGTAAGCCGCCTTTGACAACTGTTAAATAAGCCATGCTGACAATCACCGCCAGCGAGACCAGCGGGTTATTAAGCACGATGCAAAGCAGCAGGGTCAACACTGAAAAGGCCACTTTAAAGCTGGGGTTCCAGCCTCTGATTTTTGAGGCATAAGCATAATAATCAATGGCTGATCCTTCGCCGTGTTTATGACCGATTTGATGGTGATGCCTGTTCGGATGATGGCTGTTATCGCTTTTTTCATTCGTTCGGACAAAACCAAGCCGTTTGGCTGAACTGTTTTCCATCTGCACCCATCCTTTCTTTTTTTGTGTGATTGCTGTCCATTGCCAGCGCTACTTAACCGTATCAATACGATCGATACATTCAAGCAACGCATCAACCGAACTGAATTTATTACTGCACTGCTCTTCAATGCGATCAACAAGAATGATCTTCATTCCCAGCTTTTTAGCGGCGTTGATCTTATCCACGACGCCACCCATGTTGCCGCTTTCTTTGGTCACCAACACCTCTGCCTGGCAGTATTTAAAGAGTTCCATGTTCAGGGCTTCGTTATAGGGCCCTTTGATGGCAATGATGTTTTTGGGGCTGAACCCCAGGCTTTCACATTTACTTAAAACCTTCCAGTCCGGCAGCACCCGCAGATAGACCCGCTTTGAATAGTCCGGAATTCTTTTGAAAATATCAATTCTATTACTGCCCAAAGTCAACAGAATGTTTCCTTGGCAGTTCATCAGAACATCACAGGCTTCCCCATAGCTCTTAACAACGGTAATATCCGGATCATCTTCGTATTTTACCCGCTCCCGTTCATAACGAATATAGGGCAGATTTTCAAATTTGCAGACATTGATGGCATTTCGGGTTATTTCTGACGAAAAGGGATTGGCCGCATCAACTAAACAGGTTGGTTTTAGGGTTCTAATCAAATGGGTAATGTGATCTTTATTGAGTTTTCCCTGATAAATATCCAGATTCTTAAATTCCTCCAACATCCCGGCACCCAGACGGGTCGTAACGGTTACGGCCGTGTCATGGTTATTTTCTAATAGTCTCGCAATTACAGTCTTGGCATCGGTTGTCCCGGCTATTACTAATACTTTTGACATCTTCCTCCATCACTCTCATTTATATTTTTGCACAAAAAAACCTCATTATCTCTAAACAAGACAATGAGGCCGCAAAAATGCGCACAAAAATAAACCTCCTCCATCTCTCGTAGAGTTTGAGATACACAAACAGGCAGGTCTTCTGGCTTGAGCGTCAACATTGCCTCCTGCCTTCCCATTTCTGGTGGCATTCCTGGAGAAACTCGTCTCTTACAGCGGCGGGACCGCGGGGGATTTTCACCCCTCTTCCCTTTTCACCGGCTTATAATACATTGATTACAGCCGACACCTGTTTATTTATTTAATTCTTATATTTTTCTTAATTCAATAGTACTATATCAAATTTTTCCAGTTTTGTCACGTATTTTTTATCCCAGCGATTTTACGCTCTGAATCGTTCCGTTCTTAAACCCAGCTCGGCCAATGACATTCCGGCGATGGAAAACACATAGGCTTCATCAGGGTCAACCAATGTGATGGCTTCTGAATCGACGGACTCAATTGTTTTTAAATCATCCCTCAGACCGGCCCCTGTTTCTTTCATCAAACTTTCTTTTTTAGTCCAGATTTTCGTAAAAGCCAGGGCCTTGTTATCGCTTTTATTAATCAATTTTAATTCCTGCTCGTTACAGACATATTCAGCCAGCTGGGCATCATAGGCCGCCACGATTTCAATATCGACCCCGACATCACTGGTATGAATGGCACAGATTACTCCATTTTTACAATGGCTGAGATTAAAGTGGATCTGGGGATAGTCGCTTAAATATGGCTTGCCCTTGGCCGAATAACAAAAGCGAAGCTTTTCCGAAATACCATATTCATTTTTTAACCCGTAATTCAGCAAAACATAGCCCAATACCGACAATTTCTGATCAAGCTTTTGCCGATACGCTGTTGCCTTTTGCTGCCGTTCGTCAGGAAGCAACATCAGACTGCGTTTAAAAAGTTCATCTGAAAATTCTTCCATTTGATCAAATAAATAAACCGCCATTTATACCCCTTCACTTTTAACTTTAATAGTAGCACTATCTTAACAATTTTTTTCGTTCTTGACTATTTTTTTCATAAGTAAAGGGCTAAACCATTCTTCAAATGAAGGTAGTCCAGCCCATTTATTTTTTAATACCGTTAATCTGAAATGATTTATTTTAGTATTCTTCCCGGACTCCAAATTCGGCGTCTTCCACCCATTCTTCCGGACGTTCGACCAGGGTAATCAGATTATCAAAGATTTTATAATGATTCTCTTCCTGCTTGACCAGGTAACCAAACAGTTTTTTAGTTTGTTCATCTGCTGATTCCTGATAAAATTTCTGATAGAGTTCGATGCTGTCCTTTTCCATTTGCAGAGCCATCCGATAGACATCCAGCTGATTGGGGATTTTTTCGAATTTGTTTTTAAAATCACCCCGGTCTTTAAAAACATTGTTGGTATCTGCCAATGCTTCATTATCAGCTAAATCGTAACTTATTTTTGCCAGCTCATTTTTTAGCAATACGGCGTGACCATTTTCGTCCTCGGCCAATAATAAAAACACCGCATTTAACGGATTGTCCTGATTATTTTTTGCTTGTTCACGGTAATATGCTTCGCCGTCACGTTCCATCTTAATTGCAAATTCAATACTATTCATTTCTTCACCTCTCATCATTTATTAACCTCGTCCTTTGACGATCTTATACTAAACTACTCAAGCAAATTTAAATAAGCGCCATAACCCTGGGCTTCCATCTCCTCGGCCGGAATAAAACGCAGGGCCGCACTGTTGATGCAGTAGCGCAAGCCTCCGGTTCTGATCGGGCCATCGTCAAAAACGTGACCGAGGTGGGCATCACCAGTGACACTGCGCACCTCGGTCCGCTTCATCCGCAGGCTGGTGTCACTGAGTTCTTTGACAAGCTCCGGATCGATCGGTTTGGAGAAACTAGGCCAGCCGCAGCCAGATTCGAATTTATCACTGGATGAAAAAAGTGGTTCACCGGTGGTGATATCCACATAAATCCCTTTACGGTATTCATTGTAGTATTCATTCTGAAAAGGTGGTTCGGTGGCATTTTTCTGTGTCACCGCATATTGATCCGGGGTCAAGGTCTTTAATAAGGTCTCCTGATCCTTCTTTTGATATTTCATTATCGTTCCTGCCTTTCTCGTGATGCTTCTGTTTCTACCCCAATTTTCCAGATACTAATCAGTCTTCAATAATTTTAAGAAAGCTTTCAAGATCATTAACCGGCTGCTCGCAGCGGTAGTTTTTACAGATATAGGCAGTCGGTTCGCCGTGAATCATCTGCTGATTGACGGCAAAGGCGTTGATCTTTTTGAGATCAGTTTCGTTTTTATTAAACAACACCACCGAAAACGGCAGAAACTGCTGATTCAAGCGACGGTTCATTTCTCGGATCGTCGTATCAGTCTCATAGCCGGCAAAGACCACCTCGGTGGTGGGCTGTTCATGAAATAATTTGGCACAGAGCATCATCGTACCGGCCATCGGTACCTGATTGAGGTTTCCGGCAAAATAGCTGAACATCCCGTTGACGATATCAATGTATTTCTGTTCTCCGGTTATTTTGCCCAGCTTCAGCAGACAATAAGCTGCCATGGCATTTCCCGATGGCTTGGCATTGTCGTATACTTCCTTGGGCCGGGCAATGAGTTGTTCCGTATCATTGCCGTAGAGAAAAAAGCCGGCGGTGCCAAATTCATCGCCAAAGAGGTTGATCATGTCCACCGCCCGCACAATCGCTTTTTCGAGGTACTCGGTTTTAAAACTGGCCTGATACAGTTCCAGATAAGCCCAGATCAGGCTGGCATAATCATCGAGATAACCGAGAATTTTAGCCTCCCCCTTGCGGTAGCGGGCGTAGAGCCGACCGCTCCGCCGGGCCATGTTGTTTTCAATAAAGGCCACTGCCTCCTCCGCCTGTCGGATATAGGCCGTTTTACTAAAGATCCGCCCCGCCATCGCCAGAGCGGCAATCATCAACCCATTCCAGGAAGTCAGGATCTTGTCATCTTTATGGGGATGGACCCGTTTTTCCCGCTGCGCAAAGAGATCCGCGGTCATCTCATCGAGGGCTTTTTCCAACTCGGGATTAGCTTCAATCAGATCGAGATCAGTATCGATCATATTAACAATGTTCTTGCCCTCAAAATTACCTTTTTTTGACATCGGATAAAACTTAAAAAAGACCTCGGCCCGCTTCTGGCCCAGTATTTTTTCCACCTTATCCATCGACCAGACATAAAATTTGCCTTCTTCCCCTTCCGAGTCGGCATCTTGCGCGCAATAGAAGGCCCCTTCCGGGGAACGCAGATCGCGGTTGACATAGGTAATGGTTTTTTCGGCAATTTTTTTGTAGAGTATGTTGCCAGTAGCCTGGTAGGTTTCAGCATAAACCATAATCAGCAGGGCATTGTCGTAGAGCATCTTTTCAAAGTGGGGAACCAGCCACTGTTCATCGGTTGAATAGCGGGAAAACCCAAAACCGATATGATCAAAGATCCCGCCTTTATACATTTGCTGCAGGGTTTTTTCCACCATTACCAGGGCATCGGGCTGCTTAAAGGCCTGATAGCAGCGCAACAGGTAAAAAAGATGATGGGGGGCGGGGAATTTGGGAGCCTTGCCAAAACCACCATAGCGGTCATCAAAGCTTTCATCAAAAAAATCATAGGCATCAAAAAAGATCGTTCGCTTTAGTTCCTCTTCCCCTTTTCGCACCTCCAGATTATTGAGCAGTCCGGTCATCCGATTGGCAGAATCAATAATGTCTTCATTATTTTTTCGCCACTGGCTTTCAATACCCAACAATACATCAATCAAGCCAGGGTTTCCAAGCCGAGAGTATTTGGGCAGATAGGTGGTGGCATAAAAAGGTTTGCGGTCAGCGGTCAGAAAAACATTAAGGGGCCAACCGCCCTGACCGGTACTGACCTGGGCAAAGGTCATATATATCTGATCAATGTCTGGCCGCTCTTCCCGATCGACCTTGATGCTGATAAAATATTTGTTCAGGATTTCGGCCACGGCTTCATCCTCAAAGGATTCTTTTTCCATCACATGACACCAGTGACAAGTGCTGTAGCCAATTGAAAGGAAAACCGGTTTGTCCTGTCGCTTGGCCAGATTAAAGGCCTCGTCCGACCAGGGATACCAGTTTACCGGATTATAGGCATGCTGTAATAAATAAGGACTCATTTCATGAACAAGTCGGTTTGCTTTCTTCTTTACGTCGTCAAGAGCCATTGTGTCAACTCCTTTTTATAGTTTTCGTTACTTGCTATTATGCCCCTTAACCATTAACCTGGGCTTTAATTACCTTCAAAATTCAAAAATTCCGCTTCCAGGCGACGGCTGATCACCTGGTAAAAAACCACACTGAGAATTGCGCTGATCAGGGCAAATACTCCGTAACCCAAAATTGGATTGACAAAATACCCCAGCAAACCACTGATCCCAATTAACAGCCCGGTATAGGCCATCCCCACAAAAAGCGTGATCACCACATTCATATTGTTTTTAATGGCCTTTTGGGGGTTATCCCAATTGAGCAGCGGTCGGTTCATGTCCATAAATAATCCAAACAACAAAATCGGCAGTGACCCCAGTATCCCCAGAACGATGGTTATCACAAGGGTGGACAAGGGTAAGGGGAAAATGAATTGCACCGCAATGATGGTAAAGACGATCCCCAGGCTTTGAATAAACATCGCCACCCCGGTTCGCCCCACAATCTGATCTCTGGCAGTCACCGGAATCATCCGGGTCAGCCAGGAGGCTTTTCCTTCCCGGGAAAAGGTCGAGGCGGTAGTGGCTGAGGTACCTCCAAAAAAGATAAAAAAGGCAATCAGTAAAAAGTTGATCAAAATCGGCATGGCTCTGAAAAATTCCTGCATCCCCTGTAAATCTTCCGGGGGAATTTCAATAAATGAAACACTGAGGAGAATGCAAAGCGGGGCAATAATCACCACGCTGACATTATTAAAAAAGTATACCGGGGTCCGCAACAATAGCCGCAAATCCATGGTAAATATTGCCATCGCTCCGTGACTCTTTTTCCCCAGCACTTTGCTGCGCTGGGCCCCGCTTAATGGTTTACCCTTTTTGATTATTTTGCCGCTGACAATGCTCTTAAGATAAACCCGATTGCCGACTGTAACCATCAGAGCACAGGATAACAGCGTGATTCCCAGCAGTGTTGCAACCCAGCCCAACGACATCAGGGTGATTTTATTAAGCGCCCAGGCCATTAAAAAACTAGTCGGCATCAGGTAGCCGATGCTGTTCAATAAGCCTTCATTATTGGTCAGAATCGTATTCATCAACAGCTGAAAATCCGCCTCATCACCGCTTCCCAATTGGCTGGTAAACCAGATCTGAACCGTGAAAATGACGGCAATCCCGATAAAGACAAAAACAATCTGCAGCATATCCTTGCGTCCTTTGAGGGAAGCCGATTGCATAATCAGCATGATCACGGCGGTCATTAATGAGAGCGGCAGCACCGGGACAGTTAAAAAAACCAAAAACGACAGCAGCCCATAAAGCAGCCCCATGCCCTGACCGACACCATAAATAATCAAAATCGGAATAAAAATAAAGGCCGCAAAAATATATTCAAACACCAGAATGCTTAAGAATTTTGCAATGATCAGTTTTCGTTGACTGATTGGCAGCGGGATCAGTTCTTCAATGTTATCAGAGAAATAGAATTCTGAAAGAATGTACATGACCCCAAAAACAATGATCAGCACCGTTGCCATAATATAACCAATGCTTAAAAAAACCGAGGTCTGATTAATCAGTGTCAGTCCAAAATAGGTGGCCGACATGAGTGAAACATACATAAAAAAGGCCGGGATCAACGCTACTGGCACAATAATCAGGGTAAATAACTGTTTGTAAAATTCTTTTTTATTAAACTTCTGATTGTAGAAGAACAACGAAAATCCCAATGATTCGTTGATAAATAATTTGGTTAACGAGATAATTTCTTTCATTATTCGGTCAACTCCAAAAAAATATTCTCAAGTGACTCCTGACTCCCGGCTTTTTCACGAATTTCAGCCATGGTGCCCACCTCAATGAGCTTGCCCTTCTTAATAATGGCAATCCGGTCACAAATTTTTTCGGCCACATCCAATACATGGGTGGAAAAGAAAACCGATCGGCCCCGGTCGCAATGTTCCCGCATGATTTTTTTAAGCTCAAAGGATGCTTTGGGATCCAAACCGACCATTGGTTCGTCCAGAATAAAAACCTGCGGATCATGAATCAGTGCTCCCACCAGGGCCAGCTTCTGCTTCATCCCATGGGAAAAGGATCCAATCGGATCATTGACGGCATTTTTGATTTCAAAAATATCCAGATATCGTTCAATCCGTTCCTGTCGGTCAGAAGCGGGCACCTGATAAACGTCGGCCATGAATTTTAGATACTCAATGCCCTTAATCTTTTCAAACAGCTCCGGATTGTCCGGTACATAGCTGAACTGTTTTTTTGCTCCCAAAATGTCCGTCTGATTATCGATGCCATTGATCCTTATCTTCCCGCTGTTGGGTGCCAGCAAACTGACAATCATTTTGATGGTGGTGGTTTTTCCCGCTCCATTGGGCCCGACAAAACCAAAAATTTCTCCATGATGTACTTCAAAGCTGACATCATCGACAGCTTTTTCGTTTTTATTGCCATAGGTTTTTGAGATATGTTCAAGTATCAGCATAGTCGCTCCTTTTTTCTTGGTGATTCTGTTTATTTTAACACAACTCTAGCCGTTTGCGACGATAAAATTTAATATTGTTTTTAGAAATAAGGCATACAATAGAGACAATACATATCAGCATTCAAAACGGATAACTGGTCGGCGGCGAAAAATTTTTTTCATTTGCGACCACTTATTTTTTTGAATTGCCTCACACCTTTAGGAAAGCAGGTAATTGTGTGATCACAAAAAACGAAATTGCAGAATTGAAAGCCCAGGGGATCTTAGCCCAGCAACAGGAAGGATATTTTTCGATTCGGGTTTTAAGCCGGGCCGGAAATTTGACCTCAGCTGAATTAAAGACCCTGGCCGAAATTGCCGAAACATACGGCCGGGGCTATCTGGGCGAAACCACTCGCTTAGCCATTGAAATTCCCTGGATCTCTTATGAAAACCTGGATGCCGTTAAATCTGCCCTCACCGCTGGTGGACTGGTTTTCGGCGGCACCGGAAAAAAGATCCGGCCTTTGGTAGCCTGTAAGGGCACGGTTTGTCAGCATGGCCTTTATGACACCCAGAAACTGTGCGGCATCTGCCATGACCAATTTTTTGGCCGGGATCTTCATGCTAAAACAAAAATCACCTTTGTGGGCTGCCCCAACAATTGTGCCAAGGCCAACACCAATGATGTCGGCCTGGTAGGACAGGCTTACATCCAGTTTGATTGGGATGCCTGTGTAAACTGCGGTAAATGCACCAAAGTCTGTCGAACCCAGTCGCTGACAATGCTCAATCAAAAACTACTTTGGAATGAACGCCAGTGCGTTAATTGTGGAAAATGCGCCCAGGCCTGCACCACTGGTGCCATCACCGAGGAGGTTCGCGGCATTGCCGTCTATCTGGGTGGCCGAATGGGTCGGGGGTACCGGTTTGGGGACCGTTTAACCGACCTTTATGCAGCCGAAGAGATTCCCAATCTGATTGATAAAATTCTGGAAACCTATCTGGAGCTCGGTAAAGACGGGGAACGGATTTGTGGCGTACTCGACCGAATCGGGATCAGTGCCTTCGAAGATGCCTTGCAGGAACGGCTGGAAGACTAATTACCGAACTCTTACAAAATGATACCGAACATACAAAAGGGCTGATTTCTCAGCCCCGAGGTTGTCGCTAAACTACCGTACCGACCAATTGTTAATCTGTTGTTCGCTGCGGAATCGGACAGGCGATGCCGTGTCCGCTCCGATGCGTACAACATGATCTAACAATTGTCGGTACTGGGTTATCTTTTTTGACAGTCTGAAGAGCTGATTTCTCAGCCCCCTTTTTGTGTTCAATACGCACCTTAAATTAATTCGTTAAGTGGTGTCTTTCAAAATGGTTCTTTCTAAAACTCTTTCTTGCGATAAATTTTAAGCGAGATCAAATAAGAGAGAACGACTCCAGCGACGGAGAAACCGATTAATGCGATCAAATAAATCCACGGATTTCCGGTGGTTGGCATGGGGACATTGAACTGTTCCAACAATAGAATCAAGGCCGTAGGCAGCAGCGCACAAAGGAACAGCATCAGTCGGGCTTTTTCAGTCCCAAACTTATATATCAGGGGAATAATCACCGAACCAAAGATTAAGGCCACCAGATAGATTACCCCGATGATGGCCAGAATTTCCAGGTCAAATCTTTTGCCCATGATGACGCTGCCAACTATTCCAACAGTCAGTGACAAAACGGCCCCTAGGGTGTTTAAGATGACCATCACCAGATACTTACTGAGTACCATTTCGGCTCGGGTCACCGGCATTGTTAACGCATAAGCGTCCCACTTGGCCAGATCGTCATAGCTAATCGTGGTCACTACCATCATCGCAAACATCAATATAATCATCCCAAAGATAAAACCATTTCCTTGAGGCAAGAAAACAACGGCGAAAAAGACCATCATCACACCCAACATTTTAAATGTGCTTTTTAAGTTAAGCAGATCTTTTAAGATCAGTCCCTTCATTATTGTTGCCCCCTTACATAAAATAACATAATTTCTTCAATGGTTACCCCATCCACAACCGCCTCCGGATATTTTTTACGGATAGCCGCCTTATCTGTCACCAGCACCTCAAAACTGAACTGATTCTTGCGATAACGGATAAACTCACTGCCCTCGAGTTTGCGGAAGTCTTCTTCGCCGCATTTCAAAATCCCCATTTGGGAAAGCAGGGTCTCTTTTTCTTCGTCAAGCAGAATTTCGCCCTGGTGAATAAAGACAATATAGTCCGCAATCTTATCAAGATCACTGGTAATATGTGACGATATCAAAATGGCATGTTTTTCATCCTGGATAAATTCCATAAAAACATCAAGAATTTCCTCCCGGACAATCGGATCCAGTCCGCTGGTGGCTTCGTCCAGAATCAGCAACTCCGCTTCGTGGGACAACGCCACGGCAATCTGCAGCTTCATTTTCATCCCCCGGGAAAATTCTTTGATGATTTTATTATCTGGCAGCTTGAATTCTTTCAGATAGTGCTGAAACATTTGCTGATTCCAGTTTTTATAAATACTCTTCATCATTTTTGAAATATCACCGGTCTTTAAATTATCGTGAAAGTTGCACCCGTCCATCACAACCCCGACAGACTCTTTGACTTTTTTCTCATCGGTTAAGCTATCCATGCCCAGTAGCTCGATGGTTCCCTCATCGCGACTAACCAGATTCAGGATCGCTTTAATGGTCGTGGTTTTACCAGCGCCATTCTCACCGATAAAGCCGACAATACTGCCTCTGGGCACTTTAAAACTGACATCTTTGAGTTGAAAATCCTGATAGTTTTTGTTCAAATTTTTAATTTCTATGGCATTCGTCATATTATTCTCCCTTATACAATAGTTCTAACAATTCACTGAGTTCGGACCAGGAAATATCGCTGCTTCTGGCAATATCCACCGCTTTCTGCAAAAACTCCTCGGCCAGCCGCAGTTGCTCTTCCCGGATAAAGGATAAGTTCTGGTTGGCCACAAAACTACCTTTACCGGTGACGGTTTCAATAAAGCCATCCCGTTCCAGATCCGAGTAGGCCCGCTTGGTGGTAATCACACTGATGCGCAGCTCCTTGGCCAGAAAGCGCATGCTTGGCAGCGCTTCACCGGGACTCAGTTCCCCGCTGATAATCATCTTCTTGATTTGTTGGGCAATCTGCTCGTAAATCGGTTTGTCACTGGAATTGCTAATGACAATATTCAACTTACCACCTCATTTCGCTTGTCTTAGTGCATATATACTATATATACACTATAAACACTATAAACTCTTTTCCCTTACCTGTCAAGTTTTTAATCAAAAAAAATAAGCGAGATGGTCTCGCTTATTCCCAGCACTGAACGCTTAGTTTTTTCTGGAGGAGTTTCAGCTTTTCCCGTTCCGATTTGTAATTGGGGAGTACCTGCTCAACGATTCGCCAGAAGTTGGGGGAATGATTCATTTCAATCAGATGGGCCAGCTCGTGAACGACCACATAGCGAATGGTGGCCTCTTCGGCCATCACCAGATACCAGGAAAAATTGAGATTACCGGCGCTGGAGCAGGAACCCCAACGAGTGCGGGCACCGTTTATTTTGACAGCCTTGGGCTCTAATCCCATATGTTTGGCCAGATCTTTTACCATATCGCCGAGCACCTTTTTTGCCAGCGTTCGGTAGACACCCACCAGACTGGTTCTTAATTCCTCGGCCGACATCTGGGCATAAGCATAAAAGTGCTGGCCATCAAAACCGAAAGCTGGTTTTTCGACTGGCTCCAGAGGAAATTCGTGGCCCAGGAATAGGAGCTTGGCCCCAAACCGCAATGCAAAATTCTCCCGCTCTGTCACCTGTTGGGCCACCGCCCCGTGGTGGGTTTTAATCCAATTTTGGTGCTGGGCTACAAAATCCGCTACGACCTTCTGCGGGGTTCCATTGGGAACCCGCACCTCAATTTCAGCGTTCTTAGTGATATAGAGTCCCATCGTTTTTCGTTTTGAATACTTGATTGTATAATCCCTTGTCATTGTTGTCCTTTTATATTTTAATCCATTTATTTTTCAATTCGCACCTTGCTGCCACCAACTCCGGCTTCGCCGGGGGTAATCAGCAATTTAACCGGCATCCGGTTCTTGATCGATTCCACATGGCTGATGATCCCCACCTTCAGGCGATCGTTATGCAGCATTTCGATGGAATTCATCACCACCTCCAGGGCATCTTCATGGAGCGAACCAAAACCCTCATCGAGAAAGAAAAATTCCAGCGGGGCCCGTCCTTTTAACTGGATTTCGGCGGACAGCGCCAGCGCCAGAGCTAATGAGGCCAGGAAGGTTTCGCCACCGGACAGGGTTGAGGCGTCCCGGGCCGCGCCGCCATTTTTGTAGTCCCGGATAATGAATTTCCCCTCATCGTCAGCTTCCAGTCCGTAATTACCGTTGCTGATCTCAGTGAGCCGTTTGGATGCCGCAATGGAGATGTACTTAAGTCGGGAAACGGCCACAAATTCGACAAATCGCTTGCCCGAAAACAATTTTTCCAGATCAGCTATCAGGCCCAGCCGGTGATCCACCTGTTCCTTTTGCTCTAAATAGTTCGCCAATTCAGCCAGTCGCTTTTCCAGCTCATCAACACTGGTTTTTAAGCGGATATCCAGAACTTTCTGTGTTTCGATATCTGCTTCCAGGCGCTGATGAACCGAGCAAATCTCAGCATAGGCGACATCGGTCATTTCCCGGCCATTAATTTTCTGGTTCAGATCTTCCAGCCTGCCCGCTAATTTGGTGTGACTCTGACGATAACCCTCTATTTCCATTTCCAGATTTTTAATGGTTTGATCCGGGATACAGGCGTTTAAAGCGGCGATCAAATCAAGAAAGCCATGCGCCATCAGTTGTTTTTTTAACCCTGCCGCGGTGATATCGTATTGGCTTTCCAGCGTTGTCAGATTTGCTTTTTGAATGGTTACCATTTCCTGTGTTTTCTCGTAGGCTTCCCGCGCCGCATCCAGCTTTGTTCTGGCCGTATTCCAGGCGTTTTCGATCCATTTTATACTACCTTGAAACTTATTTTTCAGTTCATCCAGCTCAGGCAATGGGTAGTCTTTTCCCAGTTTTTCCTCAATGGCACTTTTCTTTTCCTTAAACTGCTGAGCCTTTTGGCCGATCAGCAGCAAAAATTCCTGAACCTGTCGGTTGACCCCATGAATGACTTCACTCTGTTTTTCCAGCTGTTGCTGTTGGTCATTAACGGCCGTTTCCAGTTTTTCAAGATGATCCATCAATTCGCTGCGACGCTGATCGAGCTTTTTTATGGTTTCATTGGCGGCGTAAAAATCATAAGCTTTATTAACCTTGAGCTGCTTTCTTAATTCCGCCCCTTCTGTCTCCAGGTCTGCACAAGCTGTTTCTTTTTTGCTTTTAAGCACTTCCAATTCCCGGGTCTGAAGCAGTAGCGCTTCCCGACTTGCGTTTTTTTCTTTAAGATCCCCTTCCAGCTTCAGTAACTGGTTTTTGGCCTCCTGATTTCGGGCTTCCAGCTTTTTTAAACGTTCTTCCCAAACTTCCAGTTCCTGACTCCGCTTCGTATTGGCAGCCACCAGCAATTCCGGCTGTCCTTCGGGTATCGCTTCACCAAGACTGGCAATTTCAGTTTTTAGCTGCTTCTGATTTTCAACCAAGGTGGTGAAACTGCCGGTTAGCTGGGCAATTTCAGCAGTCAGTTCGCTTAATTCCTGCTCCTGTTGCTGGTGGGCTTTTTTTATCACCGCCTTGCGAATGGCGTCATCCGATTCATCCCGATCCTCGGCGAAAGGATGTTTTGTTGCGCCGCAAACCGGGCAGGGTTTTCCATCCTTTAACAATTCTCTTAGTTTAAGGCCGAAATTCTTGTTTTCCAGCTGGATCAGTTCTTCTTCCACTGCTGCCATCTTTTCTTTTAAAAGCTTTTCCGCCGCCTTTTTTGTCCCAATGGTCTGAATCAGGGCATCGATCTGACTTTCCAACGCAATCATACTTGCATTTGCCTGTTGTTGTTTAAGAAAAAGATTCTGGCAGTGAAGCGCCGCTTCCTTTTCCTTTCCGATACTATCCCAGCTCGCTGGCCGGGCCTTTTCGAGAGCAATAAGCTCCTGCTCAACAACTGCTTGCTCGGCTTCTTTTACCTGCTTCTGCGCTTCCAGGTTCTTCTCGCTTTCAAGCAATGTATTGATCTCAGTCTGGTTTTTATTAAGGCGTATTTGATCGTCCGCTATTTCATTTTTTAATCGGATTATTTCTTCGGTAACGGCCATCCCCCGGGTGATTTTTTGGCGATAGTCCGGTTCGATCCGACATTGTTTTTCTTCCCGTCGCTGGGCAATCAGTTGTTTTTTTTCTTTTTCCAGTTCTTCCTGCAACCTGGTCTTGTCATTTTCCAGGTTGATTTTTTGATGATTCGCCTCATCCATTTTTTTATTCATCTCACGAATTTCTTTATCCAGGGCCAGCTGAGCTTGTTTCCAGCCAATGGCATCATCCACCTTTTCCAGCTTGCTCTGAAATTTGAAGAGGTTTTCGGTTTTATAGGTATCGGTTTGATTAAAGCTTTTTTCACATGTCTCTTTTTCATCAAACAATTGGGACAGCTTTTCTTCGCTGTCAGCCAAGCTGCGCCGACCCCTTTCAACCTGGGTTTTTAGCGTTTCAAAGGCTTCCAGAAAGGGACGCACCTCTAATGCCTTTTTTCCCAGCCGCAGTTGCTGTTCCTTGCTTTTTATTTCAGCACTTCTCGCTTCCAGGTCCGTAAGTGCTGCTTTGGTATCTTTTTGCTCTGCCAGCAAGGCCATTAATTTTTTTGCTTCTAACAACTGGATATCAAGCCTATTAAACTTTTCCCGGTTTGTTTGAAGCTGGCGCTGATTTTCTTCATAACTGTGCTTTTTTTCGGCCAGCGCTTCCGGAGTAACACCCTCATAGGTATTCATGCTGCCGAGGATTTGGTTTTGCTTTTCCACTTCCCTGATCCGCTCGGACTTGAGCCGATTGGCAAGATCATCCCCATATTTGGACAAATTAAACAGCCGCTCCAGCATATCCCGGCGGGGCTTGCCCTCCAGCTTCAGAAAATCGCTGAATTTACCCTGGGGCAGCACCACGGTTCGGGTAAAATCGGTCAGACCCAGGCCAATGATTTGCTCACAGGCATTGGTCACCTCGGTGGTTTTATCCGCCAACACCAGCGGCCCTTGCGGTCTTAATTCCAATAACTGGCATTTTCCCTGATTGATGCCTTCGTTTTTATTGCGCTTAAACTCCCGACTGACCTGATAGGTTTTTTCCTCCGCACCGTCGATGACAAACTCATAGACGACACTGGCCTTGTCGTCGTTGACATTGATGTAATTGGAGCTGTTGCGGGACAGCTTGCCATAAAGCGCCAGGGTAATGCCATCGAGAATCGTCGATTTACCGCTACCGGTAGGGCCAAAAATGCCAAAAATACCCGCCTCGGTCAGGGTTTCAAAATCAATTTGCTGTTCGTCCTGAAAACTGTTAATGCCTTTAATTTTTAGCCTTATCGGTCTCATTGTTTATCCTCCTCAACAACCAGCGACAGCAGCAGTTCCAGCACCTCATCATCGGCTTCGGTGCCCCGTTCCCGGCGGTAAAATTCTTTAAAGACATCGCCAAAGGATTTCTCTGTCAAGGCTTCCAGGCTAGCCTCAGTTTCTAAAGTGGTCAGCCGGGGGATTACTTCCAGAATATCATTCTTATGGGCCTTCATTTTTTTGATTTCATCTTCCCGGATATAATGATCCGTCTCAATTTCCAGATAAACCCAGCAGGATCGATCCGCATTGGCCGCGCATCGGGCGATGGCATCATCGACATTGTCACATTTCCAGACTTCGATGGGCTTGTATACTTTCAGATCTATTTCACTGATTTCATTTTTGACTGTAACGCCATTGCTAACAACAATTTCAGCGATTATGCATTTTTTCCCGTAGGCAATTTCCCGGCGGTTAAAATGAATCGGTGACCCGGCATAGCGGCCCCGGCCATTGGTACCGGGAATTACCTGTGGTTTATGAATGTGTCCCAATGCGATATAATGGGCTTTTTCGGGAAAGCACTGGCCATCGACAATATAGGTGCCGCCCAGCTGAATGGTTCGCTCTGAACCGGCTTCCTCGCTGCCCATGGCAAAGATGTGAGTGGTCACCAGATTGATGGTATCGTCTCTGAAATGGCACTCCAGTTGCGAAAAATAGCTGTGAATCCGATCACTGTAGGACTTTTGATTTTCGTCTTCGGCGGTGGTCAGATCATATAAAACCTCATTGAGCCGTTTTTCACTGGGATAGGGCAAGAGCAGAATCACGGCCCGCTCGCTGTTGATCTCCAGTTCCACATAACCTTCTCCCGCTGCCACCACCTGATGCTGGCCGTAAGCCCCGGTGGGGATGATCGTTTTGGGTACTCCGGCCATCAGAATACCATGATCCCGGGCCAACGGTCCCGGCGCTTCAAGCCGCTGGGGATTGTCGTGATTGCCAGCAATCACCAGAATCAGCCGTTTGCCACCGTCGGACAATTGCTTTAGGGTCTCATAAAACAATTCTTCGGCCCGGGCTGGTGGATTATAGCTGTCATAAACATCCCCGGCGATGATCAGCAGATCTATTTTTTCGTCTTTGACGATTTTAACAAAGTCCGCCAGAAAGCAGGCCTGTTCATCCATCCGGCTGTGTCCTTCGATATTTTTACCTAAATGCCAATCGGCGGTATGTAATATTCTCATTTGGGTGTCCTCACTCGTATCCGTTTTGTTTATTATCCCACAGCCGCTTTTTTTTGTATAGACTAAAAAAAGCTCCGGCAAATGCCGGAGCGAGAGGTTATTGTGTGCTTCTATCACCATTGTTCTGCTAAAGCGTATAATCATTAATCAAAGTTTGTCATTGCACTCTCTTTTGAAGCAAATAAGCCTCTTGTCAAATAAAATCCAGCCAGGGTCGGGATGAGATAGAAAGCTGGCGCATTTGTAATCAAAGCCGAGTTGAAATTCATATATGAAAAAAGAATAGCTGCCGGTGTGTAAGGCATATAATATAAAAAGCCAACAATAAATGCAATAACCAGAAACGGTCCGTTTATTTTAATTTTAAGTGTTGCTGGTTTTCTGGTCAATAATTCTAACAACATTCCAAACATCATGCTAATCAGAGGCAACGTAATAGCCATAAAGAAAAAACCATCACTGAAAAAAAATGGCAAGGTTGAATTAAAGTTTGAATCGATCGGACTATTCTTTACTACAAATTTCACCTTTTCAATAATACCTATATAGATTATCACTGATGGTATAACCAGATACGGATAAATCTTTTCTAAAATTCGCAAAACAAGGGCTTCCTTTCTATAAAAACGCTTCACTATTTTTCAGCTATCCATTATTATAATTTATTGGTCGGTGTTTGTAGACGACCTACCTGAAAACAAACTCTCAAACATAAAGAATCCAGATAAAATCGGAATCAGGCATATTAATTGGGTCATAGATTTTTCACTATAAATAATCGCTGGCATTGGCACAAGGATACCTAGATGTATCATAAAATATATCGCTGCACCTATAAGCGCAATCACAACATAGAATAGATCAACTTTAAGTCGCAGCTTTCCACTCTTACACATAAAATGCAGTAGAAAGCCAAGCATAAACCATTTAAAAAATCCAATCAGCATCATCCCCCAAAAACGACTTAAATAAAAACCATAACTCAGCGATTCCATCGTATTAAAGCTGTTCTGAATGGATATGACCCAAGTATCCATCAGTATAAAAAATAGCAGATACCCGATCATTAAAGCAACGTTTATCATTTTTTCCTTCATATCATCATTCTCCTTGTCTGAACAACACCGTCTGCTACTGCCGCAACCAGGGCTGGGCAGACTTTTCTCCCCTTTTATAATTCTGTATGGTGCAGTTCTTATTACTCAATCAGCAATTTTAATTTGTGATAATTAAAATCATTCAGGCCCAGTTTAAGCACTTCTTTGTTTTTCAAATGGACAACTAGAGAGTATGTATCCAACGTTTTTTTCTTCATCTCGTACCGGTCAATATCCTTGATATCAATAACCCTTGAAAAATTGTAGATTAAATAATTGTTACAGATATAAGCCGTATTGTGGAAGATCGATAGATACCAGATAATAGGAATAAAACCGTAGATAATTAAATGATGCGGCTTATCAAAATCCGCATTTGTAAGACTTAATAGACCAATAATGTACAACAGCTTTCCCAACAGAATTTGAAAATAGCCGGAATAATTGCCAATACTTAACTTACCCTCATAGGGATATTTAAAGATAATTCTAAATCTCAGATTGATATAGAAGAAGATGACGGCAAAGCCAATCAAAATTATGGTGTCAATAGGGTTATCAACCTGAAACAATAAGTAAACCGATAATCCCAGGATTATGATTAGTAGTCCTAAATCAAGATAATATTGTTTTTTCATTTTCAAGCACCTCCGCTATTAAAATCTCCAGTATGACCGCGAGTCTTTATTTTGAATTTTTGCATTCGCCGGAATTTTGGTCAAAATCCCATAAAATGACAGGACATCCAGACTCGATAAAACCATATTCATAATCGCAATTTTTGATAAAAGTGGGTAATTTATATTTGAGATCATTAAAAAAAGAACGGGTATAACCGTTAAAACAATGATCGGCAATATTAAACCCCAATAAAAATCTTTCTTTTTTTATATCCCATAAATATGTTGCGTAAATAGCACCTCTATACGTTCCAATAAAAATATCCCTTGATGAAATTTTATCTGGAAAAACTATCACATGTAGCATTTCATGAATGGGCACTAAGGCTAATAAAATCACAAAATCTTGAAAACTATCAATCATACTCAAATGATAATCCGCTCCCAGCCGGATCTTTAACATCAGCCCAATAATAAACATGGAAATGAGAATAACTGGAATTGACATCAAACAAAGTTTTAAAAAACTCGGCTCATCAATGGCATGATAACCCTCATTCTCAGGATCAAAGTCGTTGTTTTCGGGAAATTTTACAAATAGAAATCTCATGATACTGGCTCCTTTAACTTTTTCTAACAAATGATAAAACTGGTCACAAACCCTGCATTTGAATGATTACTTTTTAAAAAAGTCCTTAGCCGCAAGGTTTTTAAGTGTTTTTAATATGCGAATTTTGAGAGAGTTAATTATCTTTAAATGAATTAGTAATGTTATTAATTTGGCTGACTTCAGAAAAATCTGCGGCACTATCTTCCTTTTTTATTTCGGCATAACAGGTAACTTTATTACCGAGCGTAAATATCAAAAGACCAGTGTCATCCTGATATTTTATATTTTCTTTTTTGTCACCTTGCCACACAAGATTATCCTTTTTCAAAAACGCATTTACGTCCGTTCGTGGTGGAAGTAGGTATAAGCGATCCCATCCATGCTTTCCGGTAACAATTGCCATATCTGAAAAATTTCCATTCGCATTTTTTAAAGATGTTCGCATTTCATAGGTAATATCAGTAGCCCGATCTAAATATGGTTCGTAACTATCCATTACATATGAACGTACACCTGTCAGCACTAGAAACAAAGCGCACAAGGTGTACACAAATTTTTCAATTCTTTTTTTTGATTGATTAAAAAATATATTTATAAGGATTAATATTCCTAAAAGAACAAACGTGATCTGCATGCTTAGATTTACTCCTACCATTAGGTAATAATTTAATAACACTATAATCGATATTTTGACCATCTAATGAAAATTTCGGTCGAATCTTCCAACGGAGGAGCGGAATAATCACCTTAGTGTAAGCTATCCATTATGCGACATACGATATGAATGGTTATCACAACGGGATCGTTGCATAAACTCAGCAGCATAATGCCAGTTTTTTCGAAAGAAAAGCACCAACCAGATCAATCCAATAGCAATAAAAATGCCCGACATAATTAATAACGGCGGTATATCCGCAGGTTTTATTTCAATTGATGAATCGGTGCTAAGTGATGAAAAATACCTAATCAGCTCCACTGCCAGATTATGCAGGCTATGGATGGTAATACACGGAAGGAGACTTCCGTATTTCATAAAGATCACGCACAGTGCCATACCAACGATGGTCGGGCTGATCCCAGTAGTCAGATGCATCGCTCCGAAAATTACCGATGATGCAATCACTGCCTTGATCGGCGAAACTCGTGTCAGCATCTTGTTAAAGATAAATCCTCTGAAAATCAGCTCTTCACAGATTGGTGCCAAAACAACAGCAGATACAAAATTAAGCCCCCAGTTGGTGGCGGTGGTTTCCGGCAGTTCGTTGAATCCCCCCGTAGGCAAAACAAAGGTAAGTCCAAGGGTAGTCAACAATAGGATCCCCATCCCAAGTAATTCCGGGAATATTGCCGTAGCAATCGTTTCGCTAATTTTAAATTTTATCCTTCGCAGCCAGTCCCATAGGGACAGATGGTGTTTTCTAAAATGATAAAACATCCAGCCAACTGGAAAGAAATATAATGATAGGATTCCGGCAAACGACGTAACATATGGACTCTCTAACCCCATCAAGGTAAAGAGGATCAAACTTAACGCCAATGTGATAATAACCCCCAAAATCAGATACCGATACTTCATATCTTTTAGCATCTCTGTCAATTTAAGCCCTCACTTCATATTAATTCTTAAAATTCATCACGTATTCGAACGATACCGAATACAAATAACATCTTAGTTTCTGCATGATAGCCACCGGCGTTGGAACGAAGTGGCACAAATGTTAAAAGGAAGATAATACTTTTCCAAACCATATTGAACACAATCCCGATTCCCAGAATCGTAGCAACATTGATGATCATCAACAGTCCTTGTTGTAAACCATAGGTATATAAATTTCTGTTCTCTGCTATGATGATTTCATTGCTAATAAGGATATCTGTGATTCTCTCCGTCATTGCACTTCTCACTTGAACTTTTTGAGTTTTTCTGCACCCTCCGGCAGTTTAGGCTGATAGAAAAAGAACACACAGGCCGTATTGATGTTTATCGTTGTTACCATCAGCGCCATAGCTGCAATAACCCGATAACACCTTAATAATAAATTTTTCAAAGCGGATCCCCTTTTTTATCTTTTATTAACCTAAATCTACCATATATTTTCACTTGTGCCAAATTATGTTAAAATTAATATATTTTTTTGTAGTGAACTAAGTTTTTTTATTCAAATAAAAAACGAGCAAGCTTATTAAAAGCATGCTCGCAGCAATCATCTAAACAAATAACAGCAGGGAAACCGAGAAGATATTACTCTGTTGGATAATACCCATCGAACCATTATATTTTTGTAAAACACTATTCACATTTTCCAGGCCTAAACCATGTTGGCTTGGCTCTTTATTTGTTGTCAGATAACGATTGCCGATTTTTGCACGTTCACCCTGATAGGGGTTCTCCACCAGAATAATTAACCGCCCTTTGTCATAGTTTATTTTGGTTTTTATCTGTCTTTCTTTTTCCAAATCAGCAACGGCCTCAATAGCGTTATCCAGTAAGTTTCCTAAAATTATCGCCAAATCAAATGATGGTATGTCCATTTTTTCAGGAATACTCAAATCAAGTGCGATTTTTATATTTTGTTGTTCTGCTGCCTGAATTTTAAAATTTAAAATACTGTCAATATCAATGTTTTCGGTACACACGTATTGTTTTTTATTGTCATAAACATCAGTCATCTTTGCTAAATGCTTTAAAGCAGCACATCCTTCCTCTTTTTCTACCAATGCATAGATAACCGATAAGTGATTACGCAGATCATGCCGCATTGCTTTCGTTGTTTTTAAGGATGACTCCATTAGTTCGAATTGTTTTTGGTAGTATTTATTTTGCTGGCCAAGCAAAATTTTATCCATTTTATCGACCATCGAAGCTGAAATGACATCATACAAATAAAACGTTGTAAAATTAACAAGTAATATCAGTACCACGCCAATTAAAATCTGCTCCCAGGAAAGACCCGTTGCTTGAAATAAGGTTAGAATAATATATAGAGATGAAATCGGGATTATAATAATTGCTGCCCAATTAGCAAGCGGGATTGCTTCTCCTTTCCTGATATTCTTATAATTGTTTAGGATACGAACGATTACATATGAAATAGTTTGAGCTAAGACAAGTCCGTATTCTGACGAATAGTTGTTAACTGACAGCAAGGAATAATTAAAATAACCAGTCAGCAAGGCAACGATTACCTCAACACATATTAAAATTAAATAAATCATCAACACCGACAAAAGACGCCTTTTAATCCCAGCTTTATAGTTAAATGACAAACCAAAATAAGCAACGATATTACCGATCATCGTAACGACCGGTATATTAATCGTTAAATATACCAGTGCAATAAATATGTAATATCCCACATAGGATAAGAATTCTATCTTATGATTGACTTCTTTGGTCTCAAAGAAAACATGCATAAATTTATAAACGATATAGGTTCCAAAAATATTGGTTATCAAATATACCATTTCATAGGTGCTTAGCGCCATTAAAGAAACCTCTCTTGTTCGTATTTCATCTGCAGTCCTCTGACTTCTTTTCGTTTTAACTGACTGATTGGCAGACAAGCCGCATTTGACATCACAACCTCGTCATACTTAAACTTTGCGACGTATTCATAATTAATGATATAGGATTTGTGAATGGTAATAAACCGGTATTTGGCCACTTGCCGAAACACCTCCTGGAGCTTGCCATAAAATAATTCTTCCCCGGTTGTGGTTACAATTTTAATTTCTCGGTTCACACTCTGAAAATAGATGATGTTTTTTATGGCTAGCTTATGTGTCTCCGATCCTTTTTTGTAACTGAAAACACCGCCTAAACGGTTTGCTAATTTCATGGCCAGTTCGACGTCTTTGATTACCTTATCCGGCTCCACCGGTTTTGACAGAAAATGCATTGGCCGAACCTCAAACAAATCTTTATAGTAGCTATCTTTACCCGAAACATAGACAATCTGGGTGACCTGGTTGTCCATTTCTTCGCGAATTTTGCGACCCAGATCAAGACCATTTAAACCCTTCATTTCAATGTCCAGAAAGATTAAATCAAAATTATGTTCATGTTCCATATAAATACCGAGTTTTTCAGCCGAATAAAACACTTCGATTTGTATTTCCTGCCGGGTCGATTTTTTATATTGTAAAATAATACTTTCAATTTCCGAACAGATTCCACGCTGATCATCACAGATTGCAATACTAAACATTCAAGGCACCTTCTCTTTATGGTTTATAAAATCATTTTACATGACAATAAAACAACTGTCCAGTTTAATGTCGCTATTTAATCCGCTAAAGATGTATTTATTTCTTAATCCGCAATAAAAAAACGCCACCGTTAATACGATAGCGTCTAATAAACACATTCCGTTTGATTTTTAAGTTCCAGCACCATCATTGGTACTGTTAATTTTTAGTCGTTTATTACTTTATGGCATCCACAGCCGTCATCAACTCCGAAATCGAGCTGTACCAGTTTTTTATCATATGGCGCATCAGCCCCACCTGTTCAGCTTTGGCCAGCAGCCCAAAGATTGGAATTTTGGAGCCGTAAGCCGCACCAATTTCAGCCCAGGCATCACAGCCGGATGGACCAACGTAGATAATCAGATCGGCACTGGTAACCGATGCGATGCAAAAGTCAAAAACCCGTGTTCCTTCAGCTGACTCAATAAAATGCGTCAGCTCTTTTTGCGAAAGAAAGGCTTCTTCCGGCCGCCCTTCCCGGATCCAGGACAGGATTGTGTGGCCCCGGCTTTCCAATAAATCAGTCAGCATTTCAACCGCATGCTGATGCTTCCATGATGCAGCAATATATATTCTCATGATTCCTCCACTTTGCGAATAAGATAAGCTCTTTGTTTATTATAACCGGCTCTGCTCTTATTCACAAGTAGCGGTTGTCTTTCCGATCGGGAATACCGTGCTGCTTCAAGTCAAATTATCATTGGATAATTTATTTTACTGCACTGCCAGCAACTTTGACTTTTTTCTTCTGTGGTTTGGCTTTACTGCCATTGCCGCTAAGCATGATATACCCCTTACCCACGGATAGCCCCTGAACCACAGTGGTAAACAGCACAATGGCATAGGTCGCGACCAAAAACAGGTTATAGGTTGGGGTTGCCAGCGAGATACTGGTACCCATAATCAAGGCTAGACACAAGCCGCCTTTTAATCCGGCCCAGGTCATAAAGGTAATAAATCTATGGTTTGGCATGCCCTTGCTCTTTGGCGGATTTTTATTAAAGATCATTGATGCATAGACTCCCGCCAGTCTGGCGATGGTATTGAAAACAATCGATCCAATGGCAATGATGAAGATCATCCCCACCGATAGGGTATTGATGTTTTTGATATTCAGTAATAATACCCCGACTAGCAAAAATAAGATCCCGTTTAGCAGATTATCGACCACTGACCAAAAGGAGTAGAATAAATCACGTAATTCCTCGGTCATACAGATATGATTATTTCGCTGTAGTCCGGCAATGGCGGTGGCGTAGTAGAGTCCGCAGATGACGGCAGCAATTGGTCCGGAGAAAACCAGATACTCACAAATCAGATAAGATAGCATTACCGTTAAAATACTGGTAAATATTTTAATAAAGTTATCATTTGACCGCTTAAACACTTCAAATAACAGGAAAGAAACAACAAAACCGACAGCCACTGCGCCGAGAATTTCGGTGGTCAGGCCCCAGGTAAAGCTCATCACTGAGACACTATCGGTCGATAACTTTAAGGCAGTTATCAGGGTTGCAAAAATCGCTACGGCCACCCCGTCATTGAATAAAGCTTCGCCTTCAATGATCAGGCCAATGCGTTTGGGCAAACCAGCCTTGGCCAGAATACTCATCGCTGAAATCGGATCAGTTGGGGCCACAATCGCTCCCAGAATACAGGCTTCCAGAAAGGTAATGTTGACATGAATCAGATAGCCCAAACCAAAGAACAGTAGTCCATACACCACGGTTGATACCAGGGTTCCGATTACGGCCATACTGCCAATTAAAAATTTGTCAGCCTTGAAATCACCAAATTCGATTCGTGAAGCCCCACTAAAGAGCATAAAACAGAGAACGCCTTTAAATAAGAAATCTGTAAAGTCAAACTCTCGGTAGAGATTTAAAAACTCAATTGGGATATGAACCAGATTCAGGTTTCGGCCAATAATATAAAGCACGACAAAAATAAATCCAAAAACAACCAGACCGATTTCATAAGGTAGTTTTATTGTTTTTTCATTAATAAAACTAAACACAACGACTAAAAAAAGCAGGGCGCTGAACAGGATGAGCAACTGATCAAAGTTATACATTTCTTTCTCCTTTTGATTCATCAAAAAAATTTGCGCAAAAAAAAGGCGACAACAAAATAGGCTCACCTTGTTATCACCTTTGATACGTCCGAGTCTAAACAACAGTATACTAACTGATTATTGATGTTAACCTAGTATACTTATGAAACTTCCTGAAGTATAGCACTTTGAAATTGATGTGTCAATGGCTTTTTATAATAATTTTACGTGATTTTTTATGTAAACGAGACGCTGTTTTTTCGTTATTTTTCTATCAAACTTTGTCCTGTTTTCGTAGTATATCCATCGGTTTAACTGGTGCGCACATCTGTAGATAATAACGCATTTTAGGGTGGGGCGTCGACTCAATGGTTGTACCCTCGACATCTGTCATCATCGTAATCGTTTGGCTGATAAAACCTTTTCCGGGAATCATAATCTCGACCGTATCACCAATTGACACCTTGTTGCGCTGTTCAATCAGGGCCATGCCGGTGCGCTCATTATATTCCAGCACCAGACCGACAAAATCATAAGCCCGGGTATAACTGCCAGTTCCGTAATTCTGGTCAGCCGCTGTCGTTTTGCCACTATAAAACCCCTTCGTGTAATTACGGTGACTGACCTTGGTAAGCTCCTCATAATAGCTCGCATCAAGCTCAGTTACGCCGGGGTGATCAAGACAATAATCGATGGCCTTACGATAGGCTGACACCACCGTCGCCACATAATAAAGACTTTTCATCCGTCCTTCGATTTTAAAGCTATCGACCCCGGCTTTCATCAGATCGGGAATTTCATCAATCAGACATAAATCCTTGGAGTTGAAAATAAACGAACCGCTGGCATCCTCTTCAATCGAAAACGCTTCATCGGGCCGGGTTTCTTCAATCAAGTGATACTTCCACCGACAGGGATGGGCACAGTCGCCCTGATTGGAATTTCGACCAGTCATGTAATGACTGAGCAGACAACGTCCCGAATAGGAGATACACATCGCACCGTGTACAAATATTTCAATTTCCATTTCCGGCGCCACCTGTTCCCGGATTTCCCGGATTTCACGAAGGCCCAGCTCCCGGGCCAGGACAATCCGTCTGGCGCCCTGGGCATGCCAGAATGCCACACTCCGCCAATTGGTATTGTTGGCTTGGGTGCTCACCGATATTTTTAAGTCCGGCGCCACTTCCCGAACCACCGAAAAAACCCCGGGATCAGCCACGATTACGCCATCAATTCCGAGACTCTGCAGTTCACTGACATAGTCGGGCAGACCTACCAGGTCGTCATTGTGGGGAATCATGTTCAAGGTGACATAAATTTTTTTATTCTGTTCATGAACATACGCAACAGCCTCTGCCAGTTCTTCATTGTCAAAGTTGTCCGCCTTAGCGCGGAGCCCAAATTTCTTGCCGGCGCAATAGACTGCATCGGCACCGTAATGGAGGGCATACTTCAATTTTTCAAAATTTCCTGCCGGTGCTAATAGTTCCGGTTTTTTCATATGTTTCTCCGTTCTTTAACTCTTGTTTAAATTCTCTTCCTATTAATAATAACTAAATCGTTTCAATATTCTTTTTCCAGCTGATTGCCAACCCGTCTCCTAAGGGCAGGATGCTAGTTATCAATTGGGGGTGATTCGAGATGGTTTCCAGATACACCCGCATCCGTTTAACGATAGTTATTTTCCGGCGAATAACCAGCTCATTGGTGGCAATCATACCTTTAAACAGCACATTGTCAGAAATCAATAGTCCACCAGGTTTTAAGCACCGCAAACAATCATCCAGCAAGTGGATATAGTGACCTTTGGCGCCATCTAAAAAAATCATATCATAGGTTTTCTCCAATTTGGCCAGTTTTTCCTGAGCATCCCCGACCATCAGATTAATCTGATTTTTCAGTCCCAGACTGGTAATATTTTCGTCGGCTTGAACCACCATATTTAAATTTCGTTCAATGGTATCCACCTGTCCCAAAGAACCCATGGCTTGGGCAAAAATTGATGCCGAAAACCCGACGGCTGTACCAACTTCCAGAATGGTTCGAATTTTTTGAGCCGCGATCAATAGTTCAATGTGTTTTTGCACTTCTTTATGGATGATCGGAATCGCATCATCCATGGCTCTTTTGCGGAATTCTTCAATTTGGGGACGATCTGCCGGAATTAATCCTCTCAGATAGTCTTCAATATAATCTTGTACAATTTCACTCACTGTTTTTCCTTCAATCTTCTAAAATAATGGCCCCTTTACGGGGCCATCTGGTTGTTTCATTATTGACTAATTCCCCATGTATTTTTCCACATCCTGAAGATGTTCTTCATAGGTTTCATTAAAATATATTTTTCCCGAATTCATATCAGCGACAAAGTATAAATAGTTGGTTTCAGCCGGGTACAAAGCCGCTTCCAGGGATGTTTCGCCAAAAGAGCAAATCGGTCCATAGGGTAATCCGGTATTGATATAGGTATTATAGGGCGATGGAAATTGGGTTTGTTCAGTGGTTAAAACGGCTGTTTTTTCACCCCGGGCATAATCCACCGTGATATCAGACTGCAGCGGCATATTGGCAGCAATCCGGTTGTAAAAGACACTGGCGGCATTGGCTTTATCTTCAACCAGTTTGGTTTCCAATTCCACAATCGACGCCATAATGACAATCTCATCCACGGTTTTACCCATTTCTTTGGTTCGTTTTAAATAGTCCTGATCATAAACCTCCACAAAACGATCCAACATGGCGGTTACAACTTCTGATGGCTCAGTATCCGGTGAAAAGCTATAGGTATCAGGAAAGAGATACCCCTCCAGAGTGCGGCTCACCCCATCTTTTTCAGTCAGGGGAATGCTACTGAGGATCGGATAATTTTTTTGATATTCGGCAACTTTCTTTGTTTCTTCAATAAAGGCATCGGCATCGCAGACATTCTTTTCTTCTAAAATTTCGGCGAATTCAGAAATATTGCGGCCTTCCGGAATGGTCACGGTAGCATCAGCGACATCACCGCTGACCAGACGGTCTAAAATCTGTTGAGCGGATTCGGTGGGACTGAAGGCATAATAGCCCGATTGGATCTGGTTGGCGGTATTTTCTTTCTTGGCCAGCATTTCAAAGGCAAAAGCATCCCGGATCAGGTTATTTTCTGCCAATGTCTCGGCGACATCACTGATCACGGCCCCATCGTCAATTTGAACATAGGCAAGCTCCCCTTCGCCTACTGGTTCTAACATTTGACCAATAAAATAATTAAAACTGAATATCCCAGTTGCGCCAAAAACGACTAATAATAACAGTATAATGGCAATAAGTTTTCCCGTTTTACGGGACGAGGGTCTGGTTTGATTGCTTCGATTACGCATCGTTCACCTGCTTTCATTTCTAAAACCATAAAAAGAATATAGGACCGCGATAGAGGTGGGCACCTATATTCTTTTTAAAATTGTTTCTATTTGAATGGTTGTTTAAGCGCCACAGCCTTCTTCTTCGGAATCAAACAGATGCATCCCCAGATCGACAGCCTTTGCCATAATATCGGTAATGTCCTGAAAAATCACTGAAAAATACATTTGCGCCTGAAAAAACTCGGCAATTTCCGGAATGCCCATAATGGTATTGGCTAAGGTGTTATACGCCGTGATCTGTTCTTCGGATAATTCATTGCCCAGCATTTGAAAGGACTGAATTTCCATCTGTCTGCGCATATAATCCTTGGCCATTTCAAATTTTTCCGGATCCTGTTCCAGTTTTTCTTTTGCCGCTACAAAATTCTTGTATTCGGTGCATTCTTTCAGGGCTCGTGCCAAATTGTTGGCTTCATCATATACATTCATACCTTACTCCTCATTTAAAATTATAGTGGTAACTGTTATCAAATTTTTTAAACAATCACCCGATTCAATTTATACTTCCATCAAGATAGGCAATATCATCGGTTTTCTTTGGGTTTTTTCGTAGAGATATTTAAACAGGCTTTCCCGAATCACATTTTTGATGGAATTCCAGTCAATAATACCCTTTTCTTCACAAGATATCAAGGCTTTCTTGACCTCTTCCCGGGCATTATTGATCAGTTCTTCTGATTCTCTTACATAAACAAAGCCCCGGGAGATAATATCCGGTCCTGAAACCGCTTTGCCTTTATGCATCGTGCACACTACAATGAAAAGACCATCTTCTGACAATCGCTTCCGGTCATTAAGAACAATATTACCGATATCACCAACACCCAGTCCATCAACCAGAATCGGCTCCGCCTGAGTTTTGCCGACAACCTGGACACTCCGTTTATCAATTTCCAGAATATTGCCGTTTTCAGCAATAAAGGTTCTTTCTTTATTCATTCCCACATTTTGGGCCAGCTCAGCATGCTGCATCAGCATCCGACTTTCACCATGGACAGGAAGAAAGTGCTTGGGCTTGACCAGGGTAATCATCAGTTTTAATTCTTCCTGACGGGCATGACCAGAAACGTGGATTTCAGCAAACCGTCCGTAAACAACATCCGATCCCAGTTCCACCAGTTTATTAATCACTTCAGAAACCATTTTCTCGTTTCCTGGTACTGGTGATGCCGAAATAATAACCATATCTTCTTTTTTTATGGTCAGGTGACGGTGCTCACCCAATGCCATTCTTCCCAGTGCTGCCATCGGCTCGCCCTGGCTACCGGTGGTAATGATAACCAGTTCTTTGTCCTTATAGTTTTTGATGTCTTTTAGTTGAACCAATACGTTGGGTGGTATTTTCATGTATCCCAAATCCATGGCCACTTCAGTGACGTTTTCCATACTTCGGCCACAGATAATGACTTTTCGATTATATTCAACCGCAGCGTCAATTACCTGTTGCAGCCGATGGACATTGGAGGCAAAGGTGGTTACGATAATTCTCCCTTTAGCTCCTCGAAACAAATTATACAAGGTTGGTCCCACGGTACTTTCTGAGGGCGTAAACCCGGCCCCTTCAACATTGGTACTGTCTGACATCAGCAGATCCACACCCTGGGAACCAATTTTGGCAAATCGCTGCAAGTCGATTATTTCGCCGCCAATGGGATGATAATCAATTTTAAAATCACCGGTATGGACAACGGTTGCTGCTGCACATTTAATACAAAGTCCCACAGCATCGGCGATACTGTGGTTGACCCGGATAAACTCAACATTAAATTCGCCAATATCAATCCGATCTTTGGGCTTAACAATAATTCGGGTAGTTTTTGTTAATAAGCCATGTTCCTTCAGCTTTTTATCGATCAGGCCCACAGTGAATTTGGTCGCATAAATGGGGATATTGATCTTTTTCAAGAGATAAACCAGCCCCCCAATATGATCCTCATGGCCATGGGTGATAACGACCCCTTTAATCTTTTCCTGATTTTCGATCAGGTAGTTAAAATCCGGTAGGACGATATCAATTCCGAACATATCATCGTCGGGAAACTTGAGACCGCAATCGACAAGAATGATGTCATCCTTGTACTCAAATACGTTTAAGTTCTTCCCGATTTCACCTAGGCCTCCTAGTGGTATTAATCTCAGCTTATCTTTGTTTTTCTGAGCCTGAGGTTTTCGTCTGGATCGTGAACGACCTTCCAGTCGTTGGGCCCCCGTTGTTATTAAGTTTTTGTTTTCAGTCAAATTGTTCTCCTTTCGTTATTCCATAACAATCCGAACAGTATCCGTACACCTTAAGTTCGTGATTGATTATAATAAACTCCTTCTTTTCTTCGATTTCTTTTTCCAGAACTTCCAGGAAATCGTCTTGCATTTCGATAACCTTTCCGCACTTTAAACAAATTAAATGATGATGCCAGTGTTTTTCATCCAACTCGCAGAGTTCGTACCGAGCAAAGCCATCATCAAAGTTACGTTTGGTAATGAATCCCATTTCTTCCAATATTTGCACCGTTCGATAAATGGTCGACATTCCCACATCAGGATTGCGCTGTTTAACACCCTGAAATAATTCTTCAACACTAAAGTGCTGCTCCCTGAAGGTCATCAAAACCTCAATGGCAACCAGACGCTGAGGGGTTACTTTGTTCCCTCTTTTTCTGAGCGCATCCACAATTTGTTTTTGGTTATTCATGGTTGTCACACCTCTTTTACAGTCTCTTCTGATAAAACAGTTACAGGCAACTCGCTGATCATTTCTATATTTACTCCATCAATATCACAGGAAAGCGCACGGATCTCTATTCCCAGACTATGACATTGACCCAATAAACGTGAAAATTTGGGATCCATTTTTTTGTTCGGTTGAAACGATTTCGCATCATTGCGTTGCACAACAAAAATAACCCCGGTATGGTAACCCTCCTGGTGAGCCCTGAGTAATTCGGCAAGGTGTTTAGATCCCCGCTCCGTTGGTGCATCGGGAAACATGGCAATCTGATCCACCACCAGATTGACGCTTTTGACCTCGTAATAGGCATATTCGCCACCTTTAAGACAGGCCAGGTCAAACCGACTGTTGCCGTAGGTTACTTCTTGCTTGAGTTCTGAAACATCTGCTTGAGCGTTTAAAAATTCGTAGGCAATCTGGTTAGCCAACATCGAATTGACCGAGACCCAATGGCCGTCTTTTTCGACCAGCAACAGGGTATAGTCGGTTTTACGATGCGGCGCCGGATTCCATGCCAAAATGGCCCGTACCCCAGAAACAAGAAGCTCGCTCATGCGACCGGTATTGGGCACATGAGCGACGATCTCTTTCTGATTAATCATTACCTTGGCAATAAACCGATTGGGTCGGCTAAGAAATATCCCACTTACAAGGGGGTATTTACTCAACTTCACCTTCATCTTCGTCTTCCTCAAAATCTTCGTATTCTTCGTCCATGATGCGGTCATATTCCGCTTCAATTAAAGTAAATTCTGCTTCATCTTCAACCGGAACCAGAATTTCACCTTCTTCGTCTTCATCGATAAAGAAAGCAAAAACATCATCACTTTCTTCACCTTCGGTTAACAGCACATAGGTCTTTTCGCCCAGCGGAAATGAAATCTCTAAATCAAACTCTCTTGCAACGCCATTTTCATCTTCTAAAATAATTTTTTCTTCCATATCAACTTCTCTTTCAACTTTATTTTTTTCGTTCATAATCTTGTAATTATACCTTTTTATGCTTAAACAATCCATTATTTATGAACTATTTAACGGCCCGATCCATATAGGATTGGAGGATCATCTGGGCAGCCAGCATGTCAATGTAGTCTTTGCGGTTCTCCCGGGAAACATTGCCTTCAATCAGCACTTTTTCAGACCAGGATGAGGTTAATCGTTCATCAATGTAGATGATTTCAATCTTCAGCCGTTTCTTGATAAACTGACAAAAGTTTATTGTTTTTCGGGTTTGAGCCGATTCTGAACCATCCATATTCAGGGGCAGTCCGGCTACTACTTTTTTGATCTCATATTTGTCAATGAGGTCACGAAACGCTTCTAAATCATCATCCCGGGTCTTTCGCTTAAGGGTCATCACCCCCTGGGCAGTAATCTGTAAGGGGTCCGTCACAGCCACCCCAATCCGTTTGTCGCCGACATCAATTCCTAAAATTCTTTCCATTCATTATCCCATCTGTTTGTTTTGACTGTCTTAAATCACCTTAATACAAAAATCACTGCAGGCGGCACTGCAATAGCAACAAAGCACACATTTCTTTTGATCCACCCGAGCTTTCCCGTCCGCTACGCTCAGGGCTCCCTGGTTACAACGCCGCACACATTCCCCACAGCCACTGCACCAGTCACTGATATGCAGCTTTTTGGGGGCACTGGCAACCGCTGTCTCCAACCCTTCGGGTATCACTTCACCATTGAATTTTTTTACATTATACTGCACTTCGTCAACTGATTGAACCCCAATGGCAATGGCATCCAGATCGCTTAAATTTAAAACAAATTCAAAACTGGCTTGTTTTTGGGAAAGCAGATTCCCGCCACCTAATGGCTTCATCCCGTAAATGCCCTTCCCCAGGACTTTGGCCTGATGAATGGCGGCGACCATTTCATCCGTCGTTCCATCTTCAATACCGATGCCTGTCAGATTGATCAGTGGATGAATCACCTCCAATTCGGGAAAAAGACTGGCCCCAGAAACACCTTCCACCCGATGGGTGGAAATCCCAATGGCTCTGACTTTTCCCGCCTGTCTTGCAGCAATCAACGCCTCGATGGCTTCCCAATGACCTTCGATGGTTTTGCGACTTTCCTGCTCATGGAGCAGGTAAAGATCAATATAATCGCGACCCAACTCAGTCAGGGCCCGATGAAGACTTTTCTGGACCCCAACTGCTGTATAGTCATAGGACTTTGTAGCAATCACCACCTCATGCTGCATCTGAATTGCCTGCCGCAAGTGATCATAATTATTATAGAGATCGGCGGTATCAAAGAAATTCACGCCACCATCTAAGGCGGCAGCGATGATTTCCCGACTCTCCCGAAGGGGTTTGTTCTTCTGAAGGGGACCTATGGTCAAGCTACCAAAGCACATTCGCGATACCATAATGCCGGTATTACCAAGCGTATTCATTTTCATCTGCAAATCGTTTCCTAACCACAAGCTTAATGTTTGTGCGCCTTTGTTTTCCTTAACCTAAGCAAAACAAAATAGGACTGCCTCGGTTGAGACAGCCCCAAATTTTCAGCCTACTAAATACTTTTTAAGTAACGTCGTACAAGTTCTTCGAGTAACTCATCCCGCTCAATTTTCTGTATGGCATTTCGCGCTTCTCTGTGACTTGTGATATAGGTCGGATCTCCTGACATGACATAACCTACAATTTGATTGACGGGGTTATACCCTTTTTCAACTAGAGCCTTATGTACATTGCGCATCACTTCGTCGATCTTCTGAGACTTTTCGCTATCGACCTCAAACATAATGGTTCCTCGATCAATCACCGTATTTTCTCCCATTGTCATCTGACCTCCTTCACAATCAATTTATATCATTTTAACCCATCGTAAAAGAAAAGACAAGTCATATGACGTAATTTTTCTTTTTCTTAATAAATTAATTCAACTGCTCCCGAATGCAGGCCTCACCCTTTGACAGGGATTCTGCCAGTTTTTCTGGTAGTTTCCCCCCAGCCTGCGCCATATCCGGGCGTCCTCCACCACCTCCGCCAGCTATTGTCGCCACTTCTTTAATGACTTTACCAGCGTGGAAGCCGCGTTTAACGATGTCCGGAGTAGCTGTTGCAACAAAATTAACCTTACCATCCAGCGCACTGCCCAACAAGACAACCCCGGAGCCCATTCGATCTTTTAATAAATCCCCGATGGTTCGCAGCTCTTCCATGGGCATTTTTTCCACTTCAGCAATGGTCACCTGAACACCACTGATGATCTCCATTTTCTGGTGAATATCCATAATCGCGTTACCGGCAAATTTTTGTTTCAGTTCGGCGATGGTGCGTTCCTTCTGTTTGTTGGTTTCAGCCAGTTCCGTTACTTTTTCCAGCAATTGATCGGGATTGGTTTTCATCAGGTTGGACACCTCAATCAGGGTGTCGTCCATTTTTTCGACCAGATGCCAGGCGTTAAAACCGGTTGCCGCTTCAATTCGACGGACACCGGCTGCTACACCGCCTTCACTGATGATCTTAAACATCCCCACCTTGGCTGAATTACTGATATGACAGCCGCCGCAAAGTTCGGTACTGAAATCACCAACCTTAACAACCCGGACAATCTCACCATATTTCTCGCCAAATAAAGCGGTTGCTCCCAGTTCTTTGGCCTTGTCAATATTGGTTTCAAAAATCGAGACATCATAAGCTGCTAAAATAGCGGTGTTAACAATATCTTCCACCTGTCGTTTTTCATCCCGGGTCATCGCCTGGAAATGGTTGAAGTCAAAACGTAAACGATCCGGTGATACAAACGATCCGGCCTGTTCGACATGATCACCTAAGACCTGTTTTAAGGCTTTGTGCAATAAGTGGGTGGAGGTGTGGTTTCGCTGTACCGCATCTCTTAATTCTTTATTAACCTCGGTAATGACGCTTTCGCCAACCTTAAAGGTTCCCGATTTAACGATCCCGGAATGAATATGGCGGCTCAGGCTGCCTTTTTTACAATCACGGATTTCAATTAAACCATCGCCTTTTTGGATCACGCCATGATCGCCGGTTTGTCCGCCACTTTCAGCATAAAACGATGTCTGATCAAGTAATACCAACACCTCATCTCCGGCCTTGGCTTCATCCACCAGGGCTTCATTCACATAGAGCCCTAAGATGGTTCCTTCAGCTTCGAGGTTATCATAGCCGACAAAGGTATTAACCGCATCCGGACCCAGAGGATTAAAGGGATCGTCCGCCCATACAGCCAGATCACTGTTCAAACGGTCCTGGCGAGCCCGTTCACGCTGTACTTGCATTTCTTTTTCAAACTCGGACTCAAAAATATTAAGTCCCCGTTCCATAATAATCTCTTTGGTCAGATCAAAGGGGAAGCCATAGGTATCATAGAGTTTAAAGGCAGCCTGACCTGGAAAAACAGATTCTTCCAACTGGATGATTTTGTCAATCTCTTTTTCAAGAATCACTAAACCTTGATCGATGGTTTCTTTAAAGCGTTCTTCTTCAATGCGGATCAGTTTTTGAATAAAGTCCTGTTTTTCTCTAAGTTCGGGATACGCACCTTCAGAAACCCGAATCGCCTCTTTGGCAACATCATAAAGAAACAGATCCTTGATTCCCAGTAATTTCCCGTGACGGACAGCCCGACGCAACAGCCGCCGTAATACATAGCCCCGCCCTTCATTACCCGGCATGACGCCATCCGCTATCATAAAGGTGACACTACGGATATGGTCAGTAATAACCCGGATTGAAATATCATCCTGTGGGTCATCGCCATAAGCTACCCCGGCCTTTTTACAAATATAGTTAAGCACGTGGCCAACCGTATCTATTTCAAAAATCGTTCCGACCCCCTGCATCACGACGGCCAAACGTTCCAATCCCATCCCGGTATCAATATTGGGCTTGGGCAGAGGATTATAGTTACCCGCTTCATCTTTATCAAACTGGGTGAAGACCAGGTTCCAGAACTCAACATAGCGGTCGCAATCACAGCCAACCCCACAGGTGGGACTGTCACAGCCAAATTCTTCGCCACGATCAAAATAAAGCTCGGAACAGGGACCACAGGGTCCTAAACCATGCTCCCAGAAATTATCCTCTTTTCCCATCCGTACAATCTTATCTTTGGGAATACCGACGTCCTCATTCCAGATTTTAAAGGCTTCATCATCATCCAAATAAATAGTAATCCAGATCTTATCTTCCGGTATTTCCATCACCTTGGTGCAAAATTCCCAAGCCCAGGGAATCGCTTCTTTTTTAAAATAATCGCCGAAAGAAAAGTTTCCCAGCATTTCAAAAAAAGTACCATGTCTTGCCGTTTTTCCGACATTTTCAATATCCGGGGTACGAATACACTTCTGACAGGTGGTAACCCGATTACGGGGCGGAATTTCGTCGCCGGTAAAATAGGGTTTCAGCGGTGCCATCCCCGAGTTAATCAGTAACAAGCTCTTGTCATTAATGGGCACTAACGGAAAACTGTTTAACCGCAGATGCCCCTTTTCTTCAAAAAATGCCAGATATTTTTCTCTAATTTCATTTAATCCTAATGGTTTCATTTTTTCTCCTATTCAAATTTTGATTTTCTAATTTAAAAGCTTTTAATGCCTTCCGGTGTTTGTAAAAACAAAAAAATCCCCTGCAAGTCTGCAAGGGACGGTTTAATCCGCGGTACCACCCAAATTAGCTGCAAAATCATTGGCAACTCACTTTATTAAATAACGGTTTCCCGACTGAAAATACTGATCGAATATGGGATTACGACTTTCTTCTTCAGCTGCTCAAACGGGGCAACCCTAAACCAACGATAAAAGACTTTCAGCCGCGTCTCTCTCTCTGCAATGGTTGTATTTAGAGCCTTCGTTCTCAATGCATTTTAATATTAACCTGTAAAGATGATTATATTAATTCCATATTTAAATGTCAATCCTTTTTTAGATCCGTGACGTCTTTTGAGGCAAATAAGGAAATAATATAACCACCAATTACCTTAATCGTACCCATTATCGGCACTGCCATAATCATCCCGACACCGCCAAACATGGCGCCGAAAAAGAAGATTGAGAAAATAATAAAGACCGGATGAAGCCCCACATTGCCGGACATCAGGGCTGGTGCCAAAAAATTGCCGCACACTACCTGAACCACGCCAATCACAATCAACATTGGAATCATCATCATTGGATTGGTGAATAGTACCAGCAGCATAATCACAATGGTACCCACCGCTGGTCCAAAATAAGGCACCATCGTGGTAACCCCGGCGATTACGCCGATAATACTGGCATAGGGGAGTCCCAGAAAAAAAGCTCCAATCCCGGTGGCAATCCCAGCGATCAGCGAAGTCAAACCCTGTCCCTTGATAAAACCGCCAATGACCAGATCAATATCACAACACATTTTTAGCATACTATTACGATACTGTAGTGGAACCAGATACATAATCCCCTTAATAAAGAATTCTTTATCGATCATCAGAAAAATGGTCACCAGTGGAACAATGATAATGTTCATCAGCTGCCCACTGTTCTGAATCAGCGCATTCGAAATCCCCTGAAGTGCTGTTGCAAATCCCTGCAGGACATTTCCCAACACTTGCTCCAGATTGAAAAACTGAGTAATATCATATCCAGTAAAATTTGAAATATAGTCCGATAGATTGGTTATGTAGGTCTGCATCTGCGTTACAAAGCTTGGAATGCTCTTGATCATACTGGCTATATTGGTAATCAGACTGGGAATAAAACTCATGAAAGCGCCAATCACCAGTGCCAGAACCGCAAAAAACACGATCAATACCGAACTGCCCCGGCTTAACCCTTTATTTTCAAGAATCCTGACCAGTGGATTAAGCAGATAAGCCAACACAATCGCAAAAAAGAAGGGTGCGAACATTCCGGCCAGCGTTGGCCAGATAAAAAAGCACAGCGCCGCAATTAAAACGACGACAATAAGGTTAAGAAATAACAATCTCTTTTTGTTTGATGAATCTTCCATTATTTAACCCCCAGCAATTTATTGGCGATGCCTGTCCCCTGATTTTTAAACCCGATATCAAACATCTCTTTTTCGTAATATAAGACCTGATCCTTATAGACCAGATCAGCGGCCGGAATGATCGCAAAGCCATGATCGATGTCATCAAAAAAACTTCGGGAAATTTCATATTCAGTAATAGCAAATGTATCATCTTCAATGGTCGCATTGACCACGTGCCCAAAAGCCTCCCCGTTTATATCCACGACCTGATAATCCATCAGTGGAAAAGCCTCTTCCAGATACGCTTTCACTTTTTTGCCGTTGACTTTAATAATGTCTTTTTCGTTTCCGATCACCATCCGTTTGTAATTAACGTCGACAATATTTTCAGGTTTGAAAAACTGAGCCTTGGAGAGAATACCGCCGGGATTGATCACCAGATATTTCACAACGTGATCCACCACCACCAGACTCTTGACCAGTCCATGACGTCGGCCATTATTTTGAGAAATAACCACCACATTGAGTAAAATGTTCGCTTTCATTTTGTGTTCCTTTCTTTTTTTGTCATTGTGTTTATTTTACCCTATTATTGTTTATCTTACCCTATTATTTTTTTTATGGCAATGTCGATTTTTCTTTTTTTGTAAACAAAAGGACGCTCTAATGCAACTTCTATTTAATAATCGCCAATTCATCTTTAACATTAAAGGCTACATTGAGATGCCTGGCGCTAAAATGATTGACATGGCCGCCGATTTTTTTATCATCAGAGATAAAATGAAAGTGCCACCCCACCACGTTTATACCCTGCGCCGAGGCCGGGCAAAAAATCCCTACCAGGCAACCGTTAATGTTTTTTAAAACCACCACCGATTGGTCACTGACAATTCTATCCAGCGCTTCATAGGGCTTTTTCTGGGGCCACACTCCATGAATCTCAATACTCTCAAATTCCCCTGAAATTCTGGCCAATATCGGGTTTTCAGGATGGGCAATAGCGTGATTAAGCTTTTCACCCGCACAAATCATATCGCCGTTTATTGCCAATATCTGACCCTCACATTTCCCCAAAGCACCCAGGGTTGCAAAAGGTGTTGTGTCTGCCAAACCCGCCACTTCAATGGAGCAATCTCCTAACGTACGATATACCACGCCATCGACAACAATCATTTCGCCATTGAGTTTATCAAACGTGCCAAATCCGGTGTCGCCAAAGGTTAACATCTTTTTTATCGAGATTATTCCATCATACCCTTTGTTTTTAAAAGCCGTCAGCGTTGAAACCTGAAATAGTTTATTATTCCTCATGCGAAGTCCTCCATATTTTCAAAAGAAAGACGCAGTCTCCAGTAACAGAAACTGCGTCTTTGCCGTCTATATGACTATTGTTGTGCTTTTTTATTGTGATAGTCTTCAATCGCAGCCTGAATCGCTTCCGCTGCCAGCACTGAACAGTGAATTTTTTCAGCAGGCAATCCGCCTAAGGCATCAACGACATCCGAGTTTTTAAATTTTCCCGCTTCTTCAATACTCTTACCGATAATCATATCGGTAGCCATGCTACTACTGGCTACTGCAGCCCCGCAGCCAAAGGTTTTAAAGGACGCATCCTCGATGATACCGTCATCGTTAATCTTCAGGAAGATTTTCATAATATCACCACAAGCAGGGCTGCCAACCTGACCAATACCGTTTGCTCCTTCAATCTCACCCACGTGTTTGGGACAGGTAAAATTCTCCATTACTACATCTGTATATTCCATTTTATTTTCTCCTTATTTATAGTTTAGTTTATTTTTAATGATGGTGGTGGTCGGCTTTATCAAAAACCGCATCATCAATCGGACAATCGGCATTGATTGGGGACATTTTTCGCAAACGCTCAATAATCTGGATCAGATTGTCAACTACATAGTTAATATCTTCTGCTGTTGTGTGTTTGCCAATCGTAAGTCGCAGTGATCCGTGGGCAACTCCCGCCGGTAAGCCAATCGCCAGCAACACATGGGATGGATCCAGCGACCCTGATGTACAGGCCGACCCACTGGATCCAGCCACGCCGATGATATCCAAACTGAGTAGAATCGATTCCCCCTCAATATAATCAAAACAGAAATTCACATTTCCGGGCAACCGTTTTTCCGGATGACCGTTTAAACGAACCTGCGGGATATTATCCATGACCCCTTTAATCAGCAAATCTCGTAATTTCTTCATATGAGCAGCATTTTCTTCAAGCTGTTCCGTGGCCATTTCGGCGGCCTTACCAAAAGCCACTATTTCGGCGGTATTTTCTGTCCCAGCCCGTTTTTTTCGCTCCTGAGCGCCACCATGGATTAAATTATCAATGGGTACCCCTTTTCGAATAAATAAAGCACCGATCCCTTTCGGGCCGTATATTTTATGCGCCGATACCGACAATAAATCAACGTTTAAATCCTTTACATCAACCGGGATATTCCCCAGGGCCTGAACCGCATCGGTGTGAAAAATAATTCCTTTTTCCTTGACAATCTCGCCAATTTCTTTGATCGGTTCAATGGTTCCGATCTCATTGTTGGCAAACATGATTGTCACCAGAATCGTGTCTTTGCGGATGGCATTTCGTAAATCATCCAACGAGATCAAGCCATATTCGTCAACCGGCAGATAGGTTACTTCAAAGCCCTGCTTTTCCAGATATTCACAGGTGTGAAGCACCGCATGATGCTCGATGGTAGAAGTGATAATGTGTTTTCCCTTAGCCTGATTTTTCATGGCAATGCCTTTAATGGCCCAGTTATCGGCTTCTGATCCACTTCCGGTAAAATAAATTTCCCGGGGATCGGCGTTGATGGCTTTAGCAATCTGGAGCCGGGCTGCCTCAATGCTTTTTTTAACGCCCCGGCCTTCGGTGTAAACGGAAGAAGGATTTCCGAAATATTCGGTAAAAAATGGCAACATGGTTTCAACAACGGCTGGATCAACTGGCGTTGTTGCGGCATGATCTAAATATATTCGTTTCATAACAATTACCTCTTTCTTGATTATTTACTTAATAAGTCCTGTAATGTGCGATTGTCAATGACATTACTGATACTGTCGCTAATATCTTTCCAAAGCCCTCTGGTCACGCACTCCGGTGATTTGACACAGGTAAGCTTCCCACCGCCATCAATACATTCTGCTAATTCGATCGGACCTTCAAGTGCTCTGATAATTTCGCCAACAGTAATATCACCAGGCTCCCGAGCTAACACATAGCCACCCCGGGCACCTCTAATGCTTTTGACCAGACCGGCGTTTTTTAAGGTTGAAAAAAGCTGTTCCATGTAAGAATCCGAAAAATTTTGCTTTTCGGCGATTTCCTTAATTGAAACCGGACCATCTCCAAATTGAAGCGCCAATTCCACCATGGCAAGCACACCATATCGTCCTTTTGTTGAAAGTCTCAATTGCAACACCTCCCTGGATTATTTCCGAGTATTCCACCGGGATTTAATGTCATTATAGCACGAATTTTAAATTTTTCAAGAGGTAAATAAAAAAAGTTTCAAAAAAAAGACCCAAGCTCCGGAAAACCAGAGCATGGATCTTTTAATTAATGCATTCTTATTTTTCGTCTTCGCTATCTCCGAAAAGACCATCGAATAAGTTACCGAATGAATCCCCAAGAGTTACATTAGCGGTTTCTTCATAAACTGTTTTATTCCGATTGTTGCTGCTATGGTTTTGTTGCGGTCTACGATTTCTATCACCGCCACCATAGTTGCTGGATCTTTCGCGATCACCTGAGCTGGCATTGCCGCTGTTACTGCTTCGTGGTGTAGGAGCCGGACGTGCAGGCGCTTCTTCAGTTGCTTTTTTACTTAAGCTGATTTTTTCTTTTTCAGGATTAATGCCGATGATTTTTACTTTTAAGACATCACCAGTATTTAAAACTGAAGCAACCGATTCAACCCGGTTGTAGCTGATTTCAGAAACGTGAATTAAACCTTCAACACCTGGAATCACTTCAGCAAAGGCACCAAAATCTAAAATGTTCGTGATGGTAACTTCTACTTCATCATCAACATTATATTTAGCAATGAAATCATCCCAGGGACGATCCATTAATGCTTTAACGCTTAATTTGATTTTTTTGTCTTCATCATTTTTAGCGATTACCTTGGCTTCAATTTCCTGGCCTTTTTCAACAATATCTTTCGGCTCATTAATTTTTTCCCAAGTCAGATCGGAGCGATGAACAAACCCATCGATACCGTCAAGATCGACAAAGATTCCGAAGTTCGTAATGGTTTTAACCACACCCTTGACGACATCATCCACGTTTAATTCGTCAAAACGCTTGTCTTTCATTTCTTTGACTTGTTCCCGACGTTCTTTCATATCTTTTTCCAGAATAATTTTTTGAGAAAGAATCGCACGACGTCGTTTAGGATTGTAATCAATGATGATCCCTTTAACTTTTTCGCCGATCAGGGTGTTCAAATCTTTAACGTAACGAACATGATATTGTGAAGCTGGCATATAAATATCGGTAAATCCGATATCAACAATTAAACCATTTCCAGAAATATCTTTGATTGTTCCTTCTAAGATCGTTTTATTATCAAAGGCGTCACTTAACTGTTTCTGTACGAGACGGTTATCATATTTGATTTTTGAAAGTTTTACATTTCCTGAACCCTCATTTAAATCCGTTACGATACACCAAACTTTGTCTCCTAATTGTACAAGTTCAGATAATACCTCATCGCTTCTCCATGTGAAATCATTCTTTTTGATGATACCATCTGCTTTGTAGCCAATGTTTAAGATTACTTCATCTTCGGCAATGTGGATAACTTCACCTTCGATTTCAGCACCCCGACGAATTGTTTTTAATGATTCTTCAATTTCAGCAGCGAAATCGAAATTAGCATCATCATACTCGTCTTTTTCAATGGTTTCCACCACTTCCTCAACTACAACAGGTGGCTGTTCTTCAGTCGCCACTTCTACGACCACGTTTTCCTCAGCAATTTTGTTTTGCTCTTCCATACCTTCCAATACCTCCTTAACGATCCAATCCGGTGTTGACGCTCCTGCCGTAATACCAATTTTTTGGTATTTCATTACCTCAGAGAGATCTAAATCCCGGATGGTTTCTATGTGACAAGTTTTTTCGCAATGGGATTTACAGATATCCACCAATTTTTGGGTGTTCGAACTGTGGTATCCACCGATTACGATCATATATTCTACTTCTTTTGCAGTTTTTGCTGCCGCTGCTTGTCTTTCAGCGGTGGCACTGCAAATAGTATTAAATATAACAACTTCATTGACTCTTGACCGGATCGCATCACAAATTTCATTGAATCTGGATTCGATGATGGTGGTCTGAGCCACGATACATATTCTATCATATCTTTCAATATTTTCCAACTGATTTATATCATTAATTATTAAAGCTTTTTCCCGACACCAGCCGTTGGCTCCAATTACTTCCGGATGATCCTTGTTTCCCACAATAACGATCTGATATCCGGCCGCATCATGGCTTTCAACTTTTTTTTGAACCGCCCGAACAAAAGGACAGGTGGCATTGATGATAGGAAGTCCTTTTTTCTTAATCGCTTCAATAATATTCTTGCCAACCCCATGTGAGCGCAGAATGATACAGCCGCTATCAATGTTTATAATATCCTCGTCTGCAATAATTGTTACCCCCTGATCGGCCAGACGGTTGGTTTCCTGACGGTTATGGCTGATGGGACCTAATGTATATATTCTTTTCTGACTGGATTCAAGCGTATCCTGAACCATTTTCATCGCATTTTCGATGCCAAAACAATAACCCGCCTTGTCGGCTATAATTATTTCCATATTAACCTCAAGTCAATTCCAATCCATAAACTGTATCCATAATTTTCTCACTGAGCTGCCGGGTTTCTTCATCTGTCAGTTTTTTTCCATAGTATTCTTCCAGATAAACGGGCTTGCCAATAATAATTTCGATTTTACTTCTAAACCGGTAGTGTCCTTTGATCCGCACCGGAACAATCGGCGATTTTGTCTTGATCGCAAAGACGACAAAACCACTGGCCGGTGGGGTTCGATCTTCCGGGTTAACCCGATGCCCTTCCGGAAAAATCCCCAGAACCTTGTCTTCCTTGAGAATTTTTAAGGATGTCTTAATGGTTTCCACCCCGACCTTTTCGCGATTAACCGGAAAGGCATTGACCTTTTTGAAAAACCAGCTCAACAAGGGATTTTTAAACAGCTCCGCCTTGGCCATATAGTGGATTTCCCGGGGGGTTGTAAAGGAAATGACGACCGGATCAATATTACTGATGTGATTGGGGCAGATCAGTGCACCACCGCTCTTTGGAATGTTCTCCTTGCCGGTAATGGTGATTCGAAAAAGAATCAAACTAAGCAGATAAGTTAAAAATCGGCCAATTTTATAAATCATCGGCAAACCTCATCAATATAGGTTTTCATTTCCTGGTATACTTCTTCGATGCTTTTCCCGGTGGTGTCAACGACAATGGCATCGGCAACCTTCACCAATGGACCTTCTGAGCGATTGCGATCATTCGTGTCGCGCTTCTCGATGTCGTTTTTGATTTCTGCCAGCGCTTTACCGTTGCCTTTTTCATCCAATTCAATTTTTCTGCGTTTTGCCCGTTCCAGAACATCGGCATCCAGAAAAAACTTCACTTGCGCATCCGGTAAAACCACTGAACCAATGTCTCTACCATCCATGACCACCTCATGATCTTTGGCATATTCCCGTTGTTGAGCAACCATCAGATCCCGAACCGCTTTGATCCTGGCCACATCGGAAGTATGCCGGGAAACCAGGGGCGTCCTAATTTCCTGGGTAACATCTTTTTCATTACAAAATACCTGATTCCCCTCAAAGCGGATCACAGTCGACTGGGCAATTTTTATAATATCATCCTCGTTATCAAAACGATCACCGATCTGATTTAAAACGCAATGGGCAATACACCGATACATGGCACCCGTGTCCAGATAAGTCATGTTATAGGCGGCGGCTATTTTTTTTGCGATCGTACTTTTTCCTGCGCCAGCAGGTCCGTCAATGGCAATTTGCATCTTACTCTCCCTCTTTCAACTCTTTACAAAAAACTATTTAACTGCGTTTCCGGCCAGCCAGCCGGTGGAAACAGCAATTTGAATATTATAACCACCGGTCAGAGCATCGACATCGAGCATCTCTCCAGCGATATAAAGATTTTTAATCTTTTTTGATTCCATCGTTCCCGGATCCACCTCTTTAACATTCACACCGCCAACGGTAATAATGGCTTCATTAAAATCCCGCAAACCGGCAATGCCGATTCTTAACTGTTTAAAGCACGCCACCAGCTTTTTTCGCTGCTCTTTGGTAATCTGATTCACCTTAACAGCTGGATTAATCCCCGACAAGTCTACCATCACCGGAATCATTTTTGATGGCAACAAATCCCCCAGGGCATTTCCAAAATCCTTGTTCTGATATTTAAGGAAGTCCCGTTGAATCCGGGCATCCATTTGATCACTGCTTAAAGCCGGTTTCAAATCCAATTCCAGACTATAATCTTTGGTATTCCCCATCAGATAAGAACTCAGTGATAAAACCAGCGGACCTGAGATTCCAAAATGGGTGAAGAGCATCTCACCCAGCATTGACTTGACCTTTTTTTGTCCCTTTGGTGTTTTTTTATATAGGGTTAATACCACATTTTTCAGTGCCAGCCCCTGCAGATCTCGGGGCCAATCTTCTTTGGTATTAATAGGCACCAGTCCTGGGGACAAAGGTGTGATCTGATGACCGTTTTTTTCTAAGATCTGAAAAAAATTACCGTCCGAACCGGTGGATGGGTAACTCTTGCCACCAGTTGCCAGAATTACCGCATCATAACTCTGCATATCACCGTTTTCCAGCACAATTCCATTGACGATATTATTCGTAATTAACAGATCGATTATTCTAGTATTTAAATAAACCCGGCAACAGTTGTGTTTCAATGCCGCCTTAAAGCCGCTAATGACATCACTGGATTTATCCGATGCCGGAAAAACCCGATCTCCCCGTTCTGTTTTTAAGGGTACCCCATGTTTTTCCAGAAAGGCCATAAAATCCGCATTCGTATACGAATATAAGGCGCTGTACATAAAACTGTGATTGTGGACGATACTGTCAAAATAGTCACCAATGTCAACAGCATTGGTCAAATTACAGCGACCTTTACCGGTGATATACAGTTTTTTTCCCAGTTTTTCGTTGCTGTCATACAAATCAACCTGATGCCCTTTTTCGGCCGCTGCTACCGCCGCCATCATGCCGCCGGGGCCTCCGCCAATTACTGCTATCCTACTCATTGATTATTTTTTCCTTTCCTGAACTATTTTTCCAATTCATCGCCGGTATAAATATAATGTTCTCGCCAAATTTCTTCTAGTTCATTAAAGGTTTCTCTGGTCTTACCAATATTTCGGAGCCCCACCGAAATCACCAGGGCATTGATGAGCGATAGCGGTGCCACCAGTGAATCCACAAACGAGTAAACATTGCTTTTGGCAATCAACCGGTGTTGGGTAAAGACATTAATCGGGGCATTCTCATTATCAGAAATCGTAATGATTTTTACCCCTTTGTTTTTTAAAAATTCAACTGCCTCATAAGTTTTTTGGGCATAACGGGGAAAACTGATGGCAATGACGACATCTTCTTCATTAACCCGGATCAAATGCTCATAGATATCGGACACCCCATAATTGACCACCCGCACATTGTCCAAAATTAGATTAAGATAATAACCAAGATGCTCGGTTAGCAGGGTGGTCGTCCGAAAGCCGATGATAATCACCTTTCGGGCATCAAGAATCAGATCAATACAGGACTTGAAAATCTCATAGTCAAATTCCTCAAAAGTGGCGTTGATATTTGAAAGATCTGACTTTAAAACATTTTGCACTGTTTCCTGCAAGGCCTTTTCTTTTTGCTCGTTTCGCAAGGTCATATCGATCCGCTCGATGGTTGTTAGCTTGCTGTTGATTTCATTTTTTATCGCCCGACGAAATTCCGGGTAACCTTCATAACCCAAAGTCACCGAAAAACGCACCACCGTTGCTTCACTAACACCAACACTTTTAGCTACTGATACCGCCGACATTTCAGCCGCATTTTCATAATGACTCAGCATAAAGTCAGCAATTAATTTATGGGATTTACTGAGCTTTGGATAGCGCTTCTTAATTGCTGAAAAAATATCCCGGCTTTCTTTTACACTTGAAACATCTTTCATTTCTACCTCGTTCTCTGGATGATGACTAATGTCGGGGGGGATTTTCGATTTAATGTTTGAAAATGATGGGCCACAAAAGGAGCTTCCAGCATTTCACCCCAGGCAATCACTGCCTGCGCTTCTTCAGCTCCCCCGGGATGCCCCGGATAGAGACAGATGGTCATCATTCCGCCAGTCGATAATAGTCGCAATGCGCTACTGAGTGCTTTGATCGTTGTTTCAACTTTTGTAATAATAGCTGGATCACCGCCGGGGAAATAGCCCAGATTAAACATAACCGCTTTAACAGATCCCTCCTCAATTTCGGCATCTATTAACCTCGTCATTATAAATTCGTGACTATCACATATCAGCGTTACGTTGTCCACAGATTTGCTGTTATCCAGCAAACTTTTAGTCTGTTGCAGCGCAACCGCCTGAATATCAAAAGCAAAAACCCGGCCGCTTTCACCAACACATTGCCTCAGGAACAGCGTATCCTGGCCGGTTCCAGCGGTGGCATCAACTACAGTGTCTCCCGGTTTCAGTACCGGTCGCAAAAATTCCCAAGCCAGGTCAGTGACCCGCAAGGGCTTATTTTTCACTGCAACCAGCACAGGGCTTGAAAAACTCTCCGACAAAATCACGATGGATCAGCGTTTCCCCTTCTTCGATAAATTCATGATCTTTGAAGTACGCAGCAAATTCGCCAGTGGCCCCCTGTACTGACAGAGTGGTACAGCCTTCTTCGGCCATTTTATAAAGCAGGGTTCGAATAATGCCATCAAATACCGCCATCGCCTGATCACCCTGAAAGGTCATAATCATCTCGTAAATATCGACCTGTTCTTCCCCATAAAAAAAGCGAACGGCTCCCAAAACTTCAGACTTGGCTGTGTCCTCTGCCACGATATATAGATCCCGTTCTTTTTCTTTTTCTGGAAACAATCCCTGAATTTGACTAAACGCTCTTGGAAATCCTATTTTTATCATTGCTTTTCTCCTTTTAAATAAGTAATTTCGTCATGATTTAAATACCGCCATTCCCCGGGTTTTAGATTTCCCAAAGTCAGCTCACCAACAGCCACCCGCTTTAAGTCAATGACCGGGTGACCGATCGCTGCGCACATTTTGCGGATCTGTCGTTTTTTTCCTTCGTGAATCCGCATTTCCAGCAGACTGGTCTGCCGATCCACTTTGAGCACCTTGATGGCAGCCGGGGCAGTGTGGTAATCCTCGATATCGATACCGTGACGGAAGGCTTCCAGACTGCTGTTGTCAGGACAGCCCTTGACCAGACCAATGTAGATCTTTATAAACTCATGACTGGGGTGAGTCAACCGAAATGTCAGATCGCCGTCATTTGTCAGCAGCAGCAGACCTTCGGTGTCCATGTCCAGGCGTCCGACGGTGTAAAGCCGTTCTTTTATCGGCACCAGATCCAGCACCCGTTGACGACCATGGGTATCTTCTGACGTCGATAAAACCCCTTTGGGTTTATTAATCATCACATAAATTTTTACTGCAGTACTCAGTCGTGTTCCGGCAACAATAATCTCATCTTGTTCCGGTTCAACCGGAAAACCTGGCTCATGAATCGTGATCCCATTGACCATAACCAGGCCCTTCTGGATCAATTCTTCAGATTTTCTCCGGGATGCCACCCCGCATTGCGCCATGTATTTTTGAATTCTCACTGGGCTGCCTCCAAAATCCGGGCATCGCCCATGGTTTTTTCCAGCATCCCAGCCAGCAACGCTTCACTGGACTCTGCTGTGTTTTGCGAATCAGTCTTGAGCAACTCCAGATCAAAGCTTTCCTGTTTACCCTGAGAAAACACCTCAAATTCCGGCATTTCTTTTAAACTGCTTAAGCCCATGGTTTTTAAAAAGGCGTTGGTCGTTTTATAAAGAATCGGTCGACCCGGTGCTTCCAGACGGCCACCATCACAAATCAACCCCCGATCCAACAATCGCTGAATGGCACTGCTGGAGCTGACTCCCCTGAGTTCATCAACGGCCAGCCGGGTAACCGGCTGACGGTAGGCAATAATCGCCAGGGTTTCCAAAGCAGCCCGGGATAAACCGGTTTTTTCCTGCTGGCGGGTAATTTCTTTGATGTACGTATAGTATTCCGGTTTTGTGGAAAGCTGGTAGGTATCCTTTGTTTGAACCAGACGAATACCTCTGGCTTGTGATTGATAATCCTGTCTAAGAATCTCCATCGCAAATTGCACTTCCGCTACCGGTTTGTCCAGACATCGACACAGTTCCGACACCGACACCCCATCACCAGCACCAAACAGAATCCCTTCGATGACGCCAGCCAGTTCATCACTGTTCACTTTTCTCCACCTCCCTATGTATTTGAAAATCAATAAACACCCGATTTTGAAGCAATCTAAGCCCGCTGGTTTTAACCATCTCCAACAACGACAGCAGGGTTACCACCACTTCCTCCCGGGATATATTCGGATGCAGCAGCTCTGAAAAGCTGACTCCGTCATCGCCGGCCTGAACCAGAACCTCCGTTATTTCGGCAATTTTTTCTTCAATACTGAATAATTCCCGGATGATCTTCTGCGGCGGAGCAATCGCCTCATTCTCCTCTTCCTTCTGAAACAAGAGTCGTTTAAAGCACTGTTCCAGGGCGTAGGGATCAATAATCAGTGGCGCCGCTTCCGTATTTTGTGGAATGTACTCCGGATCGCGATAAATGGCACAAAGCTCCTCTTGCTCCCTGGACGCAAAATAACGACTGATCTCTTTAAAGACCTTATATTCCACCAGTTGACGAACCAATCTGGCCTGAAGATCTTCGGCGTCTTCCTGCTCGGTCTCGGTTTTTGGCAGTAATGCCTTGGCCTTGATCTCCAGCAGTCTGGCCGCCATGACAATGAACTCACTAGCCACATCCATATCCATGTCCTGCCAGCTGCGAATCTGCAATAAATACTGGTTGGTGATGTCAGCGATGGAAATGTCACAAATATCGATCTTGTTTTTCTGGATCAGATTGATTAACAGATCCAGAGGCCCTTCAAACGTCTCCAAACTAACTGCATATGCCATAATCAGGACCAGATCAGATTAAAAATTGGCAGTAATATCGCAAAAAACAGGCTCGATATCCCATTAATAACCGGATTGATAATGAGTCCCAATAACCCGGTAAATGCCAGAACAAAAATTGCAATCATGCCGTAGCGCTGATATTTATAGTAAGTCATCAATGCTTTTGGCGGTAAAAATAAAACCAGAATCTGGGATCCGTCCAGCGGTGGAATCGGAATAATATTAAAGACCGCAAACATAATATTGTAAATATAAATATACTGCAGCACCAGCATCAATACTTCATTGTTAAGCGGAACCACTGCCAGATAGGCAGCCATTCCTAAAAATGCCAAAATCAGATTGGTGAGCACCCCAGACAGCGATACCACAATCATGCCTTTCTTGCGATCTTTGAAATTTCCGGGATTGACTGGTACCGGTTTGGCCCAACCAAAGCGAAACAGCAGCATTGAGATGAATCCCAGGGGATCGATGTGTTTCAGCGGGTTTAAGGTTAATCGCCCGGCATTTTTAGGGGTTGGATCCCCCATTGAATCAGCGGCATAGCCGTGAGCCATTTCATGAAAACTGATGGCAATCAGTATTCCCGGAAGGCTCAAGATTAGATTATAAAAATAGTCTGGTGTAAAATTAAACATTATCCTTACCTCGTAATTTGACATTGCATCTTTGATTTATTCAAACCGCATTTCCATTGAAGCTGCCACTTGATCAAACCAATTTTACTTTTTTGCTACTCCTACTCTTAGTTGTTCATTAGATAAGCCAAAGCAATGATGCATAATACAAAATAGATGATTTATTCTAATGCTCTGCATCGAAATAAACCATCTATCCTCATTGAACATTATTATTATTCTACTATCAGTCTTCTGGCGGCAATGGTGAAATAGTAACCCAGAGCTGCCACGGTTTTACCGTCAATGAACTGTCCGTTGATAAACAGGGTTCGCACCGTCCGTACGGGGATTTTAACAACTCGGATAAATTCATCGGGATCTTGTTCCAGAGGATCCCAAACAAACTCCGTAGAACAAAATAGGGTAATTTTTTCCGTACAATAACCCGGCGTCGGAATAAACTCACCCAGCTTAAAAAGATTGAGTGGCCGATAGCCAATTTCCTCCCGACATTCCCGAATCGCTGCTGCTTCCGGATCTTCTCCGTTTTCCAGAAGACCGGCCGGTAGTTCGGTTAGTAGTTGCTGACTGGCAATCCGATACTGTTTAACAAAAAGCATCTGTCCATCTTTAACCGCCAAAACAGCTACTGCCCCCTGATGGTCTACAATCTCTCGCTTTGACAAGCTACCATCAGGAAGTTCAACTTCATCAATCCGTAGCTTAACAATCCGACCCTCATAAATTACGTCGCTCTTTATGGTTTTTTCAAACTGTTTCATGTCCACCCTCGGTCTGTTTTTCGGAAATTAATCGTTCCAGTTCATCCATAAATGATGCAACATCCTTAAATTGTCGATATACTGACGCAAAACGGACATAGGCGACCTGATCCATACTCTTTAAGGCAACCATCACCTGTTCCCCAATCAACGAAGAGGGCACTTCTTTCATTTCGCTTTGGTACAGACTCCGTTCCAGATCATCAACCACTGTTTTAATCGCATCAATGGGCACCGGTCGTTTTTCACAGGCCTTAATCATACCATTAAATATTTTGTTTTTATCAAAGGCCGTTCGCTGACCGCCTTTTTTAACAACAATCAGAGGAATGTTCTCCACCCGTTCGTAGGTGGTAAACCGTTTATTACAGCGGTTGCATTCCCGACGACGGCGAATCATTGTTCCTTCTTCAGATGGACGGGAATCGACCACCTTACTGTCATCAAACGCACAATACGGACATTTCATCGGGATTATTCTTGAGTCAGAAAATCTGGAATTGAAAATTCACCAACGGAATCATTGGCGCTCTTGACAACTTTTTTAATAACGGCCTTCTTTTCTTTTTCACCGCCGGATAAAAAACCGGTAGCGATAACGGTAATCTTGATTTCATCGCCAAGCGATTCATCAATGGTGGCCCCAAAAATAACGTTGGCATCTGGATCTGACGCTTCTCTGGCGATGCTGGCAGCCTTATCCACTTCAAATAATGACAGGTCTTCACCAGCAGTGATATTAAGCAGTACACCGGTTGCGCCATCAATCTGGGTTTCCAGTAAGGGACTGAGAATCGCCTGTTTAGCAGCCTCTTCAGCACGGTTATCGCCGGTCGCCCGGCCAACACCCATATGAGCGAGTCCAGTATCTTTCATGATTGTTTTAACATCGGCAAAATCAAGGCTGATCAGACCTGGCATAGCGATGAGATCCGAAATACTCTTAACCCCCTGGAGTAACACATCATCGGCCAATTTAAAGGCATCCTTTAGCGAGGTTGATTTATCGGCCATTCTTAATAGCCGATCATTTGGGATCGTTACCAGCGAATCGACATTTTCCTGTAAAAATTCACTGGCAATCTGAGCATTACGCATCCGCACCCGGCCTTCAAAAGAGAACGGCTTAGTGACCACACCAATGGTTAAAATGCCCATGTCTTTGGCAATTTTTGCAATAATCGGAGCAGCTCCAGAGCCAGTTCCGCCGCCCATTCCTGCTGTTAAAAACAGGAGATCGGTGTCTTTGATCATATCGGCAATGGCATCTTTGCTTTCTTCAGCAGCTTTCTGTCCAATCTCTGGATTCCCTCCGGAACCGAGTCCCTGAGTGATTTTTTCTCCGATTTGAAGCTTCTTTTCAGACAAAGCTAAAGCCAGGGCTTGCTTATCGGTATTGATTGCAATAAAATCCACGCCCTTCATTCCGGCTTCAATCATGCGATTAATGGCGTTATTTCCGCCACCACCAACACCTATAACCCGAATTTTTGCAAAATTATCGTAATTCCCATCTAATTCAAACACTTTTATTCCTCCTCTTACTAAACAGCTTTCCCTACTAAATTGATATTACTTGTATCTTTTTTTCTGAAACACTTAGCTAATTTCAGTTGCTTTTAATCGTTTAAAACATCGCTTTCCCCCATTCGGGCTTAAAGAAATGTTCACCCTTTTATATTAACCTTTATTGACAAATTTTTCAACTATTGAATAATAAATTAAGTAAAATAACGTTAATATTTTATTGTTCACAATAATGTCTTGCCGAAATGCCGGGATGTAGCAGAATCTTTAGCGGGGTTTAATGACTGGTTTTGTCCCTGCGGCCAGATTAATAATCATGTTACTGGTGTTTTTATCCAGATTAGTTTGAATGTAAGCCTTATTATCGAGATAATTATTATAATCCCAAAGAATAATGACGGTTCCATTTTTAGTGACAATTTCGTAAGTGTTCACATCCGTCATCCGCACTTCGGAAATCTTTGCCAAGTTACCATCACTTTTCAAATCTTTCAGAATATTCATAACGGTATCAAAGCGCCAGTAGGGCTCAACCACCACTTCCTTACCGATCTCCGATATCGATACCGCATCACTGCCAAAAATTAATGGGATATCCGTTTTTCTTAAATACTCCCCGTCTTCAATCAGTTTTTTGTCTTCTGTGAGATAATAAACCTTGTTATCATAATTGACTGCACAAATCGGTACCGACTCAACCATGCGGATCAGAATCTTATTGGGCATGATCTTTGAAATTTCCAATTCATCCAGATTCATCAGGGCATTAATATTGTAATTTGCCTGATTGACATCGATCAAAAAAATACTTTCGCCCACGTTGATGCCTGATGCTTTTACAACGGTCTCAGTATCAACAATCTCATTTCCAACCACTTCGATTTCAGCAACATTAAATATTCCCAGATTAACAGCCTGATAAGCGCCAAAACTGATCGCACCAATTACCCCTAAAATAACCAGAATGGTAGTCAGCCCTTTCATGATCCGTTTTCGCTTATTGGCCTTTCGTTGCCGACGCCGTTGCTCCCGAAGTTCCTGCTTTGTCGGCTCGTGGTTTTGCGGTTTATTGATGATTTTTTCTTTGGGTTTCTTCTTCTTTGATCGTTTCATTAATTCTCCATTAATTTCTTGATTTCATCATAAATCCGATCTCCGGCATTATTTATACTGAGCGCTTTGGTAATTTGACCCATAGTCTGACGTTTTTTTTCGTCATCCAACAGCGTTTCAACCGTTTGAATCAGTAGCGCTCCAGTCAGATCTTTGTCTTTAATCAGAACCCCGCCGCCCGGATCCGTAATCACCCTGGCATTGAATTCCTGATGGTTTCCGGCGGCCATTGGGTAAGGTACCAGAATTGAAGGTACTCCCACCGCTTGAATTTCCGCCACTGACATGGCACCCGAACGGCTGATCACCAGATCCGCCGCCCCTAAAAGACGATGCACCTCATTACTGTAAGCTTCAACGAAAATATGACCGGATGGGAAAAGCCCCAGGTTTTGAACTTCTTTTTTGATCAACTGGTACTGATCTTTCCCGGTCAAATGATAAATGACCCGATCCTCCCGATTCTGATATGATGCAATCAGCGATAGCGCACTCTGATTGATGGAGCCAGCACCCTGGCTCCCACCCATAATCAGCACCATTTTTTGAGCATCAGAAAGGTTTAAGTGCTTTCGCAATTCGCAGCGGTTGATCTGATAATATTCTGCCCGCACCGGGTTTCCGGCCAGAAAGGTGCCTTCTCCGGGAAAGTATTGTTTTGCCTCATTAAAACTGATGGCAATTCGGTCGACCCGTTTGCCCAGCATCAAATTTGTTTTCCCGGGGTAGGCATTCTGTTCATGAATCATCGTTTTGATCTTTCGACGACTGGCAATTAAAAGCAGGGGTCCAGCGGTAAAGCCGCCAGTACCAATCACCAGGTCGGGCTGATGTTTGGCAATTATTTTTTTGGCATCGCTGAGTCCGTCAAAAATTCCTTTAATCGCTGCCAGAGTTTCCAGGGAAGCTTTTCGTTCAAAGCCCCTGACCCGAATATATTCAATCGGATAGCCATACTGGGGAATTATATTTTTTTCCATCCCCACCAGTGATCCAATAAAAATAATCTCGGCGCCGGGATTTTCTGTTTTTATCTTTTCAGCAATGGCCAGTCCCGGATAAATATGTCCCCCGGTTCCGCCAGCTGCAATCAGTACTTTCACCGTCTACCTCACAATCTTTTTCTTTTTCGCCGCTGGTTTTCTGGTCAGCTCCAATTTCTTGCCAAGATCAACATTTCTGGAAATATTCAGAATCGGCCCCATCATCCCGAATAGAATAACCATCGAGGACCCACCGGCACTGATAAAAGGCAGGGCCATCCCGGTTACCGGGATAATGGCTGAAGCCACCCCAATATTAACCAATACCTGAAATGCCAGTAGCAGCATAACACTGCTGGTATACAGATAGGCGAAGGTGTCCTGAGATTTTTGGGCAATCTGAAAGCCCCGCCAGATGACAAAGGCAAACAGCCCCAAAACCAGCAAACAGCCAATAAAACCGAATTCTTCGGCGATGTTGGCAAAGATAAAATCATTCTGTAACTCCGGTAAAAACAGATACTTCTGTTTGCCATTACCCAAGCCCCGGCCAAAAATTCCACCCGTCCCAATCGCTAACAGCGACTGGGAGATCTGGTAATCATACCCACCTTTGCCCAAAAAAACATTGAAACGATCGAGCCGCCAGGGTTCGGCGATCATTAAACCGACCACCGCCAATAATCCAAAGCCCAGATAGGGGTAGAAAAGTTTAAATTTTATCCCGCCAAAATAAAGCACCCCACCGGCGGCCAGAGCAATGGCCATGGCTGCACTTAGCGATGGTTCAATGGCCGTCAGCCCGCAGATCAGCCCCAGCGGCAGCATGCAATTTAATAAAAATGGCATGTTTTCTTTAATAATACCGGGTTTTCGGGAAATAATGGTGCTGAAATAAAGTATTACAGCAACCTTGGCTAATTCTGATGGCTGGAAGGTGGTCACTTTAAAATCGATCCACCGCCTGGCATCATTTACCTTCAGCCCGATTCCCGGGATTAAAACAATAATCAATAGAAAAACGGAAATCACAATGCCCACCAGATAGTATTTTTTATAAATCCGGTAATCGATCCTGCTCATAATCCCCATGACAGTCACACCCAAAATGACAAAAACCAGTTGTTTCAAGAACAGGGCGTAGCCTTTTTCACCACTGATTGTGGATGAGTACATGCTGGCACTGAATACCATAATCACCCCAATACCCGCTAATATCATCAAAGCAATCAAAAAGGGGCGATCTATTTTTCCATTCTTCATGGTTTACTCCTCGGTTTCTTATTGATTTTCGGTCACCAATCGCTTGAATACCCGACCGCGGATCTCATAATTGTCAAACATATCCCAGCTGGCACAGGCAGGCGATAACAAGACGGTATCGCCGGACTCTGCTTGTGCTTTGGCACAGGCAACCGCTTCCTCGTAATTGTCCACCTTGGTGATGGCTAAAACGCCCTTGGCCTTAGCCGCTTTAATCAGGTCATCGGCAGTCACGCCTAAAACAATTAGCAGTTTAACTCGTTTTGCTACCAGTTCCATCAGCTCAGAATAATCTTCTTTTTTATCATAGCCTCCGGCCAGCAGAATAATCGGTTCTTTTACCGCATTGAGCGCCGTGATGGTGGCATTGGTGTTGGTCCCTTTAGAATCGTTGATATAGGTCACCCCTGCAAAACAGCCAACCATTTCCAACCGATGTTCCACGCCTTTAAAGCTTCTCAGCACCTCGACAATAACATCCAACTGAACGTCTGAAAAATAAGCCAGAGTCAGTGCTGCCAGAGCATTCATGGTGTTGTGGGGCCCGATGATGCCCAGCTCATCTTCCCGACAAACAAAGATCTTTTCCTGGCCGTCATTGATATAGATTTCGCCATTTAAACACCAGGCACCATAAGCAACCGTTTTTTGATAACTGAACACTGCTTTTTTAGAAACTGCCTTTTCGCCCAATTGGCAGACTAAGGGGTCATCGCCATTGAGTACCAGCAGATCTTCACTGGTTTGATTTTCAAAGATTCGTCCCTTGGCATTCACATAGTTCTCCATCGTCAGGTGACGATCCAGATGATCAGGGGTCAGATTGAGAATCGCTGCCGCCCGGGGCCTAAAGGTATGAATGGTCTCCAGTTGAAAGCTGCTGATCTCGGTCACAAAGACTTCATCGGCGGTAGCGCTGTCGACATAGTTGGTAATCGGATCGCCGATATTTCCCACCACATAGGTTCCCCGGCCGGAAGCTTTGAATAGTTCGCCCAGCAGCGTTGTGGTGGTGGTTTTTCCATTGGTTCCAGTTACCGCAATAAAAGGTGTTCTTGTCAATCGATAGGCCGCTTCAACCTCTCCAGTGACAGGAATACCCTGTTCGTAGGCCGCTTGAATAATTGGGATGATCAGAGGAACTCCCGGACTGACCACCACTTCATCAATTACCTTTAAAATCTCCAGGCCTGGTTGCATTCCAAAAATCGATTCAAAATTGGGGTTTTTTTCATAATCCAGAATCTGGGGAAACTCTTTTAAAACAATTCCTGCTGCCCGGGTGTCCGTTAACACCACTGCTTCACCGTGTTTTAACAATAATTCGGTGACAGCAACCCCACTCCGTGCGGCTCCGATCACCAGAGTCCTTTTTCTCATAATGCGTTCTCCTATCCTAAACAAATAAATGCAATGGTTACAAAAATAGCGGTGGCGACCCAAAAAACGGTGACAACCCGGGTTTCGCTCCAGCCTGACAATTCAAAATGATGATGAATCGGAGCCATCTTAAAAAATCGCTTTCCCCCGGTGGATTTAAAATAGCCCACCTGAATGACAACCGATAAGGCCTCGATGACAAACAGTGCTCCAGCAATCAGCAAAAAAATCTGCAACTGGGTGATAATGGCCATCACCACCACCGCTCCGCCTAATGCCATGGAACCGGTGTCTCCCATAAAAATGTCCGCCGGATTGGAATTATGTCTTAAAAAGCCCAAACAGCCACCAATGATGGCACCAATAAAAATACTGGTATTGGCCTGGGGCAAAATCAGTGAACCCACAAAAAAGAATATGGCAACAATCAGGGTAACGCCTGACGCCAATCCGTCCAAACCATCGGTTAAATTAACCGCATTGACAATTGATACCACGGCAAAAAAAGTAAAAGGTACATACCAGATTCCAAAATCAACAGTCCGATTCAGCAAGGGTATCACCAGTTCCGAACCAATGGCTGGTGAATAATAGGCATAGAGGGCAATGACCAGCGCACCAATACATTGCAGTGCCATTTTTTGCCAGGCCCGCAGTCCCAGATTATGTTTTTTTGCGACCTTAATATAATCATCAATAAATCCGACACAACCAAAATAGAGCATCACCAGAATCGGAAAAAAATCCCAGCTTCCAATCAACGCCGATAAAACAATAAACGCCACCAGAACGCCCAATTGAATCACCAGGCCCCCCATGGTTGGCGTCCCCGATTTTTCCAGATGGCTTTGCGGGCCTTCTTCCCGGATCGCCTGCCCGAATTTCAGGCGTTTAAGCATCGGGATAAAGCGGGGTGTCACAAAATAGACAACCAAAAAGGAAATCAGTAGACTAATCAACCCTGTTTGCAAACTTGTCATTTCCATTCTTTTCCACCTTCCTTGATAAAATCAATCACCCGTTCCAATCGCATACCCCGGGATGCTTTGATCAGAATAATATCGCCCGGCTCAATAAGCTCTTTTAAACAGGCCCCGGCTGCCAGTGCATCGGCAACCTGATAGACGCTTCCGGCATGATCATAACCCTGACAAATCGCCTGTCCCAGCTGGCCAACACCAATCAGAAGCTCTGCTTTATCCCTGGCATAGTTTCCCACTTCAACATGGGCTGCCGGTCCATGTTCGCCCATTTCCAGCATGTCCCCCAGAACGGCAATCTTTCGCTGGTAGTCACTCCCCAGCGCCGCTAAAACATCCAGCGAGGCTTTCATGGCATCCGGATTGGCATTGTATGAGTCATTGATCACCTTAATTGAGCCCATCGTGAAAATATCCATCCGATTGCCGCTGGGAACAAAAGCGTCCAGACCGCTTTGAATTTCTGCTTGAGTCATTCCATAAAAATACCCCAAACCGATCGCTACCAGACAATTATAAACATTATGTTTACCGGGGTAGTTAAATGTATAGACTTCATTGCGTTCTTCCCACTCCACCTGGATTTTCAGGCCTGCTTGAGTTGATGTATAGTGGGTGGCTTTAACAGCATGTTCCCCATCAATACCAAAGGTTCTAACCTGGTAAGGTTGCTTCTCTGTTTTTATTTTCTTCAAAAAATCATCATCACCATTTACATAGGCTACACCATCAGCAGTTAAGGTTTGAAGAATTTCTTTTTTGGCCAGGAAAATATTATCCTGGGTTCCCAAGCGTTCAATATGGCTCAGACCAACATTGGTGATCACACTGATTGATGGATCCACCAACTCGATTGATTTTTTTATATCTCCCAGATGATCCATGCCCATTTCGATCACGGCAATTTGATGATTTGGTCCCAAATTAAATAAGGTCTGGGGAATACCGTACTCATTATTGAAGTTTCCTTCTGTTTTTAACGTATTGAACTTTTGCGACAGCACTGCGGCCACCAGGTCTTTGGTGGTTGTCTTGCCACTACTGCCAGTTATGGCAATCACTGGCAGATTGTAACGATGCCGGTTAAAGCTGGCCAATGCTTTCATCGCCGCCAGGGTGGAGTCCACATAAATGACCGTCATTTTCGCTGGGAAGGAGCGGTTTCGCTCCTGAGTCAGACAAACCATCGAACCATTTGAAAAGGCCTGACTGATGTAATCATGACCGTTATTGGTTTCCCCGATAATGGGGATATATAATGCATTATTATTAATTTTACGGCTGTCGATGGCCACATTTGTAATCGACATTGCGGGATTACCCTGGAGCAATCCTCCCCGGGTTATCTGAAGTATTTCATCAATACTGATACTTTCCATGGATACTACCTGAACTTTCTTTCGTATTTGAGTCCGTTCATCGGCGTTGTGCCGTCCTTACCAACAAAACACGTTGCCCAAAAAGACCTAGATATTATATCAAACTTTAAACATAAAGAAAAGCAAGGATTTCCCCCTCGCTTTTCTTTTCATCTTTTATGGGGTAAATGTTACGCTGACGTCACTGCCCTTTTCCACAACCGTTGTTGCAGCTGGTGTCTGACTTGATGCAAAACCATTCCCGGTTATCTTAAGCTTAAGTCCTAATCCCGTGAGGATTTCATTGGCACTTTGAATCGATAACCCTTTTAAGTCAGGAACAATGACCGTTCCAGCTGCCGTACTGTCATCATTTCCCAATGCCAGGATCAATTCACTATTCGGATCGTAAACCGAATTGGTGGGTAAGCTTTGACTGACCACTGTGGAACCGCTGGTGGCTGGATCAACGATATATTTTATTCCCTTTTCATTGAGAATACTGGCGGCAAAATCAATGTTCTGTCCAACCAGGTCGGGCACCGTGATGGTTCCTTTTTGAATTTCTTCCGTTACTGCGCCATTGATCGTGGTATCTGCCGAGTTATAATTGAGCGCCTGTTTGATCAGACTGATGGCAGTTGGTGCCGCACTGGTACTCCCATAGGCCCCTGCCGCCGGCTCATCCAATACGACGTACACCGAATACTTGGGATCTTCCACCGGGGAAAAGCAATAAAAGGAAGTAACATACTTGGAACTGGAATACTCACCATCGATAAACTTTTCAGCCGTCCCGGTTTTCCCGCCAATGCTGTAACCTTCTGAGAGTGCAGTCATATCGGCATCATAACCCACCACCTTGCGCATGATTTCTCTGGTGGCAGCCGATGTTTCTTTTGAAATAATCTGTTTCGGGGACTCACTTGCCTGTCCCTTGGTTTCACTGGAAATAATGGTCGGTTTGACATAATAGCCATTATTGACAACACAGTTCAAGGCACTGACGATTTGAATTGGCGTTACTGCCAAACCCTGCCCAAATGAAAAGGTCGCATAATCGACTTCGTTGACACCACCATTTGCGGTGGACAAACGATTGACAATCCCGGCTTCCTCACCATCCAACTCAATACCAGTGGTTTCACCCAGTCCAAAATTATAGACATACTGATAGAAAACATCGGGGTTCAATTTTTCAATAATCTGTACCAGTCCGGGATTACAGGAATGGGCAATAGCATCCGATACGGTAACACTGCCATGGGGCCCAGTCGCGCAGTTGATTACAGCATCACCAATTTGAATCGATCCCCCACAATAAACCACCGTATCTGGGGTAACTACCCCTTCTTCCAGAGCAGCCGCCCCGGTCAGGGCTTTAAAGGTCGAACCGGGTTCGTAGATAAAACTGACGGCCTGATTTTTATACATCTCAGCCAGTTTTTCCTGCTCGGTTTTGCCCGTCAAATCCGCTGCATGGGTAGCTGCAAAATTGGCATCCAGGGTAAACGGATCGTTAAGGTTATAATCCGGAGTGGTGGCCATGGCCACCACTTCACCGGTTTTTGTTTCCATCACGATCGCCGTTACACTCTTTGTTTTCCAGGTTGCTGCCGCTTCTTCCACCGCCTTTTCAGCCATCAGCTGAATATTACTGTCGATGGTTAAGACAATATCTTCCCCCTGAACCGGTTCTTTTAATATTTTGGTTTGGGATGGAATCTGGTTGCCATCAGCATCTTTCTGAAAATAAACAACCCCGTCTTCACCACTTAAGACATCTTCATAAGTTGCTTCGACACCATAGAGTCCACTATAATCGGTACCGGTAAAACCGAGAATATAGGAGGCGAAGTTCCCGTTGGTATAATACCGCCGGTAATCATCCAGCAGTTCAATGCCATTGTAACTCTCGATTTCGCCATCTTCATCCTTAATCGCTTCCGATTCTTTGATTTCCAGTGCCAGGGCGTTGTCCACCTTCCCTAAAATCAGCACCGGCTGGTTTTCTTTTCGGGTGGCTTTGTCATAGAGCGTTTCATAATTATAATCCAGATCTTTAGCAATTGCCGATGCTACTGCCTCGGGATCTTTTATATTAATCGGTTCAAAATACAAGGTACCATCTTCAACCGTCACCCCGGCAAAGTTATGACTGAGCACAATGACCGCCGCACCCTGGCTGATCCCAGTTTTTACCTCAACAATATCATTCTCCAGAACGGAGATCTTTTTCTGAATTTCTTCAATCTTCAAGCCCAATTTGCTACTAAGTGTTTTGGCCAGACGTTCCGGGTCTTCGACCTCATATGGAATGACGTTAACTGCCGTAGCCGAAGAATCCTTGGCCAGCACATTTTTGTTTCGGTCATAAATGTCGCCCCGGGATGCCTTGATTGGCACTTCTTCAACAAGCTGATCAACTTGCCGTTCATATTTTCCGGTTGAGTTTACAATTTGCAGGGAAAATAATTTCCCAATAACAATAATTAAGCACAATGAAAGTACAACCATGGCAATCATAATGCGATTCTGCTTGCCGACCGGTCCAATCTCTCGTTGTGCCTTCTTTTTTATATTCACATTTTTTCTCCACATTTTTATTTAGCTAAGCTTACCTGATTCAGCTTAAATAAACCCTAACTAAAACAAATTTTCAAACCAGCTTCTGACAATTTGTGAGTCTGTCATCAGTGATTCGTCTGCTTTTTCAGTTACCAGCTCCCGCCGGTATTGCTCCTGAACCGGCTCAGTCATCCCATAACCTCTGGCCTGGGCCTCAATCGATTGAAGGTTCATGTTGGTGACCAGCTGACCTTCTTTGCTGTCATTAACCTGTACGGCATCCTCCAGTGTTTTCTGAAGCTCCCGGATCTCCGTGTTTTTTTCGGTTATGACGGCATGTTGAAACAAGATGCCGATCATCGCCACAAACGCTAACAGGCCAATGATCATCACATATGAACTTGTGGTCATCCGCTTCCTGTTTTGTTTCGGCATTTTAACTCTTTTTTGCGTAGTTGCCATGGAACACTCCTTTGTTTAACTTTCTGTTCCCAGCTTTTCGACAATCCGCAGCTTAGCACTACGCGAACGTCGGTTTTCTTCCAGCTCATCAGCCCCTGGGACCATTGGTTTTCTGGAAATAAGTTTTACCACCGGCAATTTTCCACAAACACATTGGGGAAAATCTGCAGGGCAGGTACAGGGGTTGGCTTTATCTTTAAACAGTTGCTTGACTACCCGATCCTCCAGGGAATGAAAGGTGATCACGCACATTCTGCCGCCTGGTTTGAGGGCTTCCAGCCCCTGGTTCAAGGCATCTTCCAATATCTTTAGTTCCCCATTGACTTCCAGTCGAATAGCTTGGAAGGTTTTACGTGAGGGATGTTTTTCTTTAAAACGTTCCTTGGGCGGATATGCATTTTTAACTATTTCACTTAATTCCAGCGTGGTAGTGATTCGTTTAAGCGTTCTGGCTTTAACGATGGATTTTACAATTTGACTGGCAAATTTTTCTTCGCCATAAAGAAATAGTATTTTTTTTAGTTCTCCGGGAGCGTAGTCATTTACCACCATTTCGGCGGTTAAATCTGCCGACTGGTTCATCCGCATATCCAGCGGACCATCGTTATGATAAGAAAAGCCTCGGGTATCGTCATCCAGTTGAAATGACGAAACCCCGAGGTCATATAGAATACCGTCGATCCCAAAGAGATGGAGGCCCTTTAGAACCTTGGCTAAACTGGCAAAATTACTTTTTACAAAATGTCGCTGACAGGCAAAGGCCGCCAAGCGATTCTTCGCATACTCCAAAGCAAAATCATCCTGATCGATGCCAACCAAAATGCCGCTTTCATCGAGTGACTCACAAATCCATTGGGAATGCCCACCACCACCCAGAGTGCAATCCACATAGATGCCTTTTGGTTTGATGTCCAGACCGTCAATGGATTCCCGCAATAATACAGTGGTATGTGAAAATGTTTGTGGTTTCATTTATATTCCCAGCATTGCCATGTTATTGGCAATGTCCTCATAGTTTAAGTCTTCATTATCGTTATAGTCCGTCCACAGTTGACTGTCCCATATTTCCAGGCGATTTGACACCCCGATAATGGTTACCTCTTTGGTAATTTTTGCATATTTTCGCAAAGAAAGTGGTATGCTGGCTCGACCCTGTCGATCCAATTCGCAGTCAGCAGCACCAGCAAAGAAAAATCGGGTAAACGCCCGGGCATCTTTATCCGATACCGGCAGTGCTTTTAATTTACTTTCAAAATTACCCCACTCTTCCATGGAAAAAACAAACAGGCAGCAATCCAGTCCTTTTGTTAGAACAAATTCTCCGCCCAGAGATTCTCTGAATTTTGAAGGAATGATCAATCGTCCCTTGTCGTCGATATTATGTTCATACTCTCCAAAAAACATTCAGATCCTCCTCCTTCTTACTTTACTCTTCCATTTTCTTCCACATTATACCACACTCCACCACCCTTCACAAGTTACGAAAGCGGCTATTAAGCAAAAAACAAAGATTTATTTTGTTAAAAATTCCCTACATTTGTATTGATTTTACATCAAATAGCTTAAAAATAAATTCGCCTGTTACTGATTGTTCTTAATTTCTACATTAAAACTTGTGATTGTATCCGTTTTGGTTTAAACTAATAAAATAATGAAAATTAAGGAGTTATTTTAAATGAGAGCAGTAGTTACGGTTATTGGAAAAGACCGCACCGGAATAATTTATAATGTATCTAAAATTCTGGCTGAAAATGAAGTCAATATCGAAGACATCAGCCAGACGGTTATGCATGATTTTTTCACCATGATCATGCTGGTGGACATGTCAAATATGTCTGTCGATTTTAATGTCCTGAAAAACGCCCTGGAAACCGTTGGCGAAGACATCGGGATGTCAATCCGCATTCAGCATGAAGATCTTTTCAATGCCATGCACACCATTTAGGCGGCCTGATTATGGCAATGTTTAAAGACGTCCTTGAGACGGTAAGAATGATTGAAAAAGAGCGATTGGACATCCGTACCATCACCATGGGAATTTCATTGCTGGATTGCATTGATTCCTCCGGAGCCAAAAGCCGCCAGAAAATTTATGATAAGATCACGCGCTTAGCCGAAAACCTGGTTAAAGAAGGGGAGCGGATTGAAAATGAATTGGGCATCCCGATTGTCAATAAACGCATCTCGGTGACCCCGATATCACTCATCGCTGGTAGCAGTGATGATCTTAACTATGTTGAATACGCCAAAATCCTCGATGCCGCTGCCGCAACCGTCGGGATTAACTTTATCGGCGGTTTTTCAGCCCTGGTTCCCAAGGGCTTCACCAAAGGCGACCGGATTCTGATCGACTCCATTCCTGAAGCTCTGGCAACCACCAATTGCGTCTGTTCATCGGTTAATCTTGGTTCCTCAAAAGCCGGTATTAATATGGACGCTGTTAAACGACTGGGTGAGGTGATTAAAGAAACCGCCTACCTGACCCGGAATGCTGATTCGATCGGCTGTGCCAAGTTTGTGGCCTTTGCCAATGCCGTCGAAGACAATCCCTTTATGGCTGGCGCCTTTCACGGCGTCGGCGAAGCGGAATCGGTTCTCAATGTCGGGGTCAGCGGCCCCGGTGTTGTCAAGCGGGCCCTGGAAAAAGCCCAGGACGCTTCCTTTGGCGAAATGGCCGAAATTATTAAGAAAACTGCCTTCAAAATTACCCGAGCCGGTCATCTGGTTGGCACAACGGTCGCTGAACGCCTGAATGTCCCCTTTGGTATTTTAGATTTATCCCTGGCACCAACTCCCGAAATCGGCGACAGCGTGGCTCGAATTCTGGAAGAAATGGGCCTGGAACATTGTGGTACCCATGGGACTACCGCAGCACTGGCGATGCTTAATGATGCCGTTAAAAAAGGTGGTATTATGGCATCCACCTCGGTGGGTGGCTTCAGTGGCGCCTTTATCCCGGTCAGTGAAGACGAAGGGATGATTGAAGCAGTCGAATGCGGCGCTCTGACCTTTGATAAACTGGAAGCCATGACCAGCGTCTGTTCAGTTGGGATCGATATGGTCGCCATCCCGGGTGACACCCCAGCTTCCACCATTTCTGGTATTTTAGCTGATGAAGCCGCCATCGGCGTCATCAACAATAAAACCACCGGGGTTCGGGTAATTCCCGTTTATGGCAAAGACGTCGGCGATACTGCCGAATTTGGTGGACTTCTAGGACGAGCTCCGATTATGCCCATCAATAAAAATGACTGTTCAGTTTTTGTAAATCGTGGCGGTCAGATCCCAGCCCCGATTCACAGCTTTAAAAACTAACAACGGATCAACCCAGGAGGCCTGCAACAGCAGGTCTCCTGTTTTATACAAGGAGTAACTAAATGAATCAAGAATTATGGGAAAAATGTGTAACCTATCACGGACATCACTGTCCGGGCCTGGCGATTGGCGTCCGGGCTTCGCTGGAAGCGATCAAAGCGCTTTCGCTCGATATGAGCAGCAATGACAAAATTGTCTGTGTCGCCGAGAATGAATCCTGCAGTGTTGATGGAATCCGGGTGGTGCTGGAATGCACTGGCCAAAAAGGCAATCTGTTTTTCATTCAAGGTGGAAAACAGGCTTTTTCGGTTTTTAATCAAACCACCGGTGCGAGTGTCCGGTTGATTTTAAAAGAGCTGCCAGCAATGGAGCGTGATGAAATGGAAGACTTCCTGCTGAATGAACCTGATGCATCAAATTTATTTGATTTTGAAAAACCCCATTTTGAATTGCCTGAACAGGCTTAATTCCCTCGATGTTTTTAATAACACCGTCAAGCTCAGTCTCTAATCACTGTGGTGGCGGTGTTTTTTAATCGCTATGTGATCACCGATTTATGATACCAGCTGGCGACGCTGATATGGTATACTATAGGCAACCAATAAACCTATAATTATCGAACGAGGTATACCGATGTTTACTCTGCCAACTTACACAGCTCCTGATTTTACAGAAAGCTTTTTTGTTAAAGCCCCCAGTGTTCGAACCATGCCAGCTCCCATGGATGGGGTGGTTCCGGAAAACTTTTATGCCACCACTATCTTCCCCGAATATTTTAAAATACATGATAGCTGGCAGCTAATGGCTGAAAGTCGGATGGACTGTGTGGTCGTAATCGCCGATGATCGGCCCCATGCCATTGAATTCAGAAACGTCAAGAAAGGCGATGCGGTTGTGGTTGGACGTCATGAAGACGGCGAAAACGGTGTTTATGTCGATCATTTTGCTTTCAGAAAAAAACAGGAAAACGGCGATAACTTCTCGTTTCGAACGTCAAACTCCCGGGAAACCGCTTACTCCCGGGACTATGACCGACTTTATGAATTACTCGAGTTTGAACGAGAGAACGGCTATATTTTGTGGGTTCTCGGCCCGGCGGTTACCTTTGATCAGGACTCCCGCAATGCCATGACCCATCTGATCGAGATGGGCTATGTCGATGCCCTCTTTGCAGGTAACGCACTGGCAACCCACGATTTGGAATCCCACTTTTTTAACACCGCTTTGGGTCAGGACATTTACTCCAAAGAAAATAAGTCCCTGGGTCACTATCATCATATTGAAACCATCAATCGGGCCAGGAGCTGCGGTTCCCTGAAAAACCTGATCGAAAAATATAAAATTACGGATGGTATCGTCAGTTCCTGTATTACCAATAATATACCCCTGGTTTTAGCCGGTTCGATTCGGGATGATGGCCCCTTACCGGGCGTCTATGCTGATGTTTACAGCGCCCAGGATGCGCTGCGGGTACACACCAGAAAAGCCACCACGATCATCTGTCTGGCAACCCAACTCCATACCATTGCCACTGGCAATATGACCCCCTCCTACCAGGTCATTAATGGCGCAGTGCGACCGGTTTATTTTTATACTGTTGATATCTCCGAGTTTGTGGTAAATAAACTCAAAGATCGGGGCAGCCTCAGCTCCAAATCAATTATCACCAATATCCAGGATTTTGTCGTCAACTTGCAACGCAATTTATCGTTAAAGTAATGTACGTACGCAAAAAAAGACCTCTGCCGAAGCAAAAGTCTCTACCACTCGATGATAAACTACATAATAGATGGCAAAATTAATGGTAGTACGGAAAAATTAATCAATTGCAGCACCCAGATCGTACAGGCTGGCGGGTCAATGTGACTATCTGCATAACTGTTAAAGGTTAACCCGGCAAACTCTCCGATTAAAGCACCCAAAACCCCAGTGATGGCGGCAGCAATAATCGCTGCCAATGGGCTTAATGTACCCGAGAATACAACAATCGCGGTGGATGCTGCTGGCAATACGATATGATGACAGCCATAGAAAGGTAGTCCCATGCAGGCAAAAATCAGTCCAAATGCGGCGATCCCAAAGGCAAAGCCACCCATCTGTGAGAAAATATATGCGGCTTCTTCAGAACCAGCCAACGCCATGTTTCCAAAAGCTGCCACGATTCCGCCAACCAGAATCCCAAATCCGGCACCGATCACCAGGGTGAAAATCATGTCTGAACCCTGAGGCAGATAATGCCGGGTCACACCGGCTGGCGTTTTTCCGGTTAAACCAGAATTTGTGAAAAGCAAACGCACCAAAATCGCCGAAATAACCACGCTTAAGGCAACCGTATCGGTCCACGCTGCTGATCCAAATACATTAGCTCCGATTAGGGTGCCAATGGTAAAGTTTAATAAGTAACCAATAATACCAAAGATTCCACCAACCAGCAGTACTGAAGCGTCTTTTAAGCCAGCAAGCGGTGTGATAATATCGCCGCCGACTTCCAATTTACCAATTTTTTTAGCATAACCGGCAGCTGCTACTGCACCAGCAAAAGCAATACATGGTGAGAACCATGATCCAAAGCTGACGATACCAATCGCTGGCGCTCCGAAATCTCCGGCAAGAATTGCGGCAACAACTGTTAACCCGGTAAAAATAAATGATGGCACACCGCCGATGGCAGCTGCAAACAGCCCGCCGCCAAACGCAGCAATTAATAATGTTAAGTCCATTTCTTTTCTCCTTTTAATTGTATTGAGATTATCGTAAACACATTAACGTTCATCGAGTGGCTCTGATAATGTTTACAAGATCAGTTTAACAAGAAGAACAAAATTTTGCTATGGTCATCATTGCCAAAATATCTATTCATCTTTGTGCATTAATCACAAGTCAAACGATTAGCATCATGGGCAATCAATAATATCCATCAAACTGTTTTATGATCTAACACTTATTCTTCGCAAAATAAAAAAAGAGCCTGAGCTCTCTTAAATTAAGGGGTTTAGTATAAACTTTACGCCATGCTAAACAGGGGTCACAATCCCTATGTGCTATCATATCCTATTTTTTAGTTAAAATCATCAGCCCTTGGTTACAAAACAGCATGGTTAATCTGTGCATTCTGCACAGATAATTACTCAATTCATTATACACTTTTAAAACTTTTCGGTCTATCATCCCATTTTTATCACAACACTTATTGATGTCTAAGAAATTCTAAAATCCGAAACGAATAGGCTAAATCAAATTGAACCTTTGGATCAGCAAGATCAAGCTGAGTAAGGGCCTTAATCCGCTCCATGCGATAGCTGAGCGTATTGCGATGGATGTGGAGATTTGCGCAGGTTTCTTTGTAATTACATCCATGATCAATCAGTGTATTTAACGTATAAAACAATTCTGATTGATGCTGACGGTCATATTTCTCAAGGATCAGCAAGCTGCTTTGCACAAAGTCCTTAAGATTATTTCTTGTGTCACTATGAATCTTTTCAATCAGATGAAAAAATTTGTAATCCCCATAATGGTAGAATCGCTTTTTTTGATGAACAGACACACCGATTCGGATAGCTGCCCCCGCCTGTAAATAATAGTACTGAAAATTTTCAATCCCATTAAAAAAATCACTCATCCCAATTCGTAGGCCGTGTTTTTCCATAAAACTCTTCAGACGTCTGATTCCTTTTTCGGTTTTTTCTTTTTCCAGGTCGGTACATAAAACAACCATTTGATTGCCATAAAAAATTGCATGGGATTTCGGAAAAACATGATAAAAATCATCTCGTAATGAATCTTTGATCCCTTCCTGATAGAGACCATCGTCATTTTGCTCCGAAACCAGTACACACAGATTGTTACTGCTGTTTAGCTCCGATTCCAGAACCCATGATTTAAAATCAGCGTTTTCCTTATCTCGGCCTTCAATCAAATCCATCAGAATACCCTCATTCATGTTGCCACGAATATATTTATATTGGGGAATTTTTAGAATAATCTCTGTTAACACCTCGTTGGCCAAAAGCAACAACTCTAGATGCTGATTTGTCACTTCTGCATCTTGAAAAAACATCACCATGGCACCAGCATATTTTTCCCGGATAATCACCGGAGACACCAATACCTTCGACTCACTTTCCAGACCAACTATATAAGGTGTTCGTTCCTTGGGAAAACGTTTGACTTCTTCAATGTTGACAATTTCAAATATAAACTCATGGCTGCAAAAGCCTTTGGCGATGGCTAAATTCCAGGAGGGATCGGTGATCTCATTGGTTCGGCTGACGCCGCGAATGGAAAAGTTGATATCAATAAAAACCACCGGTTTTTCCATCAGATAACTGATGGTTTCCACCACCTCTTCGACTGTGTGATTATCCAGTAATAGACTTAATAAGCGATTGCTCTGTCGGTATCTCAGTTCAGTTTGACTTTCCATCGTTGTGCTTTATTTTTTACTCCATTTCAATTGTTTAAATACCTTGCCTATGCTATCGTTGATGACAAGGTTCGCCCGTGAATCCATCGGGGTTGAGGATTTATTGACCAGAACCAGATTTCTACCCCGATAATAATCGATCAAACCTGCCGCCGGGTAAACGCCCAGCGACGTTCCGCCAATAATCAACACGTCAGCATTACTGATGGCCGCAACCGACTGATTCATCACATCGCTATCGAGCCCTTCCCCATATAAAACCACATCTGGCTTGATGGTTCCGCCACAACTGCATTTAGGTACTCCCTGACTTTCCTCGATCATATTAACCGGATAAAACTGATGACAGCGCATACAGTAATTGCGATGAACCGATCCATGCAACTCAAGCACCCGTTTACTACCGGCCAATTGATGGAGTCCATCAATATTCTGAGTAATGACTGCTGTCAACAGCTGTTGTTTCTCCAGCTCTGCCAGTTTTTGATGGGCATCATTGGGTTTTGCCTGCAGATAGAGCATTTTATTCCGGTAAAAATGATAGAATTCTTCTGTGTTATTTATAAAAAATTCATGGGAAAGAATCGTTTCCGGCGGATAACGATAGGTTTGATTGTAGAGCCCATCGACACTCCTAAAATCAGGAATACCACTTTCTGTGGATACGCCAGCGCCACCAAAAAACACAATATTTCCAGTCTTGGCAATCATTTCTTGTAACATTTCGATCTCGTTCATGATTTGACCTCTTTTTTAATATTTTTTGTTAACCTATTTTTCTCAGGAAGTATTTTACCATATCCAGTCCCTTATTTCCTGACTGTTCACAATAACAATCCCCATATCGATCAGCAAATCCATGACATCCTGATAACACAAAAGTATCAACCGTTTCCTTCTGATTAAGTCGAGGAATGATTGACCGCACCTCAAAGGATGCCTCCTGCTCCGAAAAAATCAGCAGGCAGGGACAGACTGGGCTGACATCAAGATAGTCTCTGATTCGTGACCCGTAAAATCCGATCATTCCATCACAATATGGATTTTCTGTCAAACGCCAGGCGATGGTTGCTCCCACACTTGAACCAAAAACAATAATTTTATTATAAAATTTCTTTAATTCTTCAATGTCGGTAGCAATTTCACGATATCGTTCAAAGCTGTTATTCTCTACAAACGCCTGGTAAGCTTCATTGCTTTGAGCGTATTGATAAACACGTTCTTCCGGACTTAAATCCACACAAAAAATGTCATAATCCTGCACTCTAAAAAACTCTGCCCAGTCATGAATATACTGATTCATCCCATAAATTTCCGGAATGATTATAACCGCTCGTTCTGCTTCTGAGTCCTGCCGGGACATTTTTTTCAACACCATTTCTTTTAAAACCGCTGCATGTCATCGTATCTTTACGATAATTGCATCCTCCCATATAAATTCGTTAAAAACCGTCATCCCCATAAAAAAGCCACTGCAAAAATTATTCTTGCAGCGACTTCTATAACAGATAAAAATAGTATCCATCGTCATTTAATCTTCGGCGATTACAATCAAACCATCCATTTCTCCCAAGCTAACCATCGTTGATTTACTGGGATTAATATAAATACCGTAATCCTTTTTAGCATCCTTTTGTTCTGCCGCAATCACATAACCAATAACGATTTCGTTCTTCCTTTTTGCTGCTTCAACCAGCGTGTAATAATTAACTGCTTTATCTGGCTGAATGTATTTTGACGCCCTTTTTATATAAAGCTCCGAACCATCTGCATCAAACAGGTCTTCAAAGACAGTATTAATCATTCTGTTTTCCGAAACCTGAGTTAGCATTAAACTGATCAGTTTTTCACTGACAATAAAGTCGTTGACTCTGGTTACTTCGGCCAGTTTCTTATTTCTAAAATCCAGCATTTCACTGACAACTGAAAAACGACAGTTCAGTTTTTCGGAAATATCTCGAAGCTGAAGCAGAACGACCAGCGTATTGGCATCTGACTCCTGCACATCGAGTTCCGAATTATTTGACAGGATGATGACATGATCGTAATTTTTGACCATCAGTTCGTCTAAAATCCGGCGATCTTTTGGATCTCCCTTCAATAATTCGATTTGCTGATTCACTACCTGACTAAGAGCAATTTGAAACTCTTCGTCTTCAACACAATCTGATACAACAGTCAAAAGCGAACCTTGCGGTACATAATTGTCAATTTCCTGAATAATTAAGTGAGCATTGTCATTCCAACCTAGGATCAGCGTCTTTTCGGGTCGGTCCGGTTGCGATGATGCGTTTTGACGAATTGCTTCAACATCAACCGAAGATTGCTGATCTGATTTTACTCGAATCGTATCATCATCTTCTGAAATGGCAATAATTTGGTCTCCCGGTTTTAGTACCGTGTCCATCGGCGGGTTCAAATATGTTTTCCCCTGGGACTGAACGCCGATCACCGTTGATTTCTCAAACAAAAACAGGGTCTCGCCAAATGTTTTTCCAATTATTTCTGCGCAATCACTGAAATAAATTTCATCACCGCCAAAATCCAGTAGTTCAGTGTAAACTGTCGAAAGACCTGGCTGACGGCAGGTTTGAGCAATTATGCGGGAGATGAGTGTATCACTGAGAATTATTTCCGCCTGATTGTTTCCGGCAATTTGGGCCACTTGAACGTTCTCAGGATCTCGCAAGACGGTAACAATATTATAAGGCTCACTGCGCTTATTCGGATTATTGGTAATGGCCAGAATCGTCTTTATTACTCGGGTATCATCCTCCGGAATGATGATAATTGATCGGGACGTATTTAAACTGACGATTTCCAGATCATCAATATCGATTGGATTTCCCTGACGGGTGACGATTCGGGTCGTTTTTAGATCGGTGATCCGCTCACGAATGGCGTCATCCATTTCGGACTTATCATGATTCCCCATCACAACAATACAAGCATGTTTACGATTGCTGTTCGCTTCAATCAATTCTTCAATAATTGTAAAAATTTGCTCTGACCATCCCAGAATAATGGTTTGATCCTTTTCAATCACTCGGGATCTTCCTTTTCTTAGCGATTCCAATTTTGCTTCAATCCCAGTTGTTAAAATCCCAATCAGGATACTGAGGATAAAGATACCGCCAAGCGTAGTGACAAACATTAAAAAGATATAACCAGCACTACCGGTATCTCCACTGACCGTTCCAGAATCAATGGCACGCATTAATCCCATCCACAGCAGCTCAGTAAAACTTGAGGTTGGCCCGGATTGGGTAATCCAGACGATCAAGGAAATCACAGCAATCATAATTGCCGTCGTACTGGCTAATGACAATAATAGTATACCCGTTCCTTTTGACATCAAATTGTCAAATTTGTACCTAAGTTTTTCTAAAAATCCAACTTCATCCATCTTACACCTCTTTAAAGTTATTAGTTTTAGCCGATTGTCTCGTCTAATGATAATTATTTGAAGGAGTCTATTCTATTTCATTTATAATTTTTACATTTTATCACATTCAGCCATTCGCTTCAATCACTGTTGACACCCTTTTTTTGCAATTGACGATTTCGAATCTTTTTTCCTACACGTCAGAATCTTTATCTTTCTTTTTTTTGAAAAGATTGCCCAAATACATTCCCATTAATGATAAACACCCATATATGCAACCATATATAACTACTTTCATATATATCATCGAGAATACAAGCGGGAGAAAAATGATGCTTATAAAAACCGGATAAAACCAGACGATACCATTTTTAAATCCATATACAAACCCAGCTATTAAACAATATCCGGGAATAATCAAGTGCATAAAGAACAAAAAATATTTTGAATCCGGCTCCAGCATCGGCAAGATAAAAAAGATCACGGCTGTCATTACCAGATATGGTAATACCGGCAATAATAATGGTAAGTTTTTTTTCATTATCGGCTCCCATGACATTTACTACTGAAATTATATTAGTGCATTCCTTTATTATAACATGAATCTCTCATGTTATCGATATTTTATAGTATACATCCGTTTCAGATTGCTCCTAAAATTACTGTCGTTAAATGAAGCTGCAACTCCGCTCCGTTTCACTGCGCCTGCGTTTGGGGCCTCGCCCCATAAAAAAATAGATTCATAATGACAGATATTAAGTATCCTTATATCTTTCTCATAACTTTACTGCCGTTTACTCGCTCATGCGGCACTTCGGCGTAGCTAGCGCTGCGCCTTCGTCGCGTCAGTCGCCAGATGGCTCCTTCCTTAAAAATATAAAAAGAGCCTTCGT
>JABNAD010000104.1_pt1 | contig 76881 bp, 65 predicted proteins | sample 7240381 | NCBI WGS metagenome assembly JABNAD01 (sample SAMN11332834, study PRJNA596920) | anaerobic digester metagenome | biome: digested sludge; isolation source: digested sewage sludge-derived enrichment culture grown on H2/CO2 | place: Germany: Goettingen
CCGTGTCCGCTCCGATGCGTACAACATGATGTAACAATTGTCGGTACTGGGTTATCTTTTTTTGACAGTCGGAAGGATTCGGACAAGCGCCCGGATCTTTTTTTAGTGCGGCAAAATCAAAGCGTTTGAAATAAAAGGGCGAACAGCGTATAATAAAAACCAGTTTAGATGTGAGAGGATAACAACATGACAGAGATACAAAAAAGAGACGCCGCCCGGGCCTTTGTGGCCGACTGGCAGGATCAAGGCTATGAAAAAGGACACAGTCAGCCCTTCTGGCTGGCGCTGTTGCGGGACGTCTATGGGGTGGCGAAGCCCGAGCAGCAGATCCGCTTTGAGGATCAGGTGATGCTGGATCATACCAGCTTTATCGACGGTTATATCTCCGAAACCCATGTCTTAATTGAACAGAAAGGGAAAGACCGCGACCTCCGCAAGGCCATCCGCCAGTCCGACGGCAGCTACTTGACACCCTTTCAGCAGGCCAAGCGCTACTCTGCCAATCTGCCTTATTCGCTGCGGCCCCGGTGGATTGTCACCTGTAATTTTAAGGAGTTTCTGGTCTACGACATGGAAAACCCCAATGGCGAGCCCGAGGAAATCCGCCTGGTCAACCTGCCTGAGCAGACCTACCGGCTGGAATTTCTGGTCGATGCCCAGAATCAGGACGTCATCCGGGAAATGGAAATCTCCATCAAGGCCGGCGAAATCGTCGGTAAGCTTTATGATGCTCTGCTGGCCCAGTATCGTGACCCGACCCATCCCGAGTCGCTAAAAAGCCTGAACATGCTCTGCGTCCGGCTGGTCTTTTGTCTCTATGCCGAAGACGCCGGGATTTTTGGCAAACACGGCATTTTTAAGGATTACCTCAAGCGCTACCCAAACCCCGCTGATGTCCGCAAGGCCTTAATTGAGCTCTTTGCGGTGCTCAATCAGACCGCCGAGCAGCGGGACCCCTATATGGATGCGGCGCTGGCGGCCTTTCCCTATGTCAACGGCGGCCTCTTTGAAGCCGAAGGCATCGAAATCCCCGGCTTTTCCCCGGAAATTGTCGAGCTGCTGATTCATGATGCCTCCGAGGATTTTGACTGGCAGGCCATCAGCCCGACCATTTTCGGAGCCGTTTTTGAAAGCACCTTAAACCCCGAAACAAGACGGAGTGGCGGGATGCACTACACCTCCATTGAAAACATCCACAAGGTGATCGACCCCCTCTTTCTGGACGATTTAAAGGAAGAATTTGACCGGCTCAAGTGCGAGCCCGTCGAGAAGACCAGAAACCGGCAGCTTTCGGCCTTTCAGGACAAACTGGCGGGGCTTAATTTTCTGGACCCCGCCTGTGGCTCGGGGAATTTCTTAACCGAGTCCTACCTGGCCCTGCGGCGCCTGGAAAATGAGCTGTTAAAGGTACTCCTGGGCGAGCAGATCCGCTTTGGCAGCGAGCTGGATACGCCGATTAAGGTCTCGATCCACCAGTTTTATGGCATCGAGATCAATGACTTTGCCGTCGCCGTCGGCAAGACCGCCCTGTGGATTGCCGAAGCCCAGATGATGAAAAAGACCGAGGACATCATCCACAGTCCCCTTGATTTTCTGCCCCTGAAGTCTTACGCCAATATTGCCTGGGGCAACGCCCTGATTCTTGATTGGGAAACGGTGGTGCCCAAAGCGGATCTGGATTTTGTGATGGGTAACCCGCCCTTTGTCGGCTATTCGCTCCAATCCAAAGACCAGAAAAACGACCTGCTGGCGGTGTATGTCGATGAAACCGGCAAGCCTTATAAAAGCGCCGGCAAAATTGATTTTGTCGCCGGCTGGTATTTCAAGGCCGCGGCGCTTATGGCCGGCACCGGCATCCGCACGGCCTTTGTGTCCACCAATTCGATTACCCAGGGGGAACAGGTGGCCGGGGTCTTTAAACCCCTCTATCAGCGCTTTGGGATTGACCTCGATTTTGCCTACCGGACCTTTAAATGGGCCAGCGAGGCCAGTGATCAGGCCGCTGTCCACTGCGTCATCGTTGGTTTTTCCCAGGGCGAGAACCGCCGGGAAAAACGACTGTACAGCGGTGAGACCAGCAATCAGGTGGAAATGATCAACCCCTATCTGGTCGAAGCGCCGGTGGTGTTTATTGAAAGTAACAACAAACCGCTTTGTGACGTTCCACAAATGCTTAAAGGAAGCAGTCCCGTAGATGGAGGTCACCTTCTTTTAAGCAATGAGGAATACATACAAGTGTTGACAAAAGAACCAAATACAGCGCAATTTATAAAACCTTTTTTTGGTGCAAAAGAATTTTTGCATAATATTAAAAGGTGGTGTTTGTGGTTGGAGAACATTTCTCCAACTGAAATAAAATCGAGCACGCAAATTCTTGAAAGAGTCAAGAAGACAAGAGAATTCCGTTTAAGTAGTTCAAAAAAAGCGACTCAAAGATATGCTGACTTTCCAACACGTTTTATGGAAATACGCCAACCAAACACAAATTATATTTTGATTCCACGTCATTCATCAGAAAATCGGCGTTATATCCCGTTGGGTTTTATGGAACCATCGAGTATCTGTGGGGATGCTAACATTCTTTTACCCGACGCCACCCTTTACCATTTCGGCATCCTGACCTCCAACGTCCATATGGCCTGGATGCGTACGGTATGCGGTAGAATTAAAAGTGACTACCGCTACTCCATCAACATCGTCTATAACAACTTCCCCTGGCCCGACCCCAGCCCCGCCCAGCAGGCCCTGATCGAAAAAACCGCCCAGGCGATCCTGGCCGCCCGGGCCCGCTACCCCGATTGCAGCCTGGCTGATCTCTATGATGAGATCACCATGCCCAAAGAACTGCGCCGGGCCCACCAGCAAAACGACAAGGCCGTCCTGGCCGCCTACGGCTTCGCCAGCAATATTCTCGAATCCCAATGCGTCGCCGAACTGATGCGGTTGTATCAGGATCTTTGCGGCAGTAGGTGGGGTGAACCGTAAGCCCCATATTAAACGGATAAAAAAGTCGGCTTCGATACCTGTCAAGCCGATTTTTTTTCGACCTTAATCAATTTGAGAGGGGCCATTTTTCCCCAAAAAGACCACCCATTCGACAGGTGGTCAGATGCACTTTTATTCATTGGCATTTTTATCTTCAAGATTTTTGTTAATTGCTGCGACGATTTTTTGTACAGTCTCAATAGCTTGAACCACATAAGCTTTATCGATTTCTCTTCGACCTGCATCGTGGTGATTGCGATCCGATTGATGGGCAATTGCATTGCGGCGGTTATATAGCTCATCCAATGCTTTCTTTAATTGATCGACTGTTTTTTCCGTACTGCTGTGATGAAAGAAAGCGTCATCAGCGACGGATTTAGGGTCGATTCCGATCAGATTCAATTGGTCTTTAATCGCAGTAAAGCTCATAAATGATACGGTTGCATAGCTTTGACTGATACTTTCTAAAAACCATGACGGATCTTCGGGATTTCGAATCGCCTCGATAACTACAGCGAGGTTAATGCGAAAGTTCTCAAATTTTTGCGTTGACATCCATTCACCATTAAGAATTTTAGGCATCCCGTATTTTGTGATTTCATGGATGTAAAAATCTAAAGCACTTTCAAGAAATAATATTTGTGACCGCCAGATATCTTTTGCGGCTTCAAAATGACCATCAGCCAATAATTGATCAGCAGTTGCGAAATGTCGGGTGATCGTGTTTATGTTTTCTTCAAAATGCAATATGATATCAGTTAATTCAAATGAGACAATGTGGATGGGGCGTCTTTCACGAGAAGCCTCATGCCGAGACGCTAAGCCAAGATTACGTGATCCAGACATCATGTTACCTCTCATTGAAAAGTTGTGAAAAAGCATCGCTTAAACACGGAATGGCTCCGTATTTGCCACTGATATAACCTTTTTGGATGTTTTCATCTTTACGAACATTTTTTAATTCGGCAAGCGAATAAAAATCGGTTGAACGGTCGGTTGAAGTTAACTCTGTGAACCAAATTTGATCTCGCCGGAAACGTTTGAGATCCAATAGATTAATGTCATGGGTGGTAAAAATTAGCTGAGACTGAGAATTGGTTTTTTTTTGCTGAAAATAAGCAAGTAAATCCGTAATAATGCAGGGATGAAAATTTGTTTCGAATTCATCCCAGATCAGGATCTTGTCATTTTTGATGATATCGATCAAGGGGCAGAGAATCTCAAAAAGCTTTTTGATTCCACTTGATTCTTCCTCTAAATCAAGCGTAAAGCGGTTATAGTCGAGTTTCACGTCAATGATGTTGGCATCTTGAGAAGTAATCAGGTCTTTCAAAAGATCGGGCATCTCCGAAGGTAAATCATTCGCATCAAATCTTTTTTGTTCGATTTTTGTCCGGACATCCACTAACCCAGTACCGATGGAGTGCATAAAGTCAATAAAATCACGTTTGATTGCGGGGTCTTTACCCAAAGATTCCACCGAATAATCCAACCAATTGTTGTGATCGTTGGAATAGACAACCAGGTCTTCCTTGAAAAACATGAATGCTGTCTCATATTCTTTTATACTGCTGTAGTTTGCTGCACAAGATAAAAACAACTTATTCGGCTTTAAAATATTTTTTGCGGTTTCGCTGTCTTTAAGATAAATGTCACCGATGTTAATTTCATCACCTTTGCGGTCGAAAATCAACGCCTGTCTGCCTTTGGGAAAATGGTACAGGTATTCCTCCGTGACGTGGGTTCTCGTCACGGAAAGGCCGTAAGCAAAACGGACATTATTCTTGATAAACTGAATTTTTAGAATAGTTGGATCATCAAGTGATAACTTATGGGGATTACCTGGAATTTTGTCGCCCAGTTGATAATTTAAACTACTGACAACCAGGAATTTAAGATATTCAATGGCTTGGATGATACTGGTTTTGCCCGAACCATTCCCGCCATAAATCGAAGCGATTCGGGAAATCCGATATTTATCCGTGTGAATCAGTTCGTTTTCATAAGTAGAATCATTGGTTGCGATCATAGATAAGGTAATTGGATCTTTAATTGATCTGAAGTTGCTGCATGAAAATTCCAATAACATAAGGATACCTCGTTTGAAAATTGTTCAGGCGTTTGTATAACGCCAGACTACGCACACTTGGGAATTCTGGAAATAAAAAGCATCAAGTTGTTTCCAGCATTGGCTTAGTCAAATGAACTTACAAAAATTATACAACAAAGATCAGAATAAAACCTTTAAATTTGTGAAAAATCTACAAATATGATAAATAAATTTTAAATAGAGATTTTTTAATCATGAATATTCGCAAAAAATTTGTAATGCATCAAAAAATGGATGGTTCGCTTGTCATGTCCGTGGCGGCTCACCAACAATCAGAAAACGGGAAGTCGCAGCCAGCATTGATACCATGCGTTTTTTTTGTCTGAAATCCGGTGACCGGCCCTGCCAGGCCATTTAAAGCCAGTCGTCGGGGGTGATAGAATCGTCTCAAATAAGCGAAAGGAGGAGAAACTCATGGCACTGACCAGCGATTTTTTAACCAAAAAAGTACAGATCCGTTCCAACCACGGCATCGTTGATGGCAAGGAAAAGATTACCACCCGCACCTATGGGGACATCGTTGCCACCGCTACCGATCAGGCAATTTATGACACTGCCGTGATCATCGATGGCTTGCAGCAACCAGTGATGGAAGAAGTCATCAAACACGATCTGGCGCTGCTGACGATGATCTAGGAACGATCGATGATCGCCCGTTGACCCTCTGATCAACAAAAGAGGGTCAACCTCCGGGTTGATCGGCGGTTCGCCACCAACCCGCAAAATTTTAGCAGAGAGGAGGAAACAAAATGGCAGCAAACACCGTATTACAACTGACCTTTAAACGGGCCGACTTAAAAACCACGACCATGACCATCACCGATCCCAAGGTGGGGCTCACCGTTGACGAAGTCAACACCGCCATGGCCGGGATGATTCAACAAGCGATCTTTGCCCCGGATGGCCAAGCCTTGACCGCCAAGGTCAAAGCCGAACTGGTCATCACCGACAAGTCCGCCTTTTCAATGAATTAAGGCGGCGGTTACGACGCCGGGCCCGAAATTGAAATTGCAGCACCGGGCTAAAGGCATTGTTTGGGCGATCATTAATCGCCCGCCCCCTTGGGGCAAATCCAATCTCAATTACGAAAGGAAAATAAAATGAACGCCTTTATCAAAAAAATTCAAACCGCCCTAAACGACCGGGGTTATGGCCCCCTGAAAATTGATGGCCGGGATGGCCCCAAAACCAAAAAGGCAATTGCGGCCTTTCAGAAGGATGCTGGCCTCGAACCTGATGGTCTGGTCGGGCCGCTCACCGAAAACCGGCTGTTTCGGGAACAATTGTCGGTGATTTCCCTGGATGGCGATGGCTCCACCGCCCATTTTGCCCGGGCGGAATTTGCCTGCGATTGTCAGGGGGCCTACTGCGATGGATATCCCGGGGCCATGGATCTGGGGTTGATGCTCAAGCTCGAAGCTCTGCGCAACGCTTTGGATAATCCGGTGGTGATCACCTCGGGGCTGCGCTGTCAAACCCGCAACAGCGAGGTCGGTGGCATCCCTCAATCCAAGCATTTAAGCGGCCAGGCCGCCGATCTCTATGCCCCGGGGCTGTTAATCACCCGGGTTGCCAGTATTGCCGCAAGCCTCGGTCTGACCACTATCCTCTACCCCGAGCAGGGCTTTGTCCACTGCGAGGTGTAGCCGGTGGGGGCGCCGGGCCCTGAATCAAGTTTTGTGGTGTCTGGCCTTTGGGGACCGGAGTTTTAAAAGAACGGAGGTAAACCATGAAAACCAGTGAAATTTCTCTGGTCTTTGCCCTGGCCGGGGGGCTGCTGGGCCGGTGGCTGGGCGGCTGGGACGGCTTTTTGCAGTGTCTGGTTGCCTTTGTAGTGCTCGATTATTTTACTGGGGTGCTCTGCGCCATCCAGGATAAGAAACTCGAAAGTGCCCAGGGCTTCCGGGGTATTCTTAAAAAAGCACTGATCTTTATGGTCGTCGGGATCGGTCACCTGCTGGATATCACCCTGCTGGGCGGGGCTGGTGCGCCGCTGCGGGTGGCAATGATTGGCTTCTATCTGTCGAATGAGGGGCTGAGTATTCTGGAAAACCTGGGGCGGCTGGGGGTGCCCCTGCCCGGGCGGCTGAAGCAGGTGATTAAGGAGCTGGGGGAGGCGGAAGAGAAACAGCAGAAATAGCGTAGCGACAACGAAAACATTAGACAACGGAAAGACACCCCTGGTAAAGATATTTGCCAGGGGTGTCTTTGTGTTTGGTCTACTCGTCAACTTAGATCACACCAGGACAGTTACACTTGTCTGATTTGAATTCTGGTTATCTTGGTATTGCTCAAATAGGGCCAGCAATGATTGGCTGGTCTGGGTATTTTGACTTAACTCACTCTCATCGAGGATGCTTAAGCTGCCCATCGATTCCCGGATTTCCATGAAGTTTTGCGAAATGCCGCCATTGGGCATACTCGCTGACACGGGAACAAGGTCCAGGATTTCCTGGAGATCAAAGCCGTTTTCTTCAACGGTATCGGCTAAGGCGCTGCTGGCCTGAATACCGGCGTCTCGTAATGCCGATATGATGGCTGTGGCATCATCTTCATCAAGTGAGGCGGCGTCATACTCTTCCAGAAGCGAACTGATTAAATCCTCCTGTTCCGCTGTCAGTGTGGTCGAATCAGTGGATGACTCGCTGGCTTCGGGTGGCTGCGGTGGCGGCGGACCTTTTGGCGGCATTTTACCATCGATCGGGCTGGTTTCGCCGCTATCGCTGGCGGCCGTTTGTTGGGCCTGATATGCCTGCCAGATACTGGAAGCACTACCACTTTGACTGATTGAACTGATCATTTTTGGTTCTCCTTTCGTAAAATTTTCAGCAGGCAAGAGAAACGATCTGGGATGAGTTCACCTGACGATTCAAGAAACCTGTCCGGATGGCCACAGAATCATTAACTGCTGACTGTCTGGGGATCACTTTGAGAGTGAAGCGATGGCTCCACACAACGACGATGGATAGCTTTTAGCCCACAGTCCGAAGCGGCGATCACGGTGACCGAAAAAGTGTCCCAATTATTTATAGCCAATGGAACTTGAATGGAGCTTGAAAAAAGTCTTCACGGGAAACGAAAGATCCCATGAAGACTTTTTATAACGCAGTTGAATTTTGTTTTTTTTACAAAGTTACATTAAACTGATTAATAATTGTTACAGCTTAAACAAATCGGTACTGAGGTATTTTTCGCCGCGATCCGGGAAGATGACCACAATCAGGCCGGAATCGATTTTTTTGGCCACCTCGGTGGCAGCATACATGGCAGCACCACTGCTCATGCCTACAAAAATCCCTTCTTTTTTGACAATCTGACGGGCAAAATCAAAGGCAATTTCCGATTCAACCATGATGTGTTCATCGATGGCATCAGGTTGATAGAGAGCCGGAACAATAGCTTCTTCCATGTTTTTAAGGCCCTGAATATAATGACCAAGCACCGGTTGAGCCTCGACAATTTTGACCTCCGGGTTGTGATGGCGCAGGCCCATGCCCACCCCCATAATGGTGCCGGAGGTGCCTAAGGAAGAAACCAGATGGGTCACCTTACCTTCGGTCTGGGCCCAGATTTCTTCGGCGGTGGTGGAGTAGTGGGCCAGCTTATTGTATTTGTTACTGAATTGATCAGGATTAAAATAGCGATCCGGGTATTTAGCAATCAGCTCCCGAACCTTGCGGATAGCGCCATCTGTGCCCTCGCTGGGGGAGGTTAATGTCACGGTAGCTCCGAAGGCCTGGATCATTTTTCGGCGTTCGATGGAAACGGCTTCGCTCATGACGATTTCCAGCTGGTAGCCCTTGACAGCGGCGATCATCGCCAGACCAATGCCGGTGTTGCCGCTGGTGGGCTCAATAATAATCTTATCTCTGGTTAAAATACCTTCGGCCTCGGCCTGTTCCACCATTTTCAGGGCAATCCGATCCTTGATGCTGCCGGTGGGGTTAACACCCTCGTACTTGGCCAGCATTTCCACCTGAGGGTTGGGATTTAAATGATTAATCCGGACCATCGGCGTATGGCCGATGGTTTCTAAAATATTATTATAAATGCGTGTTTTCAATTTTTCATCCTTTCTGTAAGTAATCTCAGTCACGACTTATTATAGTATAAAATTAAGCAGAAAAACAATCATTTATAAAAAAAGCGATCAAGAATTGGTTAATCTGCCGAGCCGGTGGCAGCGACCGGATAGCGAAAAAAACCGCCGGGGTTTGTAATAAAACCGGGCGGTTAAGAGGTTACTATATCGATAAATCGCAGGAATTGCTTTCAAAAAACACGCATCCACTTATATGATTCGGCTATGTAGCTCTTTGATAGAGCTGTTGGGTAGTTAGGTTCCTTTCGATGGCGGTCACGGTTGTACCTCGGTTGCTCTTGTCCCGGGGTCAGCCCTTAGGCCTGGCCACTGGTCATGGCTTCACAACAGGCATCAATCTGACTTTTAAGCCGTTTGATTTCGGTGTCAAATTCTTCCATCTGCATCGAGATTTTGCTGCTGGAAACATGCATGCCGGATTGCTTAAAGATAAAGCTGCGTTCATTTTCAACATCCTGTAATTCTTCTTTCAGGTATGCCAACCGATTTTTTAATTCTTCGTTGGTTAATGTGGTAAAGTCTTCCATTTTATTTCTCCTGTTCATTGATTAGTTAAGGCCACTGCCAAAGCAATGACGGTGTTGAGTCAGTATAGCACGAACAGTTATTAAATGCAATTGATTATTGGGTGATGAAATGGTGCGACCAGACTGTTCAGACAATGATTGACAAGCAACTGGTAATCGATTAAACTGTAATCATATGGACAATTTAAGCATCTCTGTGGAGTAATGTTATCGGCGTGTGATGGCGTTATTATTCCGGGTAAGAAGGCTTAATGACTTGGCTGCTCAGTCAGCAAATCCCACCCCCCCGAACATAAACTATTTCAGAAAGGAACAGGCTGATGCTTGCCGCAGTCAAGATCAGCCCGGTGAATTATGAATGAAACGATAAATAAAGAACTGATCCCTTTCCAGAAACACTTTGACGCCTACATCACCGCTTATTTAACCGAACGTGATCTAAACAAAACAGCAAGCTTGTTTGCCGAATCATTTCTTGGTTTTGGCACCGGTCTGGCAGAACGAACCTATACCAAGGCCGAAGCCATGCTGCTCTACCAGCAGGATATTGAATCAGCTCCCAACCCGATTGCGGTGAGCTTCCATCAGAAGCAATTTCTGTTGCTGGATGCCGACAACGCCCTGGTGGCAGCGGAGCTTGATATGAAAACCGTGATTCTCGAACAGCGGGTCAAATTCAACAATTTACGGCTGCTGCTGGTGATGCATCGCCACCAGGACACGGTCGCTATCGTCGGGATGCACCTGTCCTTTCCCACCGATGTCCATGGCGATGAGGAGTCCTTTCCGTTAAAAGAGCTGGAAGAACGGGCCCACCTGCTCCAGGAAATGGTGGAAAAGCGCACCAAAAGTTTAAAGCAGGCCTATGACGAACTCAGCGATCTGATCAACCGCGATCGTCTGACCAAGGTAGCCTCCCGTCACTATTTTGAGGAAGCCCTGTTAAATGAACAGCGGCGATTTAAGAACTTTCAAAGAAATTACGCCCTGATTTTGTTGGATATCGATGACTTTAAACAGATTAATGACATGAACGGCCATTTAATTGGGGACGATATATTAAAAACAGTGGCCGCCACCATTTCAAATATTGCTAGAAAAACCGATGTTGTGGCCCGTTGGGGTGGCGATGAGTTTGTCATCCTATTGCCGGAAACCGGTGTTGACACCGCCTATGAGCTGGCTGAAGCGATGCGGCAGGCGGTAGAGAATGGGGATTATCCCATTACCCTGGCAATTACGTTAAGTATTGGTATTTCCGGTTCCCGGGCAGATGATCATGCCCGCAATGTTTTTAAATTGGTGGACGATGCCATGTATCGGGCCAAAAAAACCGGTAAGAATCAGATCGTGTGCGTATGAGCGTTTAATCAAACCTAAACAAACCCACTGGGATTAATCCAGTGGGTTTGTTTGCGGTGGGACCAGTCGCATTTTTAGTGGCGGATGGTGCGTTTTTAAATCGCCGTTCTGCGTATCCTCAGGCATTTCGGGTATAATAAAAATAGACATGGTCATCAGAGTGGGAAGCGTCACGCAGATCATAATGAGCGCCAATCGATACAGAAAGGGTGATCAAAATGAATTCGGAACAGGAATCCAAAGCACCGATCTATTTAGGCGAATTCAGGGATGAACGGCTGGAACAGGAATTTTATCAGGCAGAAATCGTGGCTCATTTCAATTGGATTCGGCTGGGGATTCTGGCGGCGGCATTATTTTTTCTGGTACTGTTACTGCCGGTGTATGATCGGATTGTCGATCACCATGATTTTCGTATCGCTGCCAGTATGATTGTGGTGGTGACTGTGGCGCTGTTCTTTTTATTTTTTAAGGTCTCATTCGCTACCGTAGGTACCTTGCTGAGCTACTGGTTTACCGGGTACGAAATTGCTGTTGGGCTGGCCCTGCTTTATCTGCTCACCAACCTGATGCCGGTGGCCCCACTGGTTCAGGTGCTCAGCTTGATTGTGATGATCCTGGTGGTTTTTCTGATTAATAGTCGCTGGTTACTGGCTGTTTTTACCACGCTTTTGCTGGGTGTCAGTTATTTTGTGATGGTGGTGGTCGAAAATGGCCTGAGTGCCGATGCCTGGGTCGCAGGTCTGGGGGTGTTGCTGATTATTGTCATCAGCAGTCTGGCGTCCTACCGCAGCAACACCTATAAGCGTTTTCATTATCTGAATCTGCTCGAGCTGATCCGGTTGGCTGAGTTTGACGCCCTGACCGGGATCTACAATAAAGCAAAATTCAATAAGGATTACGACGGACTGACCGAACGGGCCCGGCGTCAGCAGGGCCATTTATCGGTGGTGATGTTTGATATTGATAATTTTAAAGAAATCAACACACAGCACGGTCATCTGGTGGGCGATGCCATCTTATTGGAGCTGGCCAATTTCATCCAGTTGCATATTCGCAGCTCGGATATTTTTGTGCGTTGGGGTGGCGATAAATTTATTCTGACGTTTCCCGACATCCCCTTGCCCCTGGCGGCCGAAATCGCAGAAAAATTGCGGGTGCTCATTGGCGATCATGATTTTGCCCAAGTCGGCCACCTGTCCTGCAGTTTTGGGGTGGCTGCCTTTGAAGAAGGGGATCAACTGGACAGTCTCGTCCGTCGGGCCGACCAGCGTCTGGATACGGCCAAAACCCAGGGCAAAAATAGAGTTGTTCAGGGCTGAACCAGGCTATATGGGGTTGATCAGTCGAAATCTGTGGTTCTTGGATCAGCGGCCCCCCTGCCGCTACATCTTAAAAAGCGGCCCCTTGATCGCCACCCCAGCCACTGCGGCCAGTCGTTCGATGCCCTCCATGGCCAGGCTGACGGTGCTTTCCACGTGGATGAAATCAGTGGCGCTGCGGTCATAGAGAATATTGGCCTGAGCCGGGAATTCATCATCGCCATCCCAGAACAGAAATTTGAGGGGAATGCTGTCAAACGACTTGACCAGTCCACCGGCATCAGAATGGGACAGTCGGGTGCCACCCAGGGTTTCGTAGGCCTGGGACAGGGCCTCGGTCTGGCCGGAAAAAGTCATTGCCAGGGGCTCCAGAACATTTTTCTCAAAGGCCATGGCAAACGGGGAGGCCCCGGATAATTCCCGGAATGGCACCCATAAATCGGTACAACGGGCCTGGGGGCTCGAAAACCACAGAAAGGTATAAATATTTAATTGACTGATGATCTCCGCAGGCGAAAAATCGTCAAGATTGACAATAACACCGGTTTTTAAATCCATCCCAAATTTTTTAGCAAACAGTTTTACCGTCAGATAATCTTCTTCACACTGAAGTTCCGGCAGTTTGTCAAGCAGCTCCGGGATATGCATCCCCAGAATCTTTTGCCGCCAGGTCTCACAGGCCTTCAGGTAATTATTAGTGGTATCATTTAACATTGATGACTCCTTTTAAAATTTTATCCATACCAGGGCTTAAGTGCTTTTGCCAGGGTACCAGCTTCAGTTTAACAGGATGGCGGGATTAACACAACCCAAAAATATCGGATTTATTTTTGGCTATATCAGAGAATCACTGCAAAGTGAACCCTGAATAAATGGGCTGCAAAGCAAACTGACAAGTACATGGTCACAAAGCTGTTCTTTCTTTCTGAGAGGATGGCTTTGTTTTGACTCCCCGTGATAAGGATTGAATTTGACGGTTTTTTCAGTTAAACTAAGCAGGGACAAACACGAAACACAGATACAGGAGACAAAATGGAAGAAAACAAGACAGCCAGCAAGACCATTAAAAGTAATATCAAGGATACCGCCCTGATCTTTGAAGGTGGGGGGATGCGGGCCAGCTATACCGCCGGTTTTTTAAATACGTTGCTTAAAAATCAGCTTCACTTTGACTATGTGGCCGGAATCTCGGCGGGTTCCAGCCATTGCGTCAATTATTTATCCCGGGATCCGGAACGGGCCCGGCGTTCATTCGTGGAAATTGCTCAGGATCCTAATTTCGGTGGCTGGAAGTCCTTTATAAAAGGAGAGGGCTTTTTCAGGTCCTCTTATCTTTATGAAGAAACCTCCCTGCCGGGGGGCACTCTGCCGCTGGATTTTGACACCTTTATGACCAATCCGGCGCAGTTGCGGATTGGTTTGTTTGAGCGTCGCCTGGGCAAGGTAATCTATTACCGCAAGGAAGACATCACCGCAATGGAAGACCTGATGAAAATCGTCCGGGGGTCTTCATCCCTGCCGATTTTTATGCCGCCTACCGATTACGATGGCCGCTCCTTTGTGGATGGCGGATTGGGCGGCGGGATTGCATTGGACATTGCCAAACAGGACGGATATCAGAAATATTTTGTGGTGCTGACCCGGGAAAAGGGCTACCGGAAATCACCGCTTAAATTTAAACATGCAATTAGAGCCTACTATCGCAACTATCCCAAGGTGGCCCAGGCCATGCTTAATCGTCACGTCATTTATAATAAAACGCTGGATGAGCTGGAAGCTCTGGAGCGCCAGGGCCGGGCCTTTCTTGTTTACCCTGAGACCATGCCGGTATCAAACCGGGAGGTGAGTTTCGACAAACTGGCCGACAGCTACCAAAAGGGCTATGCTCAGGGCCAGCGGGATTTGCCCAAGTGGCTGCGCTTTCTGGGTATGGCCTGAAAATTCCGCGCCTTTAAAACCTTGGGATTAACAGAAAAGCTGACGGCCACCCTTGTTTTAAGGGCTTGATTGGGGTAAAATGAAATGACTGGGCCCGATGCCAATGACCGTGATTACAGGATAATTGCGAAACTGGGCGCAAAGCTCATGGCGGTTTTGCAATGAGCGATTTGATTACCACAAAGGAGTTTAAACCTTGATCGATAAAACCTTTAAAGATACAAATAAAACGATACTCTATACCCTGGGGGTATTCCTGATTTTCAGTCTGGGCTATTTTCTGATCACCCTGGTGATCCAGATCAATGCCGATACCGCCCAGAAAAATAAGCTGTTGGCTCAGCAGCAACAGCTGGTAGCAGTCGAAAAAACGATTATCTCAAATAAGGTTAACCGTTTGGCCACCGATCTGCTCTACGCCACTGATGCCCTGGCCCTGGGGGATAACGGCCGGGGGGATTACTCGGACGCCGAAGACCACTGGCTGGCCTTTGCCAACCGTAAAATGATCTATGACCAGATTCGTTTTATCGATGTTGATGGTAATGAGGTGATTCGGGTTAATTATGATGAAAATGGTGCGACTCTGACCGATAGCGACGATCTTCAGAACAAGGCTGACCGTTATTATTTTACTGCGGGCATAAATCTGGCCCAAAACCAGATTTATGTGTCACCACTGGATTTAAACAAGGAAAACGACCAGATTGAGCAGCCAATCAAACCGATGATCCGCCTGGCAACCCCTTACTATGGTGCCAGAGGCCAGCTGCTGGGGTTGGTGGTACTGAATTATACCGCCAATGATCTGCTGGCGCAGGTGGAAAAAATTGCTACTGCCAGCCAAGGCCAGGTTTTTATGCTCAATGCCGATGGCTATTGGTTGTATAACAGTGCTGATCCGAACAGGGCCTGGGGATTTATGTACGACAACCGCCTAAACGACAGCTTTAAAACCGATTTTCCAGAAGTCTGGTCGACCATCCAAAGCCAAAAAAATAGTACCCTGACTACGACCGCCGGGGTATTTGCCTATACCAATATTCTTACCGCTACCGAACTAGAACTGGATTTGCACCATACCCTGGCGCCGGGGCTGGGAGATTGGACAATGGTCTCCTTTATTCCGGCCACAACCCCGGAAGGCCAGCTGTTGACCCGTAGTCTTGCTGCAACAATGCTCTTGGTATTGCGTAATAATCTCTTTGCCTATCTGCTGATCTTGACGCTGGCAGTCTTTGCCGGAGTGATTCTGACCATCAATCAGGTGAAGAATGACGAAATCAAATATTACTCGGAGTACGACGCCATGACCGGGGTCTTTAACCGTCGCACTGGCTTTGAAAAACTGAAGCAGCTCTATAAAAATATTGAGAAAAACGAAAAGCTGGTATCGGTCTGTTTTATTGATATCAATGGCCTCAAGGATGTTAATGATTTTCTCGGGCATGATGCCGGTGATGAACTGATTATCGCGGTAACCAGGGGCATTCAAAATAATATCCGCAGCAATGACTTTCTGGCCCGACTGGGCGGGGACGAGTTTTTGATTATTTTTGAAGGACTCGACGAAGCGGAGGCCGAAGCAGCGTGGCAGCGGATTGTGGCCGAATATGAACAGATCAATGCCACAGAAAACCGCCGTTACCTGATTAGCGCCAGCCACGGCATTGAAACCATTAGTGGCAGCTCCAATGAATACATCGATTCGATTATCAACCAGGCTGATGAGAAAATGTATCGGGAAAAGAAAATCCTGAAAAAGAACTTAAAAATTGTTCGGGATTATGTCCCCGATGACAAAGCGGGGTCGCCGGAGTGATGCTGTCCAACCGATCCGTTTAGGATAATTGAAAGAAACCTTAAGAAATTGAACTGGTAAAGGTTTGCATAAAAATTACTGCTATTTAACAATTATTTGCTGTGCTATACTGGATGAAAACTTCGAAGTAGCACAGGAGGGTAAAAAAATGGGTAAAGTTAGCATTATTACTAGCAGCAATGCACGGGATTTTCACCGTAAACTCAGTGAGGCGTTTGAAAGAGGCGGCAAACTGGTGGGTGGGATTAAGTCCATTCCCAAAGGTGATGAAACCCGGATGGATTGTGAATACGACTATGTGACCTTTGTCAGTTATGAACAGATCAGTTAATTAAATTTAAAAAAGTCCATTGTAAACACAGTGGACTTTTTTTCGTGGTGTTGCTCAAGTGTGGGGCTGGTTCAGTCAACGGCCATCAGTATTTGGCTTCGAGCTCGGTTAAAATCCCCAGGTAGTAAGCGGGAATGCCCTGCTGATTAGCCGCGGTTTCAAATTCGGCGGTCTGGACATTGACCCGGGCCAGAATTTCCGGGGCCAGTTGCTTTTCAGCAAAGGGATAAACCACCGTGTCTTCTTTGACAATGTGACGGGTCAGGTGATTGGCGTAACCAACGGCATTGGCAATGACGTCCAGACGACTGTCGTCGTCTCCGGCCTGAACCCGGATTAAGGCGGCTTTCAGCTCGGCGATAAACAGGCGGCCCCAGTCGTGCTCCACCAGCATCCCATGGGAAATCAGATTACTGCCCATTTTACCGAGGTGATCGACCATTGCTTTAAAAAGAAAGGCTTCTTCCTTGCCATGATGGTGGACGTCGGCGTAATTGGCGATGAAATCAATCATCTTGTCAAAGTCGTCGTAATTTATCGGCTGGCCCTGCATCACCTGGGTACTGGCTTTGCGAACCACGGCCAGCATTCGGATAATATGGGTATGCTCATCGACCATTAAGGTAATACTGTTCATTGGTTAGACCTCCTGATAATACTGGTGAGCGCGTCACGTTTTTGATAAACCTGTCCGGTGCCAGCCAGCAGGCCCTCGATTAGAGCTTCCCGTAGTCGATAATAGACGGCAATGTCACCACCGACAGCCTGCCAGTAGGAGCTGTGAACGCAGCGGTTACGTTGCCAGACAACCTGGTTATCACCCTCTTCAATCAGAACATTGGCGTGATCACAGGGCATTCCGTCCAGCAGACTGTCGCTCAGCAGCTTATAGGCGGCCGCTGGGGTTAAATCGGACTGCGATAAAGCCTGTCCCTGGGACCGGAAAATCGCTTCAATATGAGGATAGCTGTCGGGGTTCTGGTCAAGTAGTGTTGTGATGGCCGCTGCCAGCTTGTATTCGGCCCGGGTGACATTGGTTTGGAGCCAGCCGTGAATGTTGCCAGGATCAATGACCGTCTCCAACGGCCGGGTTTCGGAAACTCCATAACGGTGATCCAGCTCGGCCTGAAGCTGATTTGCCTGGTTACCATTTAAAGCGATGATTTCGGTGATGATCGCTTCCTGTAACTGAATTTTATGATATACCCAAAAATGAATCGGTCCTAAAAATTTACTCATGTTCGTCCTCCTGAGTTGCGCCTATCGTTTCGCGCGGTGTTTTTATTTGATGATTTTATTATAACCACTTTCAGACAGATAATTGTAGCTATGGCTACAATTATCTGCTATTTTTGTGCTATACTGGGTTCAAGTTAAAAAACAAATAATTGTTTGAACAATTATATCAGGAGGTTTTACCATGCAAAAAGTAAGTAAAGATATGAAAATTGGTGAGTTATTAAGAATTGACGGTGGCTTTGCTCCGATTCTATTGGAAATCGGGATGCATTGTCTGGGCTGTCCGTCCTCACAAATGGAAACCATTGAAGAAGCCTGCCAGGTTCACAGCACCAGCGCCGATGCCCTGGTCGACAAGCTCAACGCCCATCTGGCTGCCCTCAATGCCTAACACACTACCACCCCCAGCGCCGTAACCGGCGCTTGAGGTTGACGATAAACTACCGTACCGACCAATTGTTAATCTGTTGTTCGCTGCGGAATCGGACAGGCGATGCCGTGTCCGCTCCGATGCGTACAACATGATGTAACAATTGTCGGTACTGGGTTATCTTTTTTGACAGTCTGTTGCGCCGTAACCGGCGCTTTTTTTTCGGCCTTTACGGAATCGGGTGGCTGTCATATAATAGGGTTAATTGCAAAAAGGAGAGAAAAAAATGGAGCAATTTTATCCGGTGATCGCACAATGCCCCCTGTTTGATATGGTCAATAGAGACGAGTATCAAAATCTGATGACCTGCATCAACGCCAGTATCCGTCACTACAACAGTGATGATTATGTAATTCTGGCCGGTAGCCAGATCGCTTTTGTCGGGATTGTGCTGAGCGGGGCCGTTGAAATCATCAAAGAAAATCCTGCCGGAGCCCGTTTGATTATGGATGTGCTGGGGCCGGGTCATATTTTTGGGGAGGGAATCGTCTGCACCAAAGCCCGGATTGCCCCGGTCAGTGTCCGTGTTAAAGCAGCGTCACAAATTCTTGTGATTCCCTTTGAGCGGATCATAAAAACCTGTGGCAAGTCCTGTGGTTTTCACTTTCAGCTGATTCAGAATATGATGATGCTGTTGGGTGAAAAAAACTTTCGGATGAATGTAAAAATCGAATTACTGATGTTAAAGGGGATGCGGGAAAAGCTGGCTACCTATCTGCTTGATCAGGCCAGCCAAAACAACAGCCGTAGCTTTGATATTGTCCTTAACCGCAATGAGCTGGCCGAGTACCTCAATGTTTCCCGGACATCGATGAGTCGGGAACTGAGCCGGATGAAAGACGAAGGCCTGCTGGATTATTACCAGAATTCCTTTCGGATTCTCAACCGGGAGGGTTTAACTGCCTGCCTGATGCGCTAACTGGACGAAGTGGCGTCTGAATGGTTATCGGCGCCACAGACTCAAGAATCACAGAAAAAATGGAGAAATCGATGAAGAAATACTTACTCATACAATTAGTGCTGTTGTTGACCCTGACTGTATTGGCCGGTCTGCTATCGTCCGGGGTGCTGGCGGCGACCGCCCCCCGGGTGCTCTACCGCACCCATGTTCAGAATGATGGCTGGCAGGATTTTGTCAGTGATGGCGTCCTCAGTGGCACTGCCGGTCGCAGTCTGCGATTGGAAGGGATTGAAATCAAGCTGGAGGCTGCGGATTATGACCTCGGCGTTCGCTACCAGACCCATATCCAGAACATCGGCTGGGAAGCGGATACAGATCGGGGCTTTAAGAATGACGGTGCCATGAGTGGGACCGAGGGGCTCAGCTACCGCCTGGAGGCCATCCAGATCAGTTTGACCGGGGCTGCTGCCGATACCTTTGATATCTACTATCAGGTACACGCCCAGAATCTCGGCTGGCTGGGCTGGGCCAAAAACGGTGAAAGCGCCGGCACCGCTGGTTATTCCTATCGGCTGGAAGGAATCCATATTGTTATTCTGCCCAAGGGCAGCAGCCCGCCAACGGGTACCGTGGATCAGTTAACGCCTTTTGTGGAACGCCAGTCAGTGCCGGGAAACCTGCTGATCCAGACCACCGCCAGTGACTTTAACAGCAATGCTCTGGGGCTGGATCGGGTTGCGATTGTTCCGGACGCCGGTGACGGGGCCATTGTTCTGAATAACGGGAACCAGGCTGGCGTCTATACCTCCAATGTCTTTAATACCAGCCCTTTTACCAAGGCGGTGCTGTCCTGGAATGCTGATACCCCAGCGGGCAGCCTGGTTCAGGTGGAAGCCCGGGTTTGTGAGAATGCCGTGGATGCAAACGGCCAGTCCACCGAAAACTGGTCGGACTGGCTCTCCTGGGGACGCTGGGGAAGCAGTATCAACCGGGCTTCTGGCATCGGAACGACCGATAGCCCGCTGGCTAAACTGGATGTTGATACGCTGGTGGTTAAAAATGGCAAAACTGCCAACAAAATCCAATACCGGGTGATTCTTCACTCCGGCAGTCCCGGCGTCACCCCAAACCTGAAACTGGTAGCTCTTGCTCTGCGCAATCAGAACCCTGGCCAGGAGATACCCAAGGTCTTTGGTGATCATCCCGATCTGTCCAATTTGCCGGTGCTCAATGTGCCCCAACTATCCCAAATGGTTCGGGATCCGGCCATTGCCGATTCCATCTGCAGCCCCACCAGTGTGACGATGATGCTTGCGTATTATGGCACCGTTGTCCAGCCGGAAACGGCGGCCTGGGGGGCCTATGATTACGGTTATCAGGATTTTGGCAACTGGCCCTTTAACACTGCCTATGCGGCCAGTCTGGGTTACCAGGCCTATGTCGATTATTCCACCATCGAGGGTCTCAAGCGGGAAATCGTCGGGGGCCATCCGGTGGCGGTGGCGGTGGCTTATAAAAACAGTGCTGCCGTCAGTGGCAATCTGCCGGTAATCGATGGCGCCCCGATTCGTCAGACTCCGGGCCACCTGATTGTGGTCTGCGGTTTCACCCAGGAAAATGGCACCGACTATATCATCATCAACGATCCGGCGGCCGCCAGCAATGCGGGTGTTCGGGTAAAATACCGGCTCGATCAGTTTGCCGCTGCCTGGGCCGAGTCCGGCAATATCGCCTACATTATTCACTAAGGGCAATTGGCATCACCATCTGAACAAAAAGAACCTGGGCGATCGGGTTCTTTTTTGATTGGCAAAATCCTGATAAAGTGATCAAGCAGTATGGATATTTTTAATCAGATTGGGTAAGAAATTTAAAAGGTAACTGAAGTGGCTCGGGAAAATCAATAAACCATAAGAAAGATTAAGTAGGATTATCTGATGAAACTACAAAATAAAACCACCATCAGTATTTTAATCATCGTCATCGCCTTTATTCTGATTATTTCTGCAGAGCAGATTTTTTTAATTCTACCCCGATTTGAAAAGATCAATCTGGAAAAAGCCACCGACACTGTGGACGAGGGGCTCCGGGTGATGGGGGATGAGCTTGATAATATTGCCATGATTGTCAGTGACTATGCCATCTGGGATGACACCTATAACTACACCCTTACCAGAGATGAGAACTTTATTGCGAATAATTTTACGGATGCAACCATGGACAACCTGAATATGGCCCTGGTTGGTATTTACGGAAAAGATGGCTTTTTGTTTTCCTACGATCGACTTGCCGACAGTTCTCAAGCAGCGGCCATTAAAAATGAAGTGCTGGCCCGTTTTGATCCCGAACAGCATGAAAGAACCGGTTTTATCACTGTGGGTGATAAAACCTATATGTTTTCTTGCGAAGTAATTTCAACCACCGATGAAAGTCAGCACGCGGACTTTCACATCATTTTTCTGCGTGACTATCTGGAAACAGTCAATCAAAAACTGGCTGAGATTCCCGGGGCGAAGCTGGAAATCATCGAATTTCAGGGTATGACAGAAGCGCAGCAGCTTCACATCGAGCGTGTTTTTCAGAACTACCTGGGCCAGGGCGCCAATGCGGCTACGGGACGGCTGGTGTTTGGCGAGCCAATCAATGCCCGGGAGCTGGTGGTCTATTCGTTTTTAACCAATCTGGAGGGTCAGCGGTTTGCCGTGATCCGTTCTAAAACATCGGCCAATATTATTGCCGAAGGCCAGAACAGCCTCCATCAAACGGGCGTGATCCTGGTGTTGTTTGGCATCACCATTGCTGCTCTGACGGCATTATTTGTCCGCCGCTTTATTATCGATCCCTTGAATCATTTAAAAATTGGTTTGGATACGCTGATTGATCCGGGGGCGATCCCGGCTTCAGGATATAACCCCGGCTTGCAGCGGCGCCAGGATGAAATTGGCGAGCTGTATCAGAAATTTTTGTATGTCAGTGCGGATATCAAAGCCGCCAATGCCGAAAACAAGCGCATTAACAATCAATTGGAAACCATGGTATTGGATCGGACTAAAGCCCTGAAGGCGGCCAATGCCAAGCTGATTCTTTATGGAGAGTCCTTTGAAGAAACCAGCGAAGGCTTGCTGGTTACCGATCCCCAGGGGCACATTATCATGTGCAATAAGGCGTTTTCGGCCCTGTCCGGCTGCAGCAGAGACGAGCTGGTGGGGCAAAAGCCTCAGCTAGTCAATCCGGTTACTGATCAAAGCGACTTTTATGAGGCCCTCTGGGATGCGTTAAAAACCCGGGGCAGCTGGGAAGGCGAGCTCTGCTATCTTCACAAAAACCATACCATCAAGCCGATCTGGCTTAGTTTCAATGCGATTAGGAATGAGGACAAGAAAATTACCCATTATGTTGGGGCCTGTTCCGATCTGACCGGCCAGAAAGAGATGGAGGATCAGTTGGAGCAGATGGCTTTTTATGATGGGTTAACCGGCTTGCCCAATCGCTCTCTTTTTTATATTCATTTGCGCAAGGTGGTATCCCGAATCAAACAAGATGGGGGAAAAATGGCCGTCTTATTTATTGATCTGGACGGTTTTAAACTGGTCAATGACACTTTTGGGCACAGTAACGGCGATCAGCTGTTGATTGAGGTGGGTAAACGGATCGGCCAGCATATCCGGGAAACGGATTTGTTATCCCGCTGGGGTGGTGACGAATTTACGGTAATTCTTGACAATATTCGGGAAAAGTCTGATGTAAAAAAAATTGTCAGCGATCTGCTCTATCATATTTCCCGGGAAATAATGATCGCCGGAGAGTGCATCAGCATTGGTGCCAGCGTTGGAATTGCTATTTTTCCCGATGCCGGTGACAGCATTGAACAGATTATGATTAATGCCGACAAGGCCATGTACGTTTCTAAATCCAGCGGGAAAAATTGCTATACCTTTGCCAAAAGTCCCGAGCAGCAGCTGGAGATTCCCAAGATTGTCATGATTAATCGCCTGAAGCGGGCCATTATCAGCAATGCCTTTCATCTCTCATATCAGCCTCAGATTGTCGTGGAAGCTGGTCGTTGCCAAATCTTCGGGGCCGAAGCGCTGATTCGTTGGACCGATGAAGACGGTCATACCTATATGCCGGACGATTTTATCGCTCTGGCGGAAGAAACTGGAATGATCAATGCCCTGGGGCAATGGGTTATTAATGAAGCCTGCCAGGCCATCCGGGAATTTATGGCGCTGGGGATTGCCGTTCCCATCAGCATTAATGTTTCAGTGACGCAATTTAAAAGCGACGATCTGGTTGGGACTGTTAAACAGGCGGTTAAAGAAAACCGGATTGATCCCCAATTACTGTATATGGAATTGACTGAAAATATTTTTGTGGAGGATGAAAAAAAGACACTGACGGCCATTAAAGCCTTAAAAGAGCTGGGGATCAAAATCGTTTTGGATGATTTTGGCAAGGGCTATTCGTCTCTGGGGTTGATCAGTCAGATGCCTTTTGATCTGATTAAGGTCGATAAGTGTTTTACCCAGGGTATCGGCCTGGAAAAGGAGAAAAAACTGGCAGCGATGATTATTTCCATCGGCGAGGTGCTCAATCTGCAAACCATTGTGGAAGGGGTGGAAACCCGGGAACAGGTGGACTTTCATGGCCAGAACGGCGGCAGAATTTATCAGGGTTACTATTTTTCCAAGCCGCTTGAGAAAACGGAGTTCATGGATTTGTGTCTGGGCAAATGGTCCCTTGAAAATATGGCCGGAGAATGATAACATAGCAGATGATTTGAAAAAACCCGAAGTAATTAACGGATACCGTTACAAAAAGGAGATAGAACCATGACAATGCAAAAAAAGAACACCCCACCCTCCATTGATGCCTGGCTGAAAGAGGCCAAAAGCGACCCACAAGCCAGGCAGGAGGGGATGTATCTGGTTCATAACGGCACGGTTCGCCAGACCCCCAAGACGCAGGTGCGTCAGGGGCTCGATGACGGCTCCCAGATCACCGGAATGACCTTTAGCTACGATGAAGAAAAAGTGGCCGCGGCCATCGCCGCCACCAAAGCGCGGGAAGGTATCTTTCACGTGCGGGTGTGGCTGGCTGATGGTGAACTGGCGGTTGGCGATGACATCATGGTCGTGTTGATCGGTGGCGATATTCGGCCCCGGGTCATCGATGCCCTGCAGTTTCTGGTTGAAACCATCAAGACCACCTGTGTCACCGAGATTGAGAAGAAGGCCGCCATCAGCAGCTAGCGACACGGCCAGAAAAAAAACATCATTTTGTCGCAAAAATATATTTAGTGACAAAACAGAGCCAAAAACAAAAGCCAGCGTAACCGCTGGCTTTTTAAATGGGTAGGTTATTTACTACAGTGAAGCGGCCTTGGCCTGTTCAAATTCATCCTGGATTTCCTGGGAGGGTTCCTTGGTCAACAGGGAAACCACCACGATAAAGAGGCAGGAGATCAGGAAGGCTGGCATCAGTTCATAGATCCCGAAGACGCCACCCATTGGTTTGATCAGTAGTCGCCAGATAAAGACCATTCCACCACCGGCCAGCATGCCGGCAATGGCACCTTCCCGGTTGGTCCGTTTCCAGAACAGTGAGAACAGCATCAGTGGTCCGAAGGTGGCCCCAAAACCGGCCCAGGCAAACGCGACGATGTTAAAGATAACGCTGGTTTCATCCAGAGCCAGCAGAATACCGATGATTGACACGGCAATCAAGGTCAGATGGGAAACCCGCATGATCTGTTTTTCGGTGGCATCTTTTTTGAGAATGCCTTCGTAGATGTTTTTGGAAAAAGCCGAAGCAGCAATCAACAGATAGGAGTCTGACGAGCTCATTGTTGCTGCCAGAATCCCAGCCATGACAAAACCGGCCAGCAAAGGGGGCAGCAGGTTGGTGGACATGACAATAAAAATACTTTCCGCCTGGCTGGCAGTGAGCAGTTCAGTTGGGAAAAGTACCCGACCAATCAGACCGATAATGACGGCTGCAAACAGTGAAATCACACACCAGGTGGTGGCAATCCGACGTGCTTTAGGAATCTCGGCTGAATCCCTGATGGCAATAAACCGCAACAATACCTGGGGCATCCCAAAATAACCAAGACCCCAGGACATCGTCGAGATGATCGTTAAAAAGGTGTAGGGGAGGGCCGGGCCAAACACCGGGTTCCCGGCCAGAACCTGTTGGGTACCGTCCACCACGGTGGGGTTGGCAATGCCAAAGAAATCAAAGAAGCCGGGGATCTGTTGGATGTTTTCCATCACGCCGCTGATACCGCCAGCGGCAGTTATCCCCAGAACCAGCACCAGGGTCAGGGCAATAAACATGATGATGCCCTGCAGAAAGTCAGAAACACTTTCTGCCAGGAAGCCACCCAGTAAGGTATATAAAATAACAAAAAATGCACCGGCGATCATGACAACCTGGTATTGAATGCCAAACAGTGAATTAAACAGCTTGCCCACCGTAACAAAACAACTGGCGGCATAAACCGTAAAGAAAACCAGAATAAACACCGAAGCAATCAGCATGATGACTTTGCTCTTTTCTTTGAAACGGTTGCTGAAATACTCGGGAATGGTAATGGCATCCCCCGCAATGGCCGAATAATTACGCAGACGTTTGGCGGTAATCTTCCAGTTCAGGTAGGTTCCCAGGGCCAGGCCTAAAGCCGTCCAGAAGGCATCACTCCAGCCGCACCAGTAGGCGACCCCCGGTAATCCCATTAGCAGCCAGCCGCTCATGTCGGATGCTTCTGCACTCATTGCCGCTACCCAGGGACCCAGGGAACGGCCGCCGATAAAATAATTGTCACTGTTCTCGTTGGCGATCTTTAAAAAATAGACGCCGATACCGAGTATTGCCACAATGTAAATAATCATGGCAATCAGTATTTGGATGTTATCAGTACTCATTCTTTTCCTCCTCAAATAAATTCCAGTGTATTATAGCACAGAATGAATTTATATACAAAGAAATGGATGAAAAAAACTGATAACGGTGAAGCAAAAACAGGCCGTATAATATTATGAAACCATCAGGATTTTCTTGAGAAAAAACGGATCATGCGGTAAGATAATAAAAAAAGGTTCAAAGGAGATTGGCTTGAATTTACTGCTTATTATCTTAATGTTGCTGCTGTGCTTACTGATCTCAGATGTCATCAGTCATTTTATCCCCTTTATTCCCACCGCCCTGATCCAGATTGGCTTGGGCCTGGGCATTGCCTTTATCATGCATAGCCGAGCCATTGAACTGGAAACGGAATGGTTTTTGATTCTGTTTGTGGCCCCGCTTTTATATGATGATGGCCGTCACTTTTCCCGGGAAAATCTCTGGAAAATGCGGGAACCGATATTTGGCAATGCCATTATTCTAGTGCTGCTGACCACCATTCTGGGTGGCTATTTCATTCATTGGCTGATGCCCTATATGCCACTGGCAGCGGCTTTTGCCCTGGCGGCAGTGCTTTCGCCCACCGATCCGGTGGCAGTTAATGGGATTGCCAGGCGGGTTCATATTCCCCCCAAGGTGTTGACCCTGGTTCGGGGAGAATCGCTGATTAATGATGCTTCAGGACTGGTAGCCTTTAACTATGCCATTGCGGCAGTGGTTACCGGTTATTTTTCGCTGCGGGATGCGGCGCTTAATTTTACCTATATGTTTATTGTTGGTGCTATTCTGGGCTTGACGCTGGGTCTGATGATTGACTGGATTGGCTTTATTCTCCGTAAAAAAGGAATTCGAGATGCTACCTTTCACAGCCTGCTGCAGATTTTAACCCCTTTTATCATTTACATTGTCACCGAAGAATTGTTTCATGCTTCCGGGGTGATTGCTGTGGTCGTAGCGGGCATCGCTCACGCCGCCATTACCGAACACACCTCGACAATGCTGGCAAAAGAAAAGGTGATTTCGGAAAATGTCTGGTCAGTGCTGTTGTTTGTCCTCAATGGGGTGGTCTTTATTCTCCTGGGCTTAAACATACCCTTATCAATGGGGGCGGCAGTGGCCAGTGAGGACATCAACAATTGCTTGGCCATTGCCGGGGTTCTGGTGATCTGGCTGGGAATTTTTGGCATTCGTTTTGTATATTCCTATCTCTCCACTGCAGTCCATTATTGGTTTGCAAAACGTCAGGGTGCCGAGAGCCCCAGCATTAAAACCAGCCTGTTGATCAGTCTCACCGGGGTTCGAGGAGCGGTGACGATGGTAGCGGTACTGTCGGTGCCGACCCTGCTGGCCAGCGGCGAAGAATTTCCGCAGCGATCACTGATTCTGTTTATCGCCACTGGCGTAATCCTGGTAACCTTAGTAGCTGCGACCCTGTTTTTACCACTGCTTTGTAAAACTGCCAGGGAGCCGCTTAGTGCTCCCCGACAATTGGACTTCAATGCCGCCATGATGCGGATTTTTCTGGCGACAATCAAGCGGATCAGACAGGAAATCTCCCCGGAAAATGAGTTGGTTGCCGATGAATTGATTGGCGAATACAAGCGGATGGTCAAGCGGATTCAAAAAGAAGATAATTCTCCGGAAACCCAGGTCTATCTGAAAAAGCTCAATGAAATGAAGTACAAGGGGTTGCGGGCTGAAGCCGACTATCTTCGTGACGCCCGGGAAAATAACCGCATTGATCCGGTTGTCTACGAAAAATTTGAAGCCACCCTGGATCGTCGGGAAGAAGCTCTGTCAAATGATGTCCGTTTCAGTGTACGCTATTTTCTGGCCAAAACCCTGCGGCTCTGGCATCAGTTCCGACGTCATTTCAAACAAGAACCGGAAAAACTGAAGGCTACCATTGCGACGGTCAAAGAACTCCAGATCAATGCATTTGAGGCCGCCATTGCCAGTCTCAAGCAGGAACAGCTGCAGCCACAAAACCAGGCCGATGTTGAGATCATAGCCGCCGTCATCCTGGGATATCAGGGAATGATTCGGCGGCTGGCCCGGCAACGCTCAGAAAACAGGGAAGCCGATGAAGTGTTGAAAGAAGAATTGCGGATTAAAGCCATGGACAGCGAACGCCAGGAAATCCAGCGGATGTATGAGTCGGGGGAGATCACCATCGAGCAATCCCGGAAGCTGCGTCGTCATATCAACTACATTGAAAGTGCGACCCTGGATGAATCCGAAGAATAACCAATCAGTCCCAAAAACCGGTTCTCGTAGCGAGCCGGTTTTTTATTGCCTAAATGGTGGGCGATCGATTTTAAGAATAACTGCCTCACAGATGTAAATAAAAAAAGCGAAGCCAGTGCTCAGTGAAAACCGCTTCGCTTTTTTATTTGGTATTATGCTGATCAAATCTCAAATGACACGCACGCAGGTAGATCAGATAGACTGGTAATTGTTGATGCCGTCCTAATTAATAAATCCGGCACTCAGGTGGCACTGGTAAATCACGTCATGGCCAGCGGTAGTCGGGTGGGGATCCAGATTACCGGTGTACCAGTTGAAATTGACCAGTGGTTCACTGCCCTGGTAGTTGGCAAAGGCGGTGTAGACATCCGCTACTTTATAACCGGCCCCGGGGGTCTTAATGGCGGTGTTAATGGTCTGGATGGCTGGATCAAATACGGAATCGCCCAGGGCAGTGTAGTTTTCCGTTTTAACAATTTTTATCTGGATCGATTCCAGCCGCAGACTTTCGCCGGTGGTTCCCAATTGGGCGCCGTTTTTCACCCAACCCCAGGACTCATCGACTACCGGGATATCGCCTTTGTTTTGGACGTGGCCCCGGTAATAAACCTCATAGCCATCAAGACCGGTCAGGTTGATTTTGATGGCTTCAATCCGCAAACCCTGGGCAGTTGTTCCGGCATAAGCACCATTTGATACAGGGCCCAGCCAACCTTTATTCTGGACATGGACATCATAGCTGATGCCAGCACCGGCCGGGATATCCCCAGTGAGCTCAATCCGGAGGCCTTCCAGACGGAATCCTTCGCCCCGGGAGCCCAGTTCGTCGGGACCGGTAACAAAGCTGCCAACCGGCAGCGGTACATCGCCCTTATTCTGGACATGGCCGCGATACTGGACACCAATGTCCGTCGTAGCTTGGGTATCAATGGCGTTACCATCGGCTGAATCATTACTGTTAACGTCCACCGCCGCAAAAACTGCGGTGGAAAAAATCATCGATAACATCAAAACTAGAATCACAAGACGGATGGTAAGGGATTTGAACATACTTTTTTTCATGGGGTATCCTTTCTCTGGTTAGATTTGATTAAGACCTGAGCAACAGCCTTGGCAGACCACGACAGACCTTTACAAACAGAGGTTTAATAAAGGCTCGGACATAGCTACTAAACCTGGTAATCATAGCTGATTGTATCACCGTCATTACCGATAAAGACCACATAGGAACCGGCGGTCACAGCCGTACCCTCGGGGCCGTTAAGTAGGCTATCATACTGCCCTTCAAGGGTTGGGCTCAGCACCACAAGCCGTCCCTCACGGGGTTTGATCAGGCCGTCTGATGGTAGTTTGCGACAGACATTCTGCGCTCCGATGGTGATCACTTCGCCAGTTTGCAGCATTGGTACGGTGGCGGTATTGATCAGTTTAAAGCTGCCCACATCAAGCAGGGTCTGGCCCTGTTCCTCAATCAGTTTGAACTCCATGGTGTCCCGGGTATATTTCAGATTGGGCAGGGTGGTGCGCTCATCAATCAGTTGATTGATTAGATAGTATCCGTTACCGCCAAACAGCACATCGCCGGGAAATTCATCCATCACCCAGGTTGAACCGGCCAGAAAAACCGTATCCTCCGGCAGAGTATTGATGGTGATCCATTGTTTATTGGCAAACTGGTCCGGGCTGATGCCGGCGGTTCGGGTTGGCAGCATGGTGGCATTGATCGAGCCGGTTTCTCCAGTCAGGGCATAGGACATCAGAAATTTGGTGCCAAAGTTTTCTTCAAGTTTCAGGCGTTTGTCGGGACCGTAAAAATAGCCGTCATCCTTGTAGTTGAGGGTATCCACCAGGGTGAAGCCTGCGTCGGAATTGCTGTAGAGATTCATCACTCCGGCGGCCTGATTGAAGTCGAGTTTGAGAATATTACCAGATAACGTGTAAAATCCGGCATAGGCCAGCAGTTGCTCCGGCACTGCGGCAGCTTGTGGTGCGGTGGCAATGGTTGTTGATCCACTGGGGATCACGCCTTTTTCAGCGAGCAGGGTGGTAGCGATCACATCGGTGATCGCAGTGGTGTCCGCCGGACCGGCAAAGGTTAGAGCGATGGTGATGTTCTGATCGGGCAGCAGATACAGCATCGAATGATAATAACTGGTATCGCCGCCTTTATAGATCAGGCGGACGCCCAGTTTTTCATAGGCTTCATCAGTGACGCTGTCCCAGCCCAGCCCGAAGGCCAGCTTGGGGGTACCGGTGGGAACCGTCTGAGGGCCGTACTGGGCGGTGAAAGACTCGTTCACCCATTTGCGCTCAACAATTTTTCCAGCCAAGATGGCATCCCCAAATTTGGCCAGATCATGGGCGTTGGAGGCAATCCCCCCGGCACCAAGGCTGTTGAGATACTCCAGTGCGGCCGCACTGCCGTCATTGTTGTAGGCCAGGGCCACATTGTCATTGCCTTCTTTGAAGTAACAGCTGGTATTGTCCAGGCTGGCAGGGGTTAAAATGTTTTTACTCAGATAATCAGCAAAAGGCATGCCGGAAACCTTTTCAACCAGGGCCTGGGCCAGGGTGAAGCCGTCATTGCAGTAGATGCTGATAATCCCGGGATCACTTTTCAACGAGGATGCGTTTAAGTTGGCCAGAAAATAGTCCATGAATTCAGCGCTGGGTGCCGCTGTGCTGGTGTCATAACTGTAGGTGCCGTTCAGAGCCGAGGTGTGATTGAGCAGCATCCGCACCGTGATCTGCTGGTAGCGGGGATCTTCCATGGTGAATTCCGGCAGATAGCCAGTCACCGGCTGATCCAGATCCAGCTGACCATCCTGACAGAGCTTAAGCACCGCCATGGTGGCAAACATCTTACTGACCGAGCCGACATTAAATTGGGTTTCGCTGTCAACTGGAATAGCGGCGGTACGGTTGGCCATGGCAAAACCTTCTTCGTAGACAATTTTTCCGTCTTCACAGATTGCCACTGCAGCACTGGACGCTCCACCGGCAGAGATCGTCTGCCAGATTTCGGTTCGGGTGGCAGCGATGGTTTTTGCGTACGCCGATTCTTTTTTTGTAGCCGAGCCACTTGTTGTGCAGCTGGTGGTGGCCAGAACCAGTCCGGCGATGAGAAGACAATAACCAATCCATATTATTTTTCTGTTCATATCCTGATCCTTTCATTTTGACGCTTGCACCCACGGGAATTGGTAACATAGCGGTTCGTTGTTTAGTCATCCCGTGATCGCAAAAAATACATGCCTGTTGTGTTTATAGACTATTTTCACCGAAATAAACGTAATTGAGCTGTTTTTTTTGATGCTTATGGTCACCCGTCGATGAAGACAAAAACATCGACGGGTGGTTTTGTTTACGAAAAAATGATACAATAGCCCTATCTTTTTGAAAAATTGGAGGTATACCTTGCAACCCCAAATAATTCTGGCCAGTCAGTCGCCCCGCCGCCGGGAACTGTTTAAGCTAGTTCTCAGCAGTTATGGCATCAATGAGTTTAGCATTCAGGCGGCTGAAATCGATGAAAAACGAATTGAAGCGGAAATTCTGGAAAAGTGTGACGGAGACTTTCAGGAAACGGTCAAAAAACTGGCCGTGGAGCTGGCCAACCGAAAAGCTCGGGTGATCCAGAAGCTTAATCCCCGGGCGTTGGTGGTGGGTGCCGATACAATGGTGGTTCTTGAGGAGGAGATTCTTGGTAAGCCAGCCGATGAAGTGGCGGCCTACCAGATGATTAAAGCGCTGGCCGGGAATACCCATCAGGTCTTAACCGGAGTCAGCATCCGCTACCGGGATCAGGAAGAGTGCTTTGTTGTTACCTCAACGATCCGTTTTTATCCCTGGGATCACCAGATGCAGCGGCAGGTGGCGGACTACGTGGCTTCTGGCAAGGCCATGGACAAGGCTGGCGCCTATGGTATTCAGGAAGAAGCCGGTCTCTGGGTCAAGTGGATTAAAGGTGACTACAACAATATCGTCGGCTTGCCGATTGCCAAACTCAATCGCCGACTCGGCAAAATGCTGGAGCAGATCGCCAGCCACTAACTGCAGCGATCTGTCCGCTGGTCGGGAGGGTCGTTTCAGAATGCTTTTAATACAGCGACAAGTCACTGTAAAAGGTGGGATTGAGAAATTCTTTCAGGGTAATGTCAGCCATTTTAAAGAGCCGCCGGGAAACCTGGGTGGCATCGGCATCCGGGTATTTGTCTTCCAGATACACCACCTTTTTAATCCCGGCCTGAATAATCGCCTTGGCGCATTCGTTACAGGGAAAACAGGTAACATACAAAATCGAATCAGCCAGTGAGCGGCCGTCGGAATTTAAGATGGCGTTTAATTCGGCGTGGCAGACATAGGCATATTTGGTATCCTGAAAAGAACCGTCCCGCTCCCAGGGCAGAACATCATCGCTGCAGCCTTTGGGCATGCCGTTGTAACCGGTGGATAGAATAATATTGTCTTTATTGACAATGCAGGCCCCAACCTGAGTGTTGGGATCCTTGCTGCGACGGGCCGATAACAGAGCAATCCCCATAAAATATTCTTCCCAGGTAATATAATCATGTCGTTTCATTGCATTCTCCAGTTTTTTCTTAAGTTTAACATAATTCCAGCCAAAAGGGGAGTGGTCGTGATAAAATTAATGGGTCGCTACTGATTGGATGGATTGGAAAGAAGCGGATAAAAAGAATGACTTCTGATGGACGGGATCAAGAAAGGGTGAAGAAATGGATAAAAAGCGATTAATATTATTATTGACCTGGACGGCTACCCTGATCTGGATGGGCGTCATCTTTTATCTTTCCAGTCAGCCAGCCACCCAGTCGGCACATCTCAGCACCGGCTTGAAAGATGAATTACTGGGGATATTGGGACATTTTATCCCAGGGATCGAAACCCTGGAAATTCGCAGTCTCGATTTTTATATTCGCAAAAATGCTCATTTTATTGCCTACTTTATTTTGGCGGTTTTGATGCTGTTGGCGCTTCTTCAAAGCGCCGTTCCCAAAGCGGCTAACCTGGCCCTACTGATCTGTCTTTTGTACGCCATTTCCGACGAATTCCATCAATTGTTTGTGCCCGGTCGCTCCGGCCAGTTCCGGGACGTACTCATTGATGGTGCCGGGGCGCTGCTTGGCGTTTTAGTCACCGCCTTAGTAATTAATCGGATTTCACGGCGGTTTTAGGTTTCCTTCGATTAATCCCCGTCAAAGGGGGTATATAATAATCAGCCAATACAAGGAGGTCTAACTTATGAAATTCAGAGAATTTACGGTAAATAATCACTCTACGAGAGAATTTATGGATGACCGCGTGAACCAAGGGGATATCGGTGCAATTAAAGCCTATTTAGATGAGCTCAACAGTACGAACGGAAAAGAAAAAGGCTTTTCCTTGATTCTACTGGAAAATGGTGCTGAGGTTTTTGAGGATCTGGAAGGTTTTGGTGGTTATGGTGGAGTTATGATCAAGGGCCCTCATTATATCGCCCTGCGGCTGGATCGGCTCGATCATGAGATTGAAGTTTACGGAGCATTTTACCTGCAATCCGTGGTTAAAAAACTCTATGACATGGGTCTGGGTAGTTGCTGGATCACCGTTGATGGCATCATTCCGTCGCAGGTAGAACGATTACTGGCTGGTCAACCGGGGATCATTCAGCATTTACTGGCGTTCGGCAAACCGGCAAAAAAAGACAGCAAAGGCGATCGTCATAAAACAATTGTAAATTGTGATGCCAAGTATCAGCAGGATCCCTATGGACTGGCGATTATTTCCACATCTGACGAAAGTCGGTTGTCCGTGGTTGAGACCATTTTTCTTAAGACCTGGGGAAATGTGGCTCCCTATGAAGAAATGGAAAAACGGGGAGTGCTGGATTTGCTCTATTATGTCAGAAATTCGCCCTCCTATCAGAATGCTCAACCCTGCCGTTTGATTCTTAAAGATGGTTATGGAGAACTGTGTGTGATTAATCCGGAGCAGGAAGAAAATTATACCGATGCCGGGATAATGCTGTTTATCCTGGAAGGACTGGCTAAAGAAATGAGTTTCCCATCCAACTGGCATTTTATCCAGGATGATTCTGAGAATGCTGAGTATCGACGGGTTGCCCATTTTGATCTGTAAAGGGTGCAATTAAGTACGATTGCTAAAATAAAAGGAGCTTACGCCATCGGTCACGATGGCAAAAGCTCCTTTTGTGTTGTTACAGGGTTTGCAGATGGGCGTTGGAACGATTGAGATAAAGCAAAGCCAACTCCAGTTTCATTTCGATGCTTTTTTTAAGATAATCCCATTCATCAGATCGTTGCTTTTTAGCTAAAGCAATTTCCTTTTTTGAAGGCATGCTGGTGTGACAGGGCGTGATCGTTTGATTATTGCCTGTTTTTAGAATCAGTGAAATATCGTTAGTCTCTGGATGGTTTTCATAATAGGTTGCAAATCGTGACTGTACCATTGTTATTTCCTTTCGTTAAACAAGATTCATATAACTGTAAAAGTAGTACAAATTTTTGTTGCTAATTTGGTGTGTAACAGATCGACTGCTGATCTGTTTTTAGTATAAACGAAATTTGTTAAGGACTTTTGAACAAAATGTTAAGGTTTAATGAAGATTGTTAAATATAACAGAATAACAATTGGTTGATACGGCAGTTTATCAGCGCCGCTTTCCTTGTCAGGGGCGGTCTTTTATCTTATAATAAAGCAGATGACAAGAGTCAGGGTTCTCAGGAGAACCGTCTATTCGGAGACAAGGATTCACAGGAGGTATCGATTGACGCTTAAAAAAAACCTGAGCCAGTATTTTGGCTACGATACATTTAAAGAGGGGCAGGAAAAAATCATAACGGCAGTGGTTAATGGCCAGGATGTGCTGGGGATTATGCCCACCGGCGGGGGAAAATCGTTGTGTTATCAGCTTCCGGCCATCGAGCTGCCCGGCATCACCCTGGTAATCTCACCACTAATTTCACTGATGAAGGATCAGGTCGATGCCCTGGTGGAAATGGGCATCCCGGCTACCTTCTTAAACAGCAGTCTCGATGAGGTCAGTTATCAAAAACGGTTGACGGAGATCCGGGCCAATCGCTACAAGCTCCTCTATATTGCTCCGGAACGGCTTTGTGTTCCAGCCTTTGTAGAGTTGATGAGAGCGCTTTCGGTATCTCTGGTGGCGGTGGATGAAGCGCATTGTATCAGTCAATGGGGTCATGATTTCCGGCCCCATTACCGGGAGATCCCCGGTTTTATCGGGAGTCTTGCGCCCCGGCCGGTGGTGGCTGCCTATACCGCCACCGCCACAACCCTGGTTATTCAGGAAATCAAAGAGCTACTGGCACTGCAGGATCCGGTGGAATCAATTATCGGCTTTGATCGGCCCAATCTGCTTTATCAGGTGGTTAAGACCGGGGATAAGCTTGGTTATATTACCGACACCATCACCCGAATCTTTCCCGGTCAGGCGGGGATTATCTATTGTGCCACCCGCAAAACCGTTGAAAGCGTCACGGCCAGGCTGATTGGTCTGGGGTTTTCTGCCGCCGCTTATCACGGTGGCATGAGTCCCGAGGAACGGGAGCGCAATCAGCAGGATTTCATCAATGACCAGCTGCCGATCATGGTAGCCACCAATGCCTTTGGGATGGGAATCAACAAACCGGATGTGCGCTTTATCATCCATTACAATATGCCCCAGAATATGGAGGCCTATTATCAGGAGGCCGGTCGCGGCGGCCGGGATGGCGAGCCCAGTCACTGCACCATTCTTTATTCGCCAGCGGATATTGTTAAGCAGAAGCAGCTGATTGGGCTTAATCAGACTTCCCCGGAGCGGCAGACGCTGTTGTTTGAGAATCTCCAGTATCTGGTCGATTATTGTCACACCAATGACTGCCTCAGAAAAAGCATCCTCCACTATTTTGGGGAAGCGGCCGATTATGAGCGCTGCGGCAATTGCGGCAACTGTCTGGATCAGTCGGAAATGGTGGACATCACCCGGGATGCCCAGAAGATCTTGTCCTGTGTTTATCGGATGAAAAACCGTTTTGGTCTGAATATGGTGATTGCGGTGCTGCGGGGCTCGAAAAACAAGAAGGTATTGGAGCTGGGCTTTGATCAGCTGTCCACCTATGGCCTGATGGGCGAACAGAGCGCCGAAAGCCTCCGGGAAATGATTATGACCCTGGTGGCCAAGGGCTATCTTGTCGTCACTGCCGACGAGTATCCGGTGTTGAAGCTGACACCGGCGGCGGGTCGGGTCCTGAAAGGCCACGAGACCGTTTTTCATAAAAAACACCTGCTGAATCTTACGGCCGCCAAAACTCGCAGCTCAGGCAAGGCCATCGCCCCGGTGGATTGTGATGCCGCTCTGTTTGAACAGTTGCGAACGCTGCGCCGGGAGATCGCAAAGGACAAAGGCCTGCCGCCCTATGTGATCTTTCCCGATGCGGCTTTAAAGGAAATGGCCGCCTATTTTCCCCGCACCGAAGCCGAATTTCTAAACATCACCGGCGTCGGTCAGGCCCGCTATGATCATTATGGTTCGGTCTTTATCGAAGCGATTAGCCATTTTGCCGATAACAATCCGATTACCCTCCGGCCCCGGCCGGAACCAGCTGCACCGGAACTCCGGGTGGCCCGGCTGCAAGCGGGAGAAAAGGAGCCGAAGACCCCCTCCTGGGAAATCAGCTACGAACTGTTTGCCGGGGGGCTGACGATTGCCGAAATCGCCAGGCAGCGGGAACTGACCGAAAACACCGTCCTGGCTCACCTGATCCGCTGTGATCAGCAAGGTCGGACCATTGATTGGTCGGATTTTGTCGATGCCGAGAAAGAGGTGGAAATCATCAACGCCATCGGCACCGTTGGCCTCGAAGCCTTGCGACCGATCAAAGAAGCCCTGCCGGAGCACTATTCCTATGCCGAGATTAAAATTGTGATCCATAAAAATGGCTTACAGTAGATTGGAGAAACGATGACCTCGACAAGCTTAAAACTGATTGCCCTGATTTTGATGCTGCTGGACCACATCGGGCAGTTTATTCCCGGTGCTCCGCTGTGGCTCCACTGGGTGGGGCGGATTTCAGCCCCGGTATTTATGTTTTGTATGGCCTGGGGATTTTATTACACCCATGACCGCCAGAAGTACCTGCTTCGGATGTATTTCTTTGGAGTGGGCATGGCGATCATTGCCCTATTTTGCAATAATATCGTGGTCGACCCCTACGCCATGATGACCAATAATATTTTTGTGACCCTGCTACTGGTGGCGGTGATTGTCTGGCTGATTGAGTTGCGCAAAACCGACAAGCCCAAGGGCAACCGCTACCTGGCCCTTTTCGCTGGTTATCAGGTGTTGACCACGATTCTTTGTATCCTGATTGCTCAGGTTGTGCCGCTGATGGGGATGATGAGCTTTGTCGGTGCCATCACCGGCAATCTGATTTTTAATGAGGGCAGTTTTATCTTTGTCTTTCTGGGCGTCCTGATCTATTTTAACCGCACCGACAAGAAGCGGCTGATCCTGTCCTATGGGCTTTTCTGTCTGGCTTTTCTGGGGCTGGAGTGGTCGCTTGATCCCCGGCCGACGGCACTGCTTTACAATAATTATCAGTGGATGATGATCGCTTCATTGCCGTTGATGTTGTCCTATAATGGTGAAAAAGGGCGGGGACTGAAATACCTGTTCTATGTCTTTTATCCGCTCCATATCGTGGTACTATATTTTATTGGAAATCTGTATTTCTAGATTGGCTAGTGCTATAACTGACAAAAAGCAACATTAAAAGTGTTATTGTTTTTCTGATAATTCTGTTATACTTGCCTTATCTTTTAAACAAAACGAATTAAAGAGGAGAACCAATGCCAGAAAAATTATTTAAACTTGAGGACTATTTTAAACGAATTCGCTATAGCGGTGGCACCCAGGTGTCGGCGGCAACCCTGAAACAGTTGCATCTTGGCCATGTGATGAGCATTCCCTTTGAAAACCTGGACGTTTATGCCAGAAAACCGATTTCCCTGGAGCGTGATGATCTTTTTAGAAAAATCGTCATCAACCACCGTGGTGGTTACTGTTTTGAGATGAACGGTTTGTTTGCGGCGGTGCTGACCGAAATGGGCTTTTTGGTCAGCAGCCATCTGGCCCGGGTCTATCAGGGCAGTTTTGACCATTCGGGCAAAACCCACCGGGTACTGATGGTAAAAGCCGATGGCCAGGCATGGCTCTGTGATGTGGGCTTTGGTGGTAATGGCCTGGTGGCCCCACTGTTGTTTGAAGAAGGTTTGGAGCAGGAGCATCTGGGCCGCTGTCATCGGCTGATGACCGATCCGGATTACGGTTACCGGGTGGAGTTTAAAACTGCAGCCGGTTTTGAGCCAATCTACGCCTTTACCCGGGAAGCCTGCTGTCCGGCCGATTATCTGATTGCCAATCATTATACCGCCACCTACCCGGAATCCTTTTTCCGGCAGGCAATGATGTGCGCTCTGGTCACCGAAACCGGCAAGATCACCTATTTTGATGGCCACTTAAAGATCATTGACGGTGAAACCCTGACCGAAACCACCATCACCGGCGACGCCGCCATCAAAGATACCCTAAAAAGCTATTTCGGGCTGGAACTGGCATAAAAACTGGTACAAAAAAAGCAACAAACCGGCATCAGTGGTTGTTGCTTTTTGTGTTTTAAGACTTATTTCTGGGTGGCCAGGAAGGCGTCAATTTCGGCGGCGGTGGGCAGGGATGGCTGGGCGCCGAGCTGGGTACAGGTCAGGGCCCCAGAAGCGCTGGCATATTTGGCTGCTTCAACCAGATCGCCCATTTCCACAAAGGCTTTCGCCAGGGTACCCGTGAAAGCATCCCCTGCGGCGGTGGGATCGATGGCATCAACCTTATAGGGGGGAACCATCACATCCAAACCTTCTCCGTAAAGGTAGGAGCCCCGTTCGCCCAGTTTCAGGACCACGAATTTGCAGCCATTGCGGGCCATCAGTTTTTGGGCAGCTTCCCGGCAGGATGCGTGATCGGCGGGATAGATACCGACCAGAGCCTTGGTTTCGGTCTCGTTGGGGGACAGGATGGTGACCGGGGGCAGTTTTTCCAGCGGATAATCCTGGGCCGGACCGGCATCCAGCACGGTGATGATGCCCTTTTTATTGGCCAGTTCAATGGCTTTGGCATTGGTTTCCAGGGGGATTTCAAATTGCAGTAGAACCGCATCAAAATCGTTTTCAAAAACATTTTCGAGTTCATCGGGAGGGGTCAGCATGTTAGCTCCGGGGAAGATGATCAACCGATTCTGGCCGTTGTCTTCCAGGGTAATGGCCACAAAACCGGTGTTGGCACCAGGCTTGGTGATCGTAAAGGTGGTGTCAACCCCTTCTTTTTTCCAGCAATCCAACAGGTATTCACCATTGGCATCATCGCCAATGGTGGCATAAGCAGAAACCTGGGCGCCGGTGCGGGCGGCGGCCACTGCGGCATTGCTGCCTTTACCACCGGGAGCATTGCGGTAATCGTGTCCTAAAACACTTTCACTGGGTTCTGGTGCCCGTTCGCACCGAAGAATTAGATCCATCATTACACTGCCGACTAATAAAATTTTTGCTGCCATAAAAATAGCCTCCTTTTAAATTGACCGGGTCATCTCAGAATAAATCAAGCAATCCACTCTTGGCGAATACCAGACCATCAGTTATACAGATTGATCCCACTGATCTGAAAATATTACATATACCCCGGCGGTTTGTTTACATATGCAAACATTATCACGAGATGAAGACGCTGTCAAACAAATTGAATGAAAAAAAATCTACATCAATCTGGAAATAATTGAGCATTCAAAAGTTGAAAGGATATTATTTTGTGTTGCAGTAGTGAGACGTCAAAAGAGCAGTGATTATGGGAAGATGAAAGCCGAGGTGTTCTTTAGAATTGACAAAGGGATCGCTTTTGTTTAGAATTAGTTCAGCGAAAAGTGGTATTGTAGAGATGGACGATATCACTTTTTTTAGCAACCGGCGGTGGGCTCTGCCCGTGTTGACACAAGTATTGAAATGTTAAACAGGAGAAGAATTATGAAATTAAAAATTCCCAAGATGTCGAACAAGAAAATTCCCAAACCACTACTGATCGGCGGTATTGCCCTGATCGTTTTAGCTGTTGTTGCTGGTGTGGTGTTTGTGATTTTCGGCGGTGCCAAGAAAGAGGTCAGCACCGATCCCCTGAACCTTTATAATCAGGTGCTGGTGGGCATGACCAAAGAAGAAGCGGAAAAAATTCTGGCGGTTGAGGGTTCGGCCAAGGGAAAAGGTTTTAACTATATTGATGAAAACACCGGCTATGGTGTGACGGTAAGCTATGATACGGTGGCCAACACCGGTGAAGAAACAGCCAATTCGGAAGAAGCCCCGGAGATCGCAGTTTTCAAACAGCTCTATGTACCTGACGACACCTATCTGGACGGCCTGGTTAATGCTAATGTCACGGCAGATCAGGTTAATTCCCTTAAAGAGGGCATGGCTTATGAAGAGGTCAAGACCATTATGGGCGGCGTCGACGGAACCGAAATCAACTCAGCCTATAACAAAAAGGATCCCGCCAACGCCTACTCGGTGATGGCCTGGTTTAACCCCGACCACTCGGTGGCCTACCTGACCTTTCAGGGGTATCAGGGCTCCCTGAAAGTCTTTGAATTCCGGCCGGCGAAATAAAAAAAGCGCAACCAGTAACGGTTGCGCTTTTTTTATGCGCCCTTCAGCACGTCGACAATGGCGGTGATGGTGGCATCGGCGTCAGCGTAGGGAACCTGACAGGTGCCGACCATGTGGTGCCCGCCGCCGCCGTATTTAAGCATCAGTTTGCCGATATCAGCGGTGCAGGAGCGGTTTAAGATACTGTAGCCGCAGGCAATTGAAACATTCTGTTTTTGCTTGCCATCGACAATCCAGAGACTGACGTTCTGATCCGGGAAGAGGCTGTAAATCATAAAACGGTTACCGGTGTAGATGGTTTTTACGTCCCGCAGATCGGTGACAATCACATTTGCTTCGATGCGGGTATGAGCAGTGACCATTTCGGTAAAAAGGCGGGACTGGTCATTGTAGAGCTCAACCCGTTCTTTAACATCCGGTAATTGCAGAATTTCTTCAATCGACAGATTGCGAAACAGGTTGATCAGTTCTTCCATTAACTGGTAGTTACTGATCCGGAAATCCCGGAAGCGGCCCAAACCGGTGCGGGGATCGGAGATAAAGCCCAACAGAATCCAGCCAGTGGGGTTTAAAATCTCGTCCCTGGTCAGATTGCCGGAGTCCACCTTATCGACAGAAACAATCATGTCGCCGTAATGGGGGAATTTTTCGGCACCGCCATAATATTCATAGATAATTCGAGCGGCTGATGGTGCCAGACGGCTTTCACCGGCTACCCCGGGGTGCCACCCCATCCGGTCTTGCTCGGATGAATGGTGGTCAAACCACATCCCACAACCGGGCACATAGGGAACATTGGCCAGCACATCATTTTCGGTGGGGGAAAAGAGCCCGTCCTGCAGGTCTTTGGGATGTACAAAAATCCAATCGTCAATAATGCCGGCTTCTTTTAACAGCATGCCGCAGATTAAACCGTCAAAATCTGAACGAGTAACTAAACGCATATGAAACCTCCTAAGAAAAAATACTAGCTAAATGCTACCTTAAATTTAAAAGCCTCCGGGGCCACAGGGTGTCGACAAACTACCGTACCGACCAATGACCAAGGGGTCAGACCCTTGTTAATCTGTTGTTTGCTGCGGGTTCGGACAGGCTACGCCGTGTTCGCCCCGATGCAAACAACATGATATAACAATTGTCGGTACTGCTTTATTCACAAGTCTACAAGCCGCATGCCCTTTAGGATGTTAATGTCAGTAAGAATTTAGAAACAGTTGTTATATTGTACCATTTTAGAGAAAGATTTGCCATCCTTTCAAAGAAAAAAATAGTGGAACAATGGGGCGTTTAATTAAGCGTTTTAAGTTAGCTAAAAATAAAAGTTTGCATAATTAATTATTTCGTGTTATTATGTATAAGAACTTAAATTAACAGTAAATGAATTTAACAGTTTTATTTTTAATTGGTACTATGCTTTACAGTATTATCCTAATTTAGAAATGTAGTTGTTATCCGTATTACCAGGATTTAGGGAATAAAATTAGGAGGTACGCATGATGAATGGTACAGTAAAATGGTTTAACGCAGAAAAAGGATTTGGTTTTATTACAGGGGAAGATGGTAAAGATGTATTTGCACATTTCTCACAAATCCAATCGAGCGGTTATAAAACATTAGAAGAAGGTCAGGAAGTTTCTTTCGAAATCACACAAGGACCTAAAGGCCCACAAGCCGAAAATATTCAAGTTATTTAAGTAACAAGAACGTTTAAACTTATGCCTGAAAACGGCATAAGTTTTTTTTTATCCTGTCATCAATTTCGCGCGGAGCCCTGGGGTTGCCGTTTATGACCAGAGAAAAAGAGGGGTTTTATGTCGACCAATAACATAGAAGCGATGAAAAAAATTATTGAAGCGAAGAAAAAACAGAGCGCCCAGCAGGGCAACAAAACTGACAAAGCGGGTCAAACCAGAGTCAGTCAGCGAAAAGCCTTTAAAACAACCAAGCGTGGCGGCTTCTTCGACAAGTAAAGTAATTTTCTTAAAGAACGCTACTGGCGTTCTTTATTTATGATCAGGGTTGATCGACTACGGATCACCCGTATAGTATAGATATAAAAAGGAGTACCGATTGCAATTTAAAAATTTAGATATTATTGAACCGATTCAGAAGGCTTTAAAAGCTGAAGGTTATACCCAGCCGACACCAATTCAGGAGCAGGCGATTCCACCGTTGCTGGAAGGTAACGATTTATTGGGATGCGCCCAGACCGGTACCGGCAAAACCGCCGCCTTTGCGATTCCGATTTTACAGAAGCTTTCTTATCAACAGCGGAATCTCAAGGGCAACCGCCCGATTAAAGCGCTGGTACTGGCACCGACCCGGGAGCTGGCCCTGCAGATCAGTGATTCCTTTAAAGCCTATGGCAAGTTTCTGGGCCTTAAAACCCTGGTAATTTACGGCGGCGTATCGCAGAATCCCCAGACCAAAGCCTTATCCGCCGGGGTTGATATACTGGTCGCCACGCCGGGCCGACTGTTGGATTTGATCAATCAGAAGTACATTCGTCTGAACCAGATCGAGTCCTTTGTTCTGGATGAGGCGGATATGATGTTGGACATGGGGATGCTCCAGGAGGTTCGGAAAATCATCAAACATATGCCAGTGGAGCGGCAGAATATGCTTTTTTCAGCAACCATGCCAACAGAAATTGCCAAACTGGCAGGAACGATGTTAAATAAACCAGTCAAGGTTACGATTACTCCGGTGTCATCTACGGTTGAAGTGATTGAGCAGAATGTTTATCATGTCAATAAAGCCAATAAGATCAATCTGCTTAACCATCTGCTAAAAAACAAGGAAATTGTTTCGGCCCTGGTTTTTTCCCGGACCAAGCATGGGGCGGATAAAATCGTCAAACATCTGGAACGAGCCGGACACAAAGCCCAGGCCATTCACGGCAACAAATCCCAGAACGCCCGACAACTGGCCCTGAACAATTTCAAAGAACGTAAAACCCGGGTACTGGTGGCGACCGATATTGCCGCCCGGGGGATTGATATTGATGAACTGTCCCATGTTTTTAATTACGACCTGCCGGAAGTGCCGGAGACATATGTTCATCGGATTGGCCGAACCGGTCGGGCGGGCCTGGGCGGGAGTGCCATTGCCTTTTGTGACCAGGACGAAATGCCTTTACTGGCAGGGATCGAAAAACTGACCTTAAAATCCATTCCGGTGGTAGAAGTTCATCCCTTCCCGATGGTACCTGGGCCAGTGGAAGTCAATCCTGGCCCATCCCGACGCTCGCTCGGTCATCAGGGGGCTGCCCCCAAAAATCGACGCAGCCATGGTGACAGCCGGGGCAAAAAAGAGCGGGATCGATTTTATGCCAAAAGCAAGAAAAAAGATAATCGCAGTAGCCTGAATAATTAGGCTTAATCGGGGTATCAAAAGATTGAGCACGCTTTAAATAGTGCTTGACGAATGCTGGTCATAACCAGTAAAATTAACAAATAGGGATTTTTTCGATTCGATTAAAAAGGCGGTGGATTTATGGGAAATATTAGAGTGATGATAGTCGATGATTCAACTTTTTCAATAGCAGTGCTTAAGCGGATGCTCCAAAAAGACGGAATTGAAATAGTGGGCACAGCCCTGAATATGAGCGAAGCAATCCAGAAAGCTCAGGAAATTAAACCAGATTTGATAACAATGGATATGACCTTGCCGGATGGTGACGGCATCGAGTGCTCAAAACAAATTTTAAAACATTTACAGGGCACCAAAATAATTGCCATCAGTGCCATGATGGATGAGGAAATCATCCAGCGGGCCCGAAAGGTCGGGATCAAAGGCTATCTGCAGAAACCGGTGGATCAAACTGATCTGGATGCTGCCATTGAACGGCTTTTTGAGGGTGAAGAGCTGTATGGAATCCTAAAAAATAATTTTGAAGAAGCCTTTAAAGAATCAATTTTCAGTTTTCTAAAACGGGAAATCGGCGGAGAAGTGATCGTTGAAAAGCTTGCAGATCATCCGATGACCACCAGTTCTTCGGGAATTTCGGTAGCCATTGGGATCATTGGCCGTCACGACGGCCGCCTGATTATGGATATGTCCGAGAATACGGCGCTGGCCATGACCCGGAAAATATTACAGGATGATGGCCAACAGATTGATGACGCCATTAACTTTTTAAGCGAATTTACCAATGTCATTGGCGGCAATGCCTGTTCGCTCTTAAATGGCCTTAATCGTTCCTTTGGTTTACGGGTTTCACCGCCAACCGTCTTTCGGGGCAAGGACATTATTATTTCGATTGGGGATATAATGAGCGAATCCTTTGTGATTAAAACCGATCTTGGGGACGTCTTTATGAATGTCGGCTTTCAAAAGGGGGATGTGGAATGGATGTAACAATTATTAATCCTTTTATCGCTTCCATTACTGATGTGATGCCGCAATTGGGTTTTTCGAACATTAATTTAAAAGAACAAAGCGAAAAAACAAAAAAAATTGTGGCCAGCGGGATTGTTTTAACGCTGGGGATTGTTGGCGATAAAAAGGGCAATGTCGCCTATGCCATCGATACGGAAGGGGCGAAACAGATTGCCTCGATTATGATGATGGGGATGCCGGTGGAGGAACTTGATGATATGGCCAAGAGTGCCATTTCCGAGCTGTCCAACATGCTAACCGCCAATGCCGCCATCAATTTCTCCAATGAAAATATCGTGGTCGATATTTCGCCGCCAACCATGCTGACGGGTGAAAGCATTGAACTGAGTATGAGTAAGGATCAGGTCATGTGTGTGGAATTTGATGTCGATGGTATCAAGATTGAAATCAATGTGGCGCTGGATTAAGCATTAAATTATTTTAAAAAATACGAAACTGAGCCTCATCCAATGCGGATGAGGCTCAGTCTGTTAATAAAGCTAACCCAGTACCGACAATTGTTACATCATGTTGTACGCATCGGAGCGAACAGGTTGATAAACTTGTTCGATTCCGCAGCGAACAACAGATTAACAATTGGTCGGTACGGTAGTTTATCGACAACCTCGAGTATCATCCAATGTGGATGAGGCTCTTTTTTTATTATAGGTAGGTGGGAGATAGGATGTTTACCTGGTCAATTCAAACTTGCTGACCATGTTTTTAAGCAGCTCCGCCTGGCTGTAGAGCTCTTCGCTGGCGGCGGCGCTTTCTTCGGCGGTGGCAGAGTTTTGTTGAACCACCTGGGCCACCTGGTCGATGCCGACGTTGATCTGGCTGATGGAGGCCGTTTGTTCATTGGAGGCGACATCAATTTTGCTAACCAAAGCAGCGACCTTGGCCACGCCGGATACAATTTCATCGAGGGATACGGCGGTATCGTTGGCGATCCGGGTTCCCTCGGAGACCTTGTTAATGGAGCCTTCAATCAGCTCGGTGGTTTGCTTGGCGGCTTCGGCGCTGCGACCGGCCAGGGTTCGAACCTCTTCGGCGACCACCGCAAAGCCCTTGCCCTGCTGTCCGGCCCGGGCCGCTTCAACGGCGGCATTTAAGGCCAGGATATTGGTCTGGAAGGCGATATCATCGATAACCTTGATGATATTGGAAATCTTCGCTGAAGCGTCATTGATTTCGGCCATCGAACCCAGCATCTGCTGCATCTGGCGATTGCCGTTTTGGGCATTCTGCTGGGCGGCCAGCGTCAGCTGGTTGGCCTGATTGGCGTTAATGGCGTTTTCCCGGGTTTGAACGGCCACCTCTTCAATGGAGGCATTGAGCTCTTCCATGGAACTAGCCTGCTCGGTGGCGCCTTGCGCCAGGGCCTGACTGCCGTCAGAAACCTGCCGGGAACCGGAGGCGACCTCATCGGCAGAATGATTGATGTTACCGAGGATCTCGTTAAGTGAGGCCATCGTATCATTTAAGGAATTCTTGATAATCGCATAGGAGCCATGGTAATCGCCTTCCATCGGCTGGGTCAGATTGCCAGCGGCCATTTGAGCCAGCACGATGGCGGCTTCATTAATGGGCTGTTCAATGGCATCCAGGGTCTGGTTGAAACCATCGACGATATCCCGATAACCGCCGGAAAAACGGGCAGCATCGCTGCGGACTTCCAGCTTACCATTAATTCCCGCCTCGGCCAGATTGCGGGATTCGGCAATCAGATTATCGATGGTAGTCAAGGTGGCAATGACTGAGGGGATCAGCTTGTCGTTGTCGGACCGTTTGCCAATGGCGATAAAGTCAGGCAGCCGACTAGTATCGCCCTGGGAAATTCGGATAAAGGCATCCTGAACATTGAGTAGTCGGGCATGAACCAGATTGATTTCGGCGGCAAACTCGGCCATACTGCCCTGATAATGGCCAGTCATCGACAAGGTATAGTCGTTGGCGGCCATTTTAGTCATCACCTGGCGGGCCTCATTAATCGGTGCCAGCAGGGAATTTAGGGTGTTGTTAAAGCCTTCGATAATTTTGCGGTAATCGCCACTATGGGTGCTGGCATCGGCCTGGATTTCCAGTTGCCCGGCGGTGGCCGCCTGGGCCAGCATGTTGACATCGGCAACCAGGGCCTTGATATTATCGATACAAGCGTTCAGGTTTTCTTTAATGGTATTAAAATCGCCGTGATAGGTGGCGGTGATTTTTTCCGGCAGTTGGCCCCGGCTGATCTTATCGACGTAGTCAGCCGACATGTTGAGCGGCTCAACCACGGCATCCAGGGTATTATTGACGCCGACTACAATATCCCGGTACTTGCCCTGGAATTTATCGGCATCGCCCCGAATTGATAAGTGACCATCGGTGGCCGATTGGGTTAACATTTCAACTTCGGTTTCGAGGTTTTTAAGGTTGTCCACCACCTCAATCAGACTCTTGGATTGGATGTCTTTGTCAGACTTGACATCGACGGCCACATTCAGATTACCCAGGGAAATCTGTTCAAGGGTGGCGATATTTTCCTGAATATTTTCCGACAACTTCTGGAAGGACAGCCCCAGCTGTCCCAACTCATCCTGACGGCTAACAATGTCGGCGGGGATTTGACTGTCAAAATCACCCAGTTCGGCTTTTTGGAAAAGGTCGGTAATCAGGACAATCGGGTTGACCACCCCTTTGACCTGTTTGATAATGATAAAGCTCAGCACAATCAGGGTCAGTAAAAACAGTCCAATGAGCTGAAAAATCAGCATCATAATCGGGGCGTTGAGTTCGCTTTGGGGTTCCATAATGGCCAGGGTCCAGCCAGTGGCAGGAATTGGCGCATAATAAATGTTGTTTTTACCGGCCGCATCGGTGAACGCTCCGGATCCAGCGTCTCCACTGAGGATGTTTTCGCTCAGGGCGGCCAGACTGGTGTTGGGATCCTCCCGCAGATTGACGCTCATGGCCTTTTCGGCATCGGCATCGGCAATATAAAGGCCGTCCCGATCAACCAGAAAGGCCCGACCGGTCTCGCCGACCTTGATCTCACTGATCATTTGCTGGAGGCTGGAAAGATCGATGTCGCCGGTGACCACGCCTTTAAACTGCTGGTTGCTGTCATAAAAGCCCTGAGTGGCCGTAACCAGAGAAATCCCCAGGGTTTCATCCTGATAGGGTGGTGACCAGGCCACCGCCTTGTTGTCGTTTTTCCCGGCCAGATACCATTCCTGGTTAGGATAATCGTAGTCGTCGGTACTGTACAGGGCTTCGGCAAAGCTGATATTCTCGCCATCCCGATAAGCATAGGGACCGAAATACTTCATTCCCGGCTGATAGCCGTTATAGTCATACCAGACGCCGACCCCGTAGGTATCGGGATTCAGGGCCACAAATTGGGTTTGCAGGGCGCTGTATTCAGCTGGGGTCATCTGGGTGCCGTTGACCCCAATGGTGGTGCCGAGGCTTTCGACCACCTTGCTGTGTTTGTCCAGGGCCTGTTCCACCTCGGTGATGGTCTGAGTGAGTTGCAGATTCATCTGTTCTTTGATTTGCTGGTTTTCGGTGGTGATGCTTAAAACGGTGACGGTGATACCGATCACCAGCAGGGCCAGGGCGACAAAAATAATCACCATCGAGGTGATTTTATTACCGATGGAATGCTTGTTAAAAATCTTCATTGTGATTTCCGCCTTTGAATTTTTTTGTATTGTTATTCTATACCACATTTTAGCGTATTCTAAACGAGAGTGCCATAAAATCCCGGTTAAATTTTGGGTTACGAAACAGTTTGGGTCTGGAGCTGTAAAAAATTCTGGCCCAGGGCTTTTCCGATGTTGGGCAGGCCGAGCTTGGTAAAGAGCGTCATCAGGGCTTCCCAGTAGGGCGGGTAGAGATCCTGGCCCCGGGAGCAAAAGGGTTGCTGGTGATCGAAGCTGATTTTTAGCTCCCAGCTGAAGGCAGTGTCACTGTTTTTGACGTCATTTTGATAGTCGGACCGCCAGTCAAGAACGTACAGCTTAAAAAAATCGGCCAGCAACTGCTGCCACTGTTGGGGGTCGATGTAAATCTCCGGCAGATCCGGGTAGTAACAGAGAAAGGGTCCTTCAATGGTGGCCCCGGTCGGGGTTCGGGTAAAGGTCAGATTCTGGCTGGCAGTACCCTTTTGATTGGTGGTAAGAACAATCTGACGGGTGGTTGCCATAAGGTCACGGTGATCGCCGCCAAATTCAGACTGGCAGTCTACGCAATAAAGCAAGGGCCGGGTCGCCGGGCTGGTGTTGGCGCCGCCGCATTTCGGGCAGATAATTGGGCTCATAAAGGCCTCCTTGGATGTAAAAATTTATATAGTTGAAAATAGTGAACAATGCCGGTGGTTCTAAAAACAATTTTGGATAAAACTTGAGGTTGGCACTTCGCTACCGTACCGACCAATTGTTAATCTGTTGTTCGCCACACCAATGCGAAATCCGCTAGCTCCTTTCGCATTGGTCGCGGGCAGTCGCCAACTACAAGCAAGTTTGTGATTGGCTCGTTGCCTTCACGCAAGCTCGGACAGGTCGATGACCTGTTCGCCTTGATGCGTACAACATGATATAACAATTGTCGGTACTAGGTCTGATTATTAAACCAAGTTCCTTTTTTAGCAGCAAAATTGTAGCAAAGCTTACGGCAGTCAAAATCAATAGATGCGGGTGTTGGTGGACACTTCTTCGATGCATTCGCAAAGCCATTCGATGTAGGATTTTTCCCGCTTGATGGCTGACTTTAAGACAATGTAGTCACCGTATTCCGGGCTCTGGATTTTGGAAATGTCTTTGGTGTCAAGCAGCACCGTCATGTTGTGCTTAAGCTTGTGGAGCTTTTCCTGTCGCTGGGTCAGCTGGTAGTGAAAGTGGGCCAGAATTTCGTCGTGGGACAGGGATTCGATAAAATAAGCTTTCAGCCGAAAAATATCCTTGGGGGTGGGCTCCAGCAAATCCTGCTGTAAAACCCAGTTATGAAATTCCTGGCGGCCTTTCTCGGTGATCGAATAGATTTTTTTGCGGAGCTTTTCATCTTCGGGTAAAATTTCGTAGGTGATTAGACCTTCGTCGGTGAGTTTTTTGAGTTCCGGGTAGATTTGGCTATGTCTGGCATACCAGAAATTGACCAGCTCCATATTAAAGACCTTCATTAAATCGTAGCCGGTCATGGTTTCCCGGTTGATTAAGCCGAGGATGGCATATTTTAGTGTTCTCATTGTGTTTAAGCCTTTCGTCAAATAGTTATTGACTTCTATTCTATCCGATTTTAGACTGGAATGCATTTATTTTCTTGGGGAGTTTTCAGATTATCCCCGCGAAAGCAATTTATTTACCTTGACTTGATTAAAAAGAATCATTTACAATAATAGCACCGGGTGTTAATCGAGAAATGCAGTGCTACCGTACCGACCAATTGTTAATCTGTTGTATGCGCACAATTCGTACAGTTGCTATTAAAGATTCGGCTAATTATAGGCGTTTCAGCGCAACTGTTCGCCTTGAGGCACAGGGTCTGCCCTTTGGGTACAACATGATCTAACAATTGTCGGTACTGGGTTAGCTTTTTTGACAGTCTGAGAAATTCGCATAGCGATTTCTTATTGTTGTGGAAACTAAACACCAAGCAATCATCGTTCGATGTTTCGAATACACCTGAATCGCTTAAAAAAGGAGAATTTATGAAAAAAATCAATCAAATGGATAGTGTCGTGACGCCGGAGGGCAAAGCACGATACTAGGCCTTTAGCCCTCCAATAGGATGAAATTTATATAGGTAATTGAGAAAGTGCCGTGAGCTTTAGGTCCAGTTTCGCACGAAACAATTTTTACACTGTACGACGTACAGGCTATCGCCTGTTCGCCTACACGTTACAAAATTGTTTGTGGAAACTGAACCCAAAGCAATCATTGTTCGGCGTTTGAAAATTTCTCGCAATTATCTAGATCAATAAAATTTGGAGGAAAAAATGAATAAGATCGATTTGGAAAATTACGGATTGGATCAGCGGTTTTTGCAGGAAGCCAGTTTATATAGCAATTTGTTTGTGGCCCGGGTGACGGAACAGCATCGCGACCTATATAAGGTAGTGGCCGAGAAGGGCGAACTGCTGGCTGAGGTATCGGGGAAGTTTGCCTTTGATGCCGGGGATAATACCAGCTTTCCGGTGGTTGGCGACTGGGTGATGATTGATCGCACCGAGGCAGATTCTGGTCATGCGGTGATCCATCAGGTGTTAAGTCGCAAGTCGCTGTTTGAGCGAAAAGCCGCCGGTACCGGTGGTGGCAGCCAGATTGTGGCGGCTAATTTTGATCTGGTTTTTATTTGCATGTCACTCAACAATGATTTTAATCTGCGGCGGCTGGAGCGTTATTTGTCAATTGCCTGGAACAGCATGGCCCGACCGGTGATTGTTCTGACCAAGGCCGACCTCTGCGATGATTTAGCAGCACGACTTAGGGATATTTCGGCGGTTCGGGTGGGCACCGATGTGGTGGTTTGCTCTAGTGTCGATAACCGTGGTTACGAACAGATTGCCGCTTATCTGGCCCCGGGTAAAACGATTGTCTTTCTGGGCTCGTCCGGGGTTGGCAAATCAACCATTATTAACCATCTGATCGGGGCCGAGGTGCTGGCGACCAAAGGCCTGCGAAGTGATGACAAGGGTCGCCACACCACCACCCATCGGCAGTTGCTGCGACTTCCTGGCGGTGGGGTGGTTATTGATACCCCGGGAATGCGGGAGCTCCATCTGGACAGTGCGGACTTGTCCCGGTCATTTACGGACATTGAAAGCCTGGCTGCGCAATGCCGCTTTGGGGATTGCAGCCATCTCGGTGAGCCGGGCTGTGCGGTAAAAGCGGCTGTAGAATCCGGCCACCTGTCTGAAAAGCGGCTGGAAAACTATCGCAAGCTGCAAAAGGAATTAGGTTATGAGGGGCTTAATTCCCGGCAGCTGGAGGCTGAAAAGATCAAAAAAATGTTTGGCAGTAAAGGCGAAATGAAACAGCTGATGCGCCAGGCCAAGAATAAAAACAAACGCTAAAGAGTGGAGTGATTAGCGGCATGGTGGCAAAGATATGAAGATCCGGCACGCTTTTTCCGGAGTCGATGCCTTGCCGACTTTTCCGACCAATAACAAATAATTAGAACTAAGCGGGTGAATTCGAATTGACATCCAGGAGAGAGGGTTAGATGATTAAAAAAATCGACAATACTGATTTAGAAGCTGCAGTGAATCTGGCCAATCAGGTTTTTCACGAATTCATTGCCGAGGGTTACAGCGAAGAAGGTCGCCAGACCTTTACCAATTATCTGGACTTCAAGCTGGAAGAAATGACCGAGGATCTCGAAAGCGGTCATAAGATTCTCTGGGGTTTTTATGAGGAGGGCCGGATTGTCGGGGTGATTGGCACCCGGGATGAATTGCATATCTCACTGATGTTTGTCGATAAGGACTATCACCACCGAGGTATTGCCCGGGCGCTCTTTGACACGGTACTGGCCGAACTAAAAAGCCAGCACCTGGGAGACCCCTTTGTCCTGACAGTTAATTCCTCCCCCTATGCGGTGGCCGTTTACCACCGCTTTGGCTTTGTGGACATCGCCGGGGAACAGGAAAACAACGGCATCCGCTTTGTACCGATGAAACTGACGGTCAGTGATTGCTGACGAACAAAGCTCACGGCAGAATTGCAACTGCCTCTAAAAGCCAGTTAAGACATTTACAGATGGTGAATTCTTAATGATGGCGTTATCAGAAAAATTTAATTTGACAAAAGCGGCTAGATCGATTATCCTTTATTTAATTTAATACATCAATAAACCGTTGACGTGGAGATAACGGTGTATCGTGCAGTTACAGAGAGCGGGGAAGGCTGAGAGCCTCGCACAACGCAGAGCATCAAATGGACCACTGAGGGCGCAGTCAAAGGAAATGACCATTTCCGAGTATTCTGCGACGTGACGCATACGTCAGTTGCGAGGGATATGTTAGTATCCTGCAGAGTGTACAGGGATTTTTCTCTGTAAATGAAGGTGGTACCGCGGGCAGAATTTTTGCGCTCGTCCTTGATTAATTTTTATTAATCAGGGGCGGGCGTTTTTTTATTACTTAAAAAGCGCATAAATAGTGTGGACGCTGATTGGCGCTGGATAAAGGGTGAGCTCGTCACTGCGTACCGACCAATTGTTAATCTGTTGTTCGCCACAAGCTCGGACAGGCGTTGCCGTGTCCGCCTTGATGCGTAGGGTCTGACCCCTAGGTCACAACATGATGTAACAATTGTCGGTACTGGGTAGAGTTGATTTTTAGTGCTTGTTCATCCCTTTTTAATCAGCTAATTAACATCTGCCAAAACAACACAAAAATAGATTACAAGATAAATTTTTCTTAACGAAAGGATACGATTATGATTAAACCATCGATGGAAGCGGCAAGAGGGTATTGCAACGATTATCAGAGCATCCCGATTAGTCTGGAGCTGTTTTCGGATATCAAGACACCGATTGAGGTGCTTAAAATTTTAAAGGCCACCGGCAAAAAATGTTATTTACTGGAAAGTGTGGAAGGCGGCGAAAAATGGGGGCGGTATTCATTTCTCGGTTTTGACCCGACCTTATCGGTGACCTGTCTGGATGGGGAGGTAGTGGTCAAAAATGGCAAGACCAAGGATACCCTGGCCGATGATCCCCGAACGGTGCTCCGGGAAATTCTGGCGGATTGGAAAAGCCCCAAACTGGATTTTCTGCCGGTCTTTACCGGCGGCTTTGTCGGTTATATTGCCTATGACTTTGTCAAATACACCGAAGCCAATCTGGTGCTGACCAATGAAAATACCGAAAACTTTGATGACCTCAATCTGATGCTCTTTGACAAGGTCATCGCCTATGATCATCTGCGTCAGAAAATTGTGGTCATCGTCAATATTAAAACCGACAACTTTGAGAAAAACTATATCGACGGAGTGATTAAGCTAAAGGAAATTGAGGCACTGATTAAAAACGGCAGCAGCACCGTGCCCTTCCGGGGGCAGGTGACCTCGGAGTACCGCTCACTTTTCACGAAAGACTATTATTGCGAGATGGTTAAAAAAACAAGAGAGCACATTTATCAGGGGGATATTTTTCAGGCGGTGATTTCCAACCGCCTGGAGGCTGATTTTTCCGGCGATCTCTTGTCGGCCTATCGGGTACTGCGGACCATCAATCCCTCGCCCTACATGTTTTATATCGACTTTGATGGGATGCAGGTAGCCGGGGCGTCACCGGAAACCCTGGTATCGCTTAAAAACGGCCAGCTGTCGACCTTTCCGATTGCCGGTACCTGTCCCCGGGGCGCCACCCCGGCAGAAGACGAGGCTTTAATTGCCAAGCTTCTTAAAGATGAAAAAGAACTCAGTGAACACAATATGCTGGTCGATCTGGGCCGCAACGATCTCGGTAAGGTCAGTGAATTCGGCTCAGTAAAGGTGGAAACCTATCAGGAGGTGGTTCGCTATTCCCACGTCTCCCACATTTCCTCAACCGTTACCGGCACCCTGAAAGCGGGCCTGGATCAGCTGGATGCCCTGGGGGCCGTGCTTCCGGCGGGAACCCTGTCCGGAGCGCCGAAAAAACGGGCGATTGAAATTATCGATGCGTTAGAAGGTCAGAAGCGGGGTGTTTATGGTGGAGCCGTTGGTTATATCGACTTTTCCGGCAACATGGACATGTGCATTGCCATTCGGATGGCGGTTAAAAAGAACGACAGGGTTTATGTCTCCGCCGGGGCCGGCATCGTCGCTGACAGCATCCCCGAAAAAGAGTATAACGAATCACAAAACAAAGCCCGGGCGATGTTTGAAGCCCTGGAACGGGCTCAGGAGGTGGAATAATGATTTTACTGATTGACAATTACGACAGCTTTTCCTATAACCTGTATCAATATGTGGGGATGATCAATCCCGATATCCGGGTGATTAAAAATGATGAACTGAGTCTGGCTGAAATCGCCGCCCTGGCGCCGGATCACATCATCGTCTCACCGGGGCCGGGACGACCCGCTGATGCCGGGATCTGTGAAGAGGTCATCGAGTATTTCAAGGACAAAACCCCGATTCTGGGGGTCTGCCTGGGGCATCAGGCCATCTGCGAGGTCTTCGGTGGTACCGTTACCTATGCCAGCACCCTGATGCATGGGAAACAGAGCACCGTTCACATCGCCAACGGCAGCCCGATTTTTCGGGGGCTACCGCCGATTATTGCCGCTGGTCGCTATCACTCCCTCAGTGCTGAGCGGAGTACCCTGCCGGATGAGCTGCTGATTATCGCCGAGGATGACGAGGGCGAGGTCATGGCGGTGAAACACCGCAGTTATAATGTTTACGGGGTGCAGTTCCATCCCGAATCGATTCTTACCGAGGCCGGTCACCAGATGATTGAGAATTTTTTAAAGATTGGAGGCGAAATATGATTAAGTCAGCCATTTACGATATTGTCAACGGCAAAGACCTGTCTCTGGAGCGGACCCGGGAGGTTATGGATCAGATTATGAACGGGCAGGCTACCAACGCCCAGATCGCCTCGTTTCTGACGGCCATGCGGATGAAGGGGGAAACCATCGATGAGATTACCGCCTGCGCCATGGTCATGCGGGACAAGTGCACCAAGATTTTCCCCAAAACTGATGTGCTGGACATTGTCGGTACCGGCGGCGACGAGGTGTCCACCTTTAATATTTCCACAGTGTCCGCCCTGGTGATTGCCGCTGGTGGGGTGCCGGTGGCCAAACACGGTAACCGCAGTGTCTCCAGCAAATGCGGATCGGCCGATCTGCTGGAAGCCCTGGGGGTGAACATTGAACTGTCAGCCGAAAAAAGCGCCGTACTGCTGGACGAACTGGGGATCTGCTTTATGTTTGCCCCCACCTATCACGCCTCCATGAAATACGCCGGACCGGTGCGCAAGGAACTGGGCATCCGGACCATCTTTAATATTCTCGGCCCGCTGGCTAATCCCGCCGGGGCCAATATGCAGCTGCTGGGGGTCTATGACGAAAATCTGGTGGAGCCCCTGGCCAATGTGCTCAACAAGCTTAAGGTCAAGCGGGGGATGGTGGTTCACGGCCACGACGGTCTGGATGAGATTACCCTGACTAACACCACCACCATCTGCGAAATTGCTGATGGTAAGATCAACAGCTTCTTTATCACCCCGGAACAATTGGGTCTTAAGCGCTGTGAATTATCCGATTTGATTGGCGGCGAGAAAGAAGAAAATGCCGCCATTGCCCTGAGCATCCTAAACGGCGAAAAAGGGCCCAAACGGGATGTGGTGGTGCTCAACTCGGCCTTCTGTCTGTATATGTCTCACAACAATATCACCCTCCGGGATTGCGTCAAGATGGCACAGGATCTGATTGACTCCGGCAAGGCCAAGGCCAAGCTGGAGGCCTTTGTCAAGCGCAGCAATGCGCTGGCCATTGAGGTGCTGGCATGATACTGGATCAAATTGTGGCGGCTACCGCCAAGCGGGTGGCGGCGCTTAAAGAGACGACCAGTCTGGCGATCTTAAAAGGCCAGGTACACCCGCCGAAAACGCCGTTTGCCTTTGAAAAAGCTCTGGCTAGACGCCGGGATGCCGGGATGATGGCTTTTATCTGCGAAGTGAAAAAAGCCTCGCCGTCGAAAGGGGTGATTGCGGCCGATTTTCCCTATCTGGACATTGCCCGGGACTATCAGGCCGCTGGCGCCGATGCCATTTCGGTGCTGACCGAGCCGGACTTTTTTCAGGGGGCCAATGAATTTCTGACCGAAATAAAACAGCAGGTAAGCATCCCGGTGCTGCGCAAGGATTTTATTATTGACCCGATACAGATTTTCGAAGCCCGCCAGATTGGCGCCGATGCGATTTTACTGATCTGCGCGATTCTCACCACCGAACAGATCCGGGAATACCTTACCCTGGCCGATGAATTGGGTTTGTCAGCTCTGGTGGAAGCCCATGACGAAGCCGAAGTAGCCCAGGCCCTGGCTGCTGGTGCCCGGGTCATTGGGGTGAACAACCGCAACCTGAAGACCTTTGAAGTGGACTTAAACAACAGCGTCCGGCTCCGCCAGCTGGTGCCTCCGGAAATCCTGTTTGTATCAGAAAGTGGGATACAAACACCGGAAGACATCGAGAAACTTCGGGGAAATGGGACCAATGCGGTGCTGATTGGCGAAACCTTGATGCGAAGTGGGGATAAGAAAGCGGCGCTGGATCAGCTGCGGGGGTAGCGGCGGGCCGTGGTGCGGGCGAGGGTCTGACCCCTTGGTCATCACGGAACGCCCCTACGAATTGATGATAAACGGTGCTGTTTAAATAGTATCCACCAACGTGATGACTTAGGTTGTAGGGGCGGACAGTGTCCGCCCGCAAGCGTGGATTTTATAATAAAGGTTGATCCTAATAATCAATAACTCTCGGGCGAATGCGATTCGCCCCTACGAACCAATGATCGGCAGCGTTGTTTAATAAATGCACAGATATGATGCATTAGATTGTAGGGGCGGGTATTACCCGTGCGGAACGGTGATTTTAAGCCAAACGTTTATTGTAAAATCAGCGACGGATGGACTAAAGAACAAGGAGAATACCATGACAAAAATAAAAATCTGTGGTCTGACCCGAAAAGAAGACATTGTAGCGGTAAACGCCGCCCGGCCGGATTATATTGGCTTTGTCTTTGCCCAAAGTAAGCGCCAGGTCGATTTCGAAACGGCCCGGGCCTTGAAACAGGCCCTGGACCCCGGCATCCAGGCCGTAGGGGTTTTTGTCAACCACCCGGTGGCCGAGATCATTGCGCTGGCCGGGGCGGGCATTATCGATCTCATCCAACTGCACGGCGATGAGGATGAGGCCACGGTAGGGCTGCTGCAGGATCAAACCGCTTTGCCGGTGATCCGGGCCTTCCGGATCAAGAGCCTGGCCGACATTAAGGAAACTGCTGCCGACTACCGCCTCTTTGACACCTACGACCCCAAGCAATACGGTGGTTCCGGGACGGCCTTCAACTGGGATCTGCTGCAGGGCGTTAGCGGCGACTTTTTCCTGGCCGGGGGCCTCAACAAAGATAACATCGCCACCGCCATCAACCAGGTGGGCCCCTATTGTGTCGATATCAGTAGCGGCGTCGAAACCGATGGGGGCAAAGACCGGGACAAGATTATTGAGATTGTGGAAATGATCAGGACGATTAACCGTTAATAAATGATCCAAATAAAAGCCCTAACCCAGAGCATTATTTCGAAGGGGCGGTCATTGACCGCCCGGAACGTTGATCTAATGCTAAACGTCAATTTAAAAATCAACAGCGCTCGGGCGATTGCGAATCGCCCCTACAAAACGTGATTGACGGCGCTGTTTATAATGCACGGAGACGTGATACAAAAAGGAGAAAGAAAATGAGTAAAGGAAAATACGGGATTCACGGGGGTCAGTACACCCCCGAAACCCTGATGAATGCCATTATTGAAGTGGAAAAAGCCTATGAACACTATAAAAATGATCCGGCCTTTCAGGATGAGTTAACCGAATTATTAAACGAATACGCCGGTCGCCCTTCGCGGCTGTATTTTGCCAAAAAAATGACTGCCGATCTGGGCGGTGCCAAGATCTATCTCAAGCGGGAAGATTTAAACCATACCGGGTCGCATAAGATCAACAATGTCCTGGGGCAGGCCCTGCTGGCCAAAAAAATGGGTAAAACCCGGCTGATTGCCGAAACCGGGGCTGGTCAGCATGGGGTGGCCACCGCCACCGCCGCGGCGCTGATGGGATTTGAATGCGAGATCTTTATGGGCAAGGAAGACACCGACCGTCAGGCCCTTAATGTTTTTCGGATGCGGCTGCTGGGGGCTACGGTTCACGTGGTCACCTCCGGCACCATGACCCTGAAGGACGCCGTTAACGAAACCTTCCGGGAATGGACCACCCGGGTGGACGACACCCATTACGTTCTCGGTTCGGTCATGGGACCCCATCCCTTCCCGGAAATGGTCCGGGATTTCCAGAGTGTGATCAGTAAAGAAGCCCGGGAGCAGATTCTAAAAAAAGAGGGCAAGCTGCCGGATGCCGTTATCGCCTGTGTCGGCGGTGGCAGCAATGCCATGGGGGCTTTCTACAATTTTATTCCCGATGAATCCGTCCGATTAATCGGCTGTGAAGCCGCCGGTAAAGGGGTGGAAACAGAGGAACACGCAGCCACTATCGCCCGGGGTAGCCTGGGGATCTTCCACGGCATGAAGTCCTATTTCTGTCAGGATGAATACGGCCAGATTGCCCCGGTGTATTCCATCTCCGCCGGGTTGGACTATCCCGGCATTGGCCCGGAACATGCCCATCTTCACGACAGTAAACGGGCCGAGTATGTGCCGATCACCGATGATGAGGCTGTTGCGGCCTTTGAATACCTGTCCCGGACCGAGGGAATAATTCCGGCCATTGAATCGGCCCATGCCATCGCTTATGCCATGGTGCTGGCGCCGACGATGAGTAAAGACCAGATCATCATCGTCAATGTGTCTGGTCGGGGCGACAAGGATGTGGCAGCGATTGCCCGTTACAAGGGGGAAAATATCTATGAGTAAGCTAAATAATTTAAAAACCAATAAAATATCCCGGATCTTTGCCGATCAGAAAGCCTTTATCGCTTTTCTGACTGCGGGCGATCCCAGTCTCGATAAAACCGAAGAATTTATTCTGGCCATGGCGGATGCCGGGGCCGATCTAATTGAAATCGGGATTCCTTTTTCGGATCCCATCGCCGAAGGGCCGGTGATTGAAGCCGCCAATGAACGGGCTCTGCGGGTCGGTACCACCACTGATAAGATTTTTGCCATGGTTAAACGGATCCGGGCGAAAACCGCCATCCCGCTGGTCTTTTTAACCTATATGAACCCGATTTTTGTATATGGTGGGGAACGCTTTTTTGCCACCTGCGAGGAAGTGGGGATCAATGGGGTGATCATTCCCGATCTGCCCTTTGAGGAAAAGGGTGAGATCCGGGAGCTTGCCGGTAGCCATGGCCTGGATCTGATTACCCTGATTGCCCCGACCTCCCAGGATCGCATTCAGATGCTGGCCAGTGAAGCAACCGGTTTTATCTATCTGGTGTCGTCGCTGGGCGTAACTGGCGTGCGCAGCGAGATCAAAACCGATCTGGCCGCCATCATCAGCGATATCCGGGCGGTGACCGAGACGCCGGTGGCAGTAGGCTTTGGGATCGCCACCCCGGAACAGGCGATGACGATTTCTAAGCTTGCCGATGGCGTCATTGTCGGCAGCGCCATTGTCCGCATCATCGCCGAGCACGGCCCCGCCGCCACCCCAGTCCTGAGTGACTACGTTCGTACGATGAAGGCGGCGCTGGTATAGGGCGTGGTTCAGTGTTTTATCGGAGCGCTTTAATCGTGGTTTGGTTTGACGAAAGCGCTTAAAATTTACAAAAGATTAACACAAATTGGATATTATTTTCCCCAACCATCTTGACGGATCGAATTTTTGCAGATTTAACGTGCTGTTTTTCAGGAATCACTCAACATTGGCCAAAATAAATCAGTTGATATCGTTTTTTTTACCTGCCAAATGGGTAGAAACGTGTTATAGTATGGTTTAAGGTATGTACAAAGGCGAATGAATAAACATCGAACAATGATTGCTTTGTGTTTAGTTTCCACAAACGATTTCGTAACGTGTAGGCGAACTGGCGATAGCCTGTACGCCGTACAGTGTAGAAATTGTTTCGTGCGAAACTGAATGCAAAGCTCACGGCACTTTTGCACGTATCTGACTAATAATGTTTATAGGAGGAAGTCTTATGAAAAAATTTATTAACGATGTCGAAAATGTGGAAAATGAAATGCTGGAAGGTATCGTTCTGGCCCACCCTGAATATGTAGCCCGTCTGGAAGGTTTTGACGTGCTGGTTCGGGCTGACAAAAAAGTCGGCAAGGTCGCTTTAGTCAGCGGTGGTGGCAGCGGCCACGAACCATCTCACGGCGGATTTGTCGGCACGGGGATGCTTGACGGCGCTGTAGCCGGTTCGGTATTCACTTCTCCCACACCTGATCAGGTATTTGAAGCGATCAAAGCGGTTGATGCTGGTGAAGGGGTATTATTAGTTATCAAGAATTACACCGGGGATATTATGAACTTCGAAATGGCCGCTGAACTGGCCGAAGCTGAAGGCATCAAAGTTGCCAACGTGGTTACCAATGATGATGTTGCCGTTGAAGATAGTCTATACACCACTGGCCGTCGGGGCGTGGCCGGTACCGTGTTTGTTCATAAAATTGCCGGTGCCAAAGCTGAAACCGGTGCCAGCCTGGATGACGTTAAAGCCGTGGCCCAAAAGGTTATTGCCAATGTCCGCACCATGGGCGTTGCGTTAAAACCGTGTACCGTACCAGCTGCTGGAAAACCGGGCTTTGAGCTGACCGAAGAAGAAATGGAACTGGGCATCGGGATTCACGGCGAACCGGGAACCGAACGTAAACCGATTCAGACCGCTGACGAAATCGTTGATTACCTGATGGAACGGATCTTAAAAGATATGGCTCCCGCCGCTGGCGACGAAGTAGCCGTTATGATCAATGGTGCTGGCGCAACCCCACCAATGGAACTGTATATCTTAAACCGTCGGGTCCAGCAAATTCTGGCTGACAAAGGCATTAAAGTCTTTAAAACCTTCGTCGGTGATTACATGACTTCCATTGATATGGCTGGGGCTTCCATCACCCTGTTAAAACTGGATGCTGAACTTAAAGACCTGTTACTGGCCAAGGCTGATACCATCGGCTTTAAAATGTACTAAAATTTCGCAATACTAATTGGTTAGCACTTCGCTGGCGTACCGACCAATTGTTAATCTGTTGTACGCTGCGGAATCGGACAGGCTACGCCGTGTCCGCTCCGATGCGTACAACATGATGTAACAATTGTCGGTACTTAGTTTGGTTGTTAACATAAAGGCTTTTAGAGAACTAAATGAGAAGAATATAGAAACGAGGAAAATACATGGCAACAAAGGCAGAAGTGCTGGATTTTATCCGGATTTATGCGGATAAGATGGCTGAACATCGACAAGAATTGACCGATTATGACCAGGCCATTGGTGATGGAGATCATGGTATTAACATGAGCCGAGGCTTTAAGGCGGTCATCGAAAAATTACCAACAGTTGAAGAGAAAAATATCGACGATATTTTAAAAGCAGTGGGGATGACCCTGGTATCCACCGTTGGCGGGGCTTCCGGTCCACTTTATGGTACCGCATTTATGAAAGCCGGAGCGGCTGTTAAAGGTAAAGAAGAATTATCCAACGAGGATATTCTGCTGGCTCTGGATGAAGCAGTGGGCGGTATCCAGTTTCGGGGTAAAGCAGTCGAAGGTGAAAAAACCATTCTCGACAGCATGATTCCCGCCATCAACGCCATTAAAGCCAGTCTGGCGGATGGCCAAACCATGGCTGAGGCTCTGGTGGCTGGTGAAACCGCTGCCTGGAACGGGGTCGAGTATACCAAAACAATCATTGCCACCAAAGGCCGGGCCTCTTATCTGGGCGAACGCAGCATCGGCCATCAGGATCCCGGGGCAACCTCGATGGCCTATGCCTTTCAGGCCATCAACGAAGTGGCGCAAAAGGCAGGTAACTAAAAGTGGTTGGAATCGTAGTTGTTTCGCATAGTCAGAAGGTAGCTGAAGGGGCCGTGGAACTGGCCCGGCAAATGGCGCCGGAAGCCCGAATTGCCGCCGCTGGCGGGATGGAAGATGGCAGCATCGGCACCGATGTCTCCAAAATTCTAGCCGCCATCGAGACCGTTGAAGAAGGCGATGGCGTGGTGATTCTGGTGGATCTGGGCAGTGCTGTGATGAGTTCGGAAATGGCCATGGAAATGCTTAGTGACAGCAGCCAGGTCAAGATCATCGATGCTCCGATTGTCGAAGGCACCATCTTTGGTTCAGTGGAAGCATCCATCGGCTCCTCCTTTGAAGAAGTCGTCGAGGTGCTGGCCGGGGCCAAAGCGTATAAAAAATTTTAACCGATCATCGTTCAAAACACCTCGGCTTGCCGGGGTGTTTTTTTGAAGAATTGCCGGTGATTTTACGAAAAATTGATGAAATGTGCAGAGATCTGTGGTATAATACAAAAAAATCATGCGATCATTTTCAGGTGCCGAATCAGGGGGTCTGAGAAAATTGCCGGGAAAGGGGAATCAGGATGGATCCAATAATTATTAACGCCGCTGCGCCACAGGCTGCTGCCAGTTCGCTGGCCAAGAAAGTTGAAACAGTAACCGTTAAGCCCACCGCTGACAGTGTCAACCCCCAGCAGGCCGCCAACGAGGCCAATTCCTACTACAAGTTTGACAGCATGGAGCTGAGCCGTGAATATGTCGGTTACCGGATGAAAAGCGAGAACAGCAACATAAACAGTGATACCGACCAGGAGACTTCCACCATTGATCAGAAGCTCAAGCGCATCCCCGGCGATGACGACGACACCCGCGAGGAGAAAGACGCCCGCCGCCAGGCTGCCAAAGCCGAGCAGACCGAGGACGAGGCCGTTGCCAGCAATCAGTTGGGCAGCTACACCAATTCGGAGCTGAAGGGTCTGGTTTTAGCTGGTAAGATTACCATGGCCACCTATAATGCCGAAATCAAGAATCGCCAGGAGAAAGCGGTTGCAGCGTCATCCCAGGCGGCCGACCTGACGGCATCTGTACTGCCGACCCCGCCATCACCACAGCAGCAAACTCAGCAGCTGCAGAACCTGGCTGCCGGTCAGCTCCGCCGTAAGGGCACTAACAGTATTTTTTAATGCTTGCATTTTTGATGCTTAGATAGACAAGCATAAACCTGAAAAGAAGCACCGGGCCGGATCTCTATCATCCGGTGAACGCTTCTTTTTTTTATGCCTGTTTCCGAAGTGTGATGACTTTTTACTGTTTCATTTTTCGACCATTCGTGGTATATTATTTTTGTTGCGCTATTTTTGTTAGATACCATAAGGATGTGAACCATGAATTTTTCCAATTTAGGGGTAGCCATTCTGCTGACGGTGTTGGCTGGTTTATCCACCGGCATCGGCGGGCTGATTGTGCTGCTTTTTGAAAAAACCAATACCAAACTTTTATCCATCGCTCTGGGGTTTTCGGCCGGGGTGATGATTTATGTCTCCTTTGTGGAGCTGTTTTTTGAGTCCCGGCGGCTACTGATTGCCAATCTGGGTGCTGAGGCCGGGGTCTGGGTCAACGTCATCGCTTTTTTCGGGGGCATGCTGCTGATTGCCATCATCGATAAGCTGGTGCCGTCCTATGAAAATCCACACGAAACCCACATGCTGGAAGAAACGGCATCCTGTCCGGTGGATGGCAGCCAGAAACTATTGCGGACCGGGATTTTTACGGCAGTAATCATCGCCATCCATAATTTTCCCGAAGGGATGGCCACCTTTGTCTCAACCATCCAGCAGCCTTCCCTGGGTTTGGCCATTGCCATTGCGGTGGCGATTCACAATATTCCCGAGGGGATGTCAGTGGCGATTCCGGTTTTTTGTGCCACCGGATCCCGCAAAAAGGCCCTCGGCTGGTCGCTGTTTTCGGGCATGGCCGAGCCAGTCGGGGCGATTGCCGCCTATTTTATTTTGCTGCCCTTTTTGAATGATACCGTCTTTGGAATTCTCTTTGCCGGGATCGCCGGGATCATGGTCTTTATCTCGCTGGACGAGCTGCTGCCCACCGCCCGGGAATACGGCGAACACCACCTCTCCATCTACGGCCTGATTGCCGGGATGATGATCATGGCCCTGAGTCTGATTGTGCTGATGTAAAAAAAACGCCACATTAAATGGGCGGTTGAGGTTGTTGTAAATCTACCGTACCGACCAATTGTTAATCTGTTGTACGCTGCGGAATCGGACAGGCTTTGCCGTGTCCGCTCCGATGCGGACAACATGATCTAACAATTGTCGGTACTGGGTTTTCTTTTTTGTCAGTTTATACCTTCCAGTGTTGGGAGTTTTTTTTTGGCTATTTTTTGTGGGCTTTTAAGTAGTTGGCGACCCGTTCTTCGGCGTTGGCCTGGATATTGTAGTAATAGAAGGGGTAGTCGTAGCTGTGGAAGACGCCTCGGCCAAAGGCGGCGCTGCCGGGAGCGTAGGTGTCCACATCGACGGTGCTGCAGATCAGTACGCCTTTTTCCAGGCTGACCTGTGCATCGGCAAAATTCATTACCTTGACATTGCTGCCGTCGGGATTTTTAGCCACGGTGCCATCGGCATTGATCTGCAGTGAACCGAGGTTGGCACTGGCTGGCGCCAGGGTTTCATCGGTCGTCCAGGTAAGGGGGTTGATGACATGAGCGGTGGGCAGCACCACAAAATCGGTGCCTTCAATGGTGGGGGCCTGGGTATTGTAGGAAATGATCACCCCGGTATCCCCGGAGCCGGTGGCAAACTTAAGGTTGGGATTATCGGCCAGATAGTCGTCGGTGATGGAATAGCCAATAATATAGGCTGCCACCATCTGCTTCTGAGCCTCGGGATGGGCCTTCATATAGTTCGACAGCAGATAGATCATCACGTTGGAGCCCTGGGAATGGCTGGCCAGAATAAAGGGGCGGCCGTTGTTGTAGTGGTCCATGTAATAGTCAAAGGCGGCGGTGGCATCGGTTAAGGTGGTCCCTTTTAAGACATCCTGCTGTTCGTCGTAGGACATGTTGGCGGTGGCGGATGGATCGAACTGCCGGTAATAGGGGGCATAGATATTGGCCGATGTTTCAAAGGCGGTGGCCTGACGGGCATAAGCCAGATTGGCATTGGTGATCATGACCGGGTCATCGACGGTGCTGACAATCGGGGCATCGGCATTGGCTCTGGCCCAGGCGGTGGGGTAGAGATAGAAGACATCGACATCCTTGTCCAGGGCGGTGGGTAGGGCAAGCCAGTGGGCGCTGTCACTATAGTCGGTGGGCACAATGGCATCCGACGTTTCGGTCTGGGGAGCTTTGTTCTGGGCAGCGGTGCAACCGCAAAGAATCAGGGCCAGCAGAGAAACCATCAGGGAAATCCATTTTCTTCTTTTCATGAGGTGCTCCTTCAATAAAATTAGGTTATTTGATCTCGGGGCGGGTAAGGCATGAATCGGCTGGTTTAAAGGCCTGCAATTGGGCCTTTATCAGACAGCTCTTGTGATACTTCCAGTATAACAGAATCTGCCGGATTGGGACAGTGGCTTTGGGTCTGATTGACAGAAAGAATTAAAAAATACGCCATTTAAAAAGAAATCTACGCCTTTTTGAGAATCGACTCTGTGATATGATTAAACCATTAATGGATTCGATGTAAAAAAAATAAAATGGAGAAAAGAAAATGAAGAAGAAATTAGTATACTGGTGTGTCTGCTGGGCACTGATTTTTCTGGCGGTGCCGCTGTCAGCTACAGCGACGGAACTGCCGGTAGGGGTTGCCTACCGGGGACATATTCAGGACCGGGGGGACTACCCGCTTGACGGCAGCTGGGTGGACAGTCCCGACCTGATTGGTACGGTGGGTCAGAGCAAGCGGATTGAGGGGTTTGAAATCAAACTCAATGAGGATCTGCCCATGGAGATGTCGATCCGCTATAATGTTCATGTTCAGAATAGGGGCTGGCTCTATGACGAGAATGACCCGACGGACTGGCCCCGGGATGGTGCCTATGCCGGAACCCGGGGCGAAAGCCTGCGGATTGAAGCGGTTAAAATTGTGCTGACTGACAGCGCCGGAAAACCGGTGCCGGGGTACAGTGTCCAGTATCGGGGCCATGTTCAGAACCTTGGCGATCAGCCCCAGACGGCCGATAGCTGGCTGGCTGACGGCGCCCAGCTGGGTACCGTGGGGAGCTCCCTGCGGCTGGAAGCGCTGCTGGTGCGGGTGGTTAAGAATAATGCCGACTTGACGGCTTACAATGCCCTGGTGGCAAAGGTAGATAAGCTCAACGAAGCCGATTTTACGGCCCCGTCCTGGACAGCTCTGCAAATGGCATTAAAAGAGCATGCGGTTACGGCCGACCGGACACAAGCAGAGGTGGATGCAGCCTTAGCAATGATCCAGGCGGCTTATGAGGGGCTTACAAAGAAAACCGGACCGACAGTCTATGACAAAGCGGGTACCTATGGCCCGGCTTCCGGCTCCCAGACCATTGATGGCGATGTGAGGATCGCAGCTGATGGGGTGATCCTGCAGAATCTGACCATCACCGGGGATATGTTAATCAGTGAGGCCGTCGGAAATGGCACCGTAACCCTGAACAATGTGACGGTGGATGGAGACACTCTTGTTCGGGGCGGCGGAGCCAACAGTATTCATATTAATGGCGGCCGTTACAGCCGCATTGTAATGGAGAAAACCGCCAGCGGTGCGGTGCGGATTGTGGCCACGGGCGTGGATGGTCTGGATGTGATCATTGCTGAAGATGCCAGTGGCGAGACGATTATTTTAGAAGGTGCCTTTGACAGCGTGGAGATTAACGCCCCCAACATGACCGTCACCACCCAGGGCAATACCACCACCATCGGTAAGATGACGGTAGGGGAAACCGGTGGCAGCAGCACCGTGACCGTGAATCCCGGTACTACGGTCAGTGAACTGGTGCTTGATGGCAAAGCTGCCATCAAAGGCCAGGGCAATGTGGTTAAAGCCGAAGTCAAGGCCGATGGTGCGGTGTTTGATAAGAAACCGGCCAGCTACACGGTGGCGCCGGGGGTGGTGATTCCGCCGGTGTTTCCGACGCCCAGTGATGGCGGTGGGGGCTATAACCCGCCAGCACCGGTGGCCGTGACTGGGGTCAGCCTTAATCTGGCGGCGTTTGACCTGCAACTGGATGATCAGGCCAGCCTCACGGCGACGGTAGCGCCGGCTACGGCCAGCAATCCGGCGGTGACCTGGTCAAGTAGTGATACCGACGTGGTGGCGGTGGCGGCGGACGGCAGCTTAACGGGCAAGGCCAAGGGGATAGCGGTGATTACCGTAACCACTAGTGACGGGGCCAAAACCGCCAGCTGCACGGTGATGGTAATTGACAAGGTCTTTGCCATTGCTGGCGACGGCACCATCACGGCTTACCTGGGGACGGGTACCGTTCCGATTATTCCGGAGATGATCAATGGCATCACCGTCACGGCGATTGGCAGCAATGCTTTTAAAAATAAAAATATTTATACCATCGACCTGCCAATGAGCCTGACTGCCATTGCAGCCGACGCCTTTGCCGATTGCTCGAACTTAGATCGGGTTAGCTTCGGCAATTCCGGCACAACGGTGGCAGATACGGCTTTTATCGGCTGTAATAATTTAAAAAACCTAATGTATTGCGGCAATGCTCCGGCCAGCTTCAACAGCACCGCTTTTCCAGCGGTGAACCGGATTGAATATTACCAGGGGGCCACCGGCTTTGACGGCATCGGTATCTTTGGCAGTTGCATTCTGGCGCCCAGCCCACCCCGCTTCAACTCGAATTTTATTGCTGGTAATGCGGATGTTTTATCGGATAATGTCAATGCCATTAACAATACCGTTACCATTTTAATTGGTGAAGCAGCGGATCTGTCAAAAATTATCTTTTGCTACTTTAGAACTACCCCGGGGGTTGCTGTCACGGTTAATGGTCACCCGGTCTTAGTGGGAATCACCGAGCTGGATTTCAGTGGCAGCCCGCTGACCTTTATGCTGACGCCGGTGACTGGCAATGGTGCTCCGGTTAACTATGTAGTGACGGTCACGAAAAACCTGGGGGGATCGGTCACGATTGGCGGTGATGCCGTTGCGGGCCAGACCCTGACGGTTAATACTGCCGCTTTACAAAAGCCGAACTGGCTGACCCCGGTCTATCAGTGGCAACGGGAAACCGCCACCGCTGGCAGCTATGAGCCGATTGCCGGGGCCAATGCGGCGACCTATCAGACCACGGACGCGGATGTCGATAAAAACATCCGGGTCAGCCTGACCCTGCCGGTTGTTGGCGGTGACGCCGTGGTAAGCCCGGCGGTTAAGGTGAAAAGTCCCTTTACAGTGGATAGTACAAATCCGGGAGTAATCACCGGTTATATCGGTTCGGGTGGGATGGTGGTCATTCCCCAGCAGATCGATGGGGTACCCATCACCGGGATTGGCGATAATGCCTTTAAAGGAAAAAATAATGTGACATCGGTGTCAATTCCCCAAACGGTGACTAGCATTGGGGACGGTGCATTTATGGAGTGTTTCAACATGACAAGTCTAACTTTTGCGGGAACCTCACAATTGACGGCCATTGGCGACAAAGCCTTTCAGGGCTGTCAAAAATTGGAGAGAGTCAGTCTCCCCGCTAGTGTTAAGACGATTGGGGCATCTGGATTTATGCAGTGTTTCGCCCTGAAAGATTTAAATTTGGGGAGCGTTGAGACCATTGGGGCAAACGCCTTTTATGAATGCACAGGATTGGTTAATTTAACCATTCCCAATTCGCTGACCAGCATTGGAACCCAGGCTTTTTGCTATTGTACAGGTTTAAAGACGGTGGAATTTTTAGGTGGAAGTAATCTGCAGACCTTACTAGGCGCTTCCTTTTTTCAATGTTCCAGCCTGGAGACGGTAACCTTTGCGGCTGACAATCGGATTGAAGACATAAAATATGCAGCTTTTCAGGATTGTAGTAACTTAAAACAAGTGAATTTCTCAGCGGCCATGACACAATTTGGGCATAATGCCTTTAGCGGCTGTCCGGCCAATCTGGTGCTGCGTTTTGATGGCAATGCCCCATCGGTTGACAGTGCGGCAATCCCCGCCGGGACAACCATTGAGTATTGGGAAGATAAAAGCGGCTTTATGAGCGGCGTCTGGCCAGGCTGTAGCTTAAAGCTGCGCAATATCAGTCTGACCCAGACCGATGTGACCATCAATACAGCCAGCTTCAGTTTTGATGCTCAGACCGGGGCCACGGAGGTGAAACTCCAGAAAAAGGCCCATACGGATAGCGCCTGGATCGATGCAACAACGACTGAAGCGCTTACCAGCGCCTCAACGACCGCCACAGCCACCGGGCTAACCCCCGGCATCAACTATGATTTTAGGCTGTGGGTCACCGGCGGCGACAACGCCGGGCCGTCAATAGTGGTCAATCTGACCACCCTTGTGGCGGTGGAAAACATCATCCTGAATAAAACGACCTTGGAGCTGAGTGCAAACGGCAGTGAGACCTTAACGGCGCCGGTGATACCAAGCGATGCTGCCAATCAGGACATCAATTGGACATCCACCGCATCTGCTGTGGCCACGGTCAATAGTAATGGTCTGGTGACGGCGGTTGCTGCCGGTACAACAACAATTACCGCCACCGCCGCCGATGGCGGAGGTGCTTACGCTTCCTGTACGGTAACGGTGCTGCCTTATTCATTCACGGTAACCGACGGAAAGGTGACGATTACCAAATACCTGGGGAGTGAAACGACTGTTTCTATCCCCGGGACCATTGGTGGAAATCCGGTGGTGGCGATTGGTTATCAGGCATTTAAGTCTAAGGCAAACCTGACCGAAGTGACCATCCCGGCCAGTGTTACCAGTATTGGCGAAGGGGCCTTTCATATGTGTCAAAAATTAACAACCGTTCATTTTGCCACCGATTCACAGTTAATCAGCATTGACTTAAATGGTTTTTCCGAATGCCCGCTAACCAGCCTGACGCTGCCGAGTCAGTTGCATATCATCAGTAATTACAGCTTCTATCATAACCACTTAAGTGGCAGTCTGACGATTCCGGCGACGGTAACCTATATCGGTGATAATGCCTTTGAAGGAAAAATGGAGGGGACAACCCATCTGTCAAGCCTGGAAACCCTGACCATTCAGAGCACCGGAGGCGTTAATATTCGGCCGTCAGCTTTTAAATTCCAGCCTCTGACCACCATTAATTTGCCAGCTGGGGTGTCGATCGATGGGGATCCCTCAACCATGGGAACCAATGGCACCGGCTTTCTGGAAGCATATCTAGCTGGCGGTGCTGGCATCTATCAGTATGATTCAGGATCAGCGGCTTGGTCTAAATAGTATTCTCCTAAAAAATTCCCCCGCCCCAGCTATTGCCGGGACGGGGGAGAATGGCGGCCTTTTGGCCGCTATTTTTGGGCGGATTTTTGGTTAAACGAAAACCGGGCGGGCTCTGTTTAAATCAGGGTCTCCACCTCCACCAGCAGATCGGTGCGGCTGTAGGGGATTAGCAGCTCGACCCGGCCAAGGGCGCCGGGGGCGACCTCGTAGGGGTTAAAGAAGACGCAGACCCCGGTGGCAGTGAGGTAGTAGGGGGAGTTGGTCCCCAGCTGGCCAGCAATGGCGGTCAGGTCAATGTCGCTGTAGTTGGGGTCGGTATTTTTAAGCTGCTGGAATTCGGCGGTCAGTTTGGTGCTGATCTGGCTATCGGGGATTGCCAGCAGATCCCCCAGCAGCAGTTCATCCCCGGTTTTGGTGCCAAAGCTGTGGACGGTGAGCTCGCTGTTGCCATGGGCGCCGCCGTTATAGCGGTACTGTTCCTGGGTCACCGAGATGATATTGTTGTTATTGTAGGTTATTGCTGCGGTGACGTTGTTTTCATATTTGCCGATCAGGTTCTGGCGGAAGCTGGGGTCGGTGGTGTAGGACTGGACAAAGCTCATGTAGTCGGCGTTGTTGGTCTGCACCCAGCTGTTTTCCAGGGCTTCATAAAAGATGTCCAGTTTCATCTGCACCAGGCTGTTGTCGTAAAAGATTGGCCGTTCGTAGCGGGAGCCGTAGACCCAGCGGAGGGTGTCGATATCGTAATAGTTCTGTTCCTGGGTTTGCGCAATGGCCATGTTGTAGACACTGACAAAGGGCCGCAGGGTGGAGCCGGGAGCCGCCCCGTTCTTGGCAACGATCACAATTTCAATCGCTTCCAGCCGGTAGCTGAGCCCGGCGGAACCGGCACTTTCGCCGTTCTTCGCCCAACCCAGCCAGCCCAGATTCTGGGCGTGAACCCGGTAGTAGATATCAAAGAGATTGGCATCGCTGCCGCTTAAAAAGATCCGGATCGCTTCCAGCCGCAGTGATTGGCCGGAGGTGCCACTGGTTTCACCATTGTATTTGAGCTCCTGCCAACCGATATTCTGGACGTGGGTCTGGTATGCGACACCGAGATCATAGCCCTGATCGTTGAGGGTTATTTCGATGGCCTCCAGCCGCAGCGACTGGCCCGAGGTGCCGCTGGTCTGGCCGGCGCTTTTCCAGTCCTGCCAGCCGATATTCTGGACATGGGTGCGATAGTTGGCAGTGGGCAGCACCGTTTCGGTGCCGATGGTTTCAGCCAGAATGCTCTGGGGCAGTGTCAGCACCATCAGGATTGTCACCAACATGACCGCAAGCCGGTACAATTTGTTTTTCATTTTGTTAACCTCGCTTTCATCGGTTTGTCTTGATACCGGTTTGGTGATTCGGGCGATTAATAATGACCACAGGTCAGACTCTCGCCCAGATGAACTTCAAAAAACTAATCCAGTACCGACAATTGTTACATCATGTTGTGACCTAGGGGTCAGACCCTACGCATCGGAGCGGACACGGCGTAACCTGTCCGATTCCGTAGCGAACAACAGATTAACAAGGGTCTGACCCCTTGGTCATTGGTCGGTACGGTATTGTGCGCCGACCTCAGCCCGGTCAGTGGTCAATTGGCTACCTGATAAGGCGGTTGCTCGGCGGAGTCAACACTAAAGTAGGTGCCCTTGGGGGCGACCTCGATCTGGATCGCTTCGAGGCGGTAGCCGTAGCCGGAGGTACCGGCCATTTCGCCGTTTTTACCCCAGCCCATCCAGCCGAAGTTCTGGCAATGAACCCGGTAATAGACATCAAACTGGTCGGCATCGGCGCCGACTAACTGAATTTCAATGGCTTCCAGCCGCAGACCCATGCCGGAGGTGCCGGAGACCTCTTTATCATAGTGCCAGGGGGCCCAGCCGATGTTCTGGATATGGGTGCGATAGGCGACGCCCAGGTCGTAGCCGGATTGGACCAGCTGAATCTGGATCGCTTCGAGGCGCAATCCCATGCCGGAGGTGCCGGAGACTTCGCCGTTTTTGCAGTCATACTGCCAGCCCACGTTCTGAATATGGGTGCGGTAATAGACATCTACGTCGGAAGTTGCGGCACCTTTTACAGTAATCGTGTAGCTGGTGGTCTGGCCGCCGACGGCAATGGTCAGGGTTTTGGTGCCGGTGGTGGATGAATCAAAGCCGCTGACATTGGCGGCTGTCACCGTTTCGGTCCGGGTGGAACCATCGCTGTAGCTGCCGGTGACCACCAGACCGGAAAGATCCAGGGACTCACCCAGCTGATAGACCAGCTTATTGGCTGGGGTGGTAATGGCAATGCCGGTTAAGGTGACGGCGCTCTGGCCGCCGGTAAAGGCCTTGATACAGACATTGTCGCCATCATTGGCGCCGGTGTCATACCAGTTGCCATTGAGGTCATAGCTGATAAAGCTTTCCCCGGCATTGGCTCTGGCCTGGCTGGTATAATTGGAAATGACCGTTTCCATCGGAATCGGCGAACTGGCCTGGGGACTTACGTACTTGATCACCACCGCAAATTTCTGGTTGGCGGTCAGTCCCACTGGGGTATTGAGTTTTGCGGTGTAATAGCCATCTTGGGCAAAGGTGACAGTCTGGGTGGCCCGCAACTGACCGCTGCTGGGGTTGCTGGCGGCAACGTCGGTATAGATCCGGATTTCGGCAGTGGTATTGGGGCCAGCCGAATAGGTGGAAATGGCGGTCAGGTTTTCACTGGCGGCGGCGGTAAAGATATTGGCTCCCCAGGCTGACCCGTCGGGGGTGTTGTAGCCCTGGGATGCCGTTCTACCCAGGGGATCATACTGGTAGATGCGGTTGTAATTTGTGGTGGCTTCGGCATTGTTAAAGGCAGCTAAGGAATTGGTGGCATAGGTGTCGTAGTAGGAGAGATAGAAATAGCCCCCATCACCCCAATCGCTGCCCCAGCTGTTCTTGATGATCCAGGCGCCGTTTCCCGGCGGTGGGGTGGCAAAATTGCTGCGGTCGTAGTTGTCATCCCAGCCGACCACCAGCACGGCGTGATCGGTACCGGCTGAGCCGTTGTAGTAGAGGGCTGAGGTGTTCTGGTTAAAGTAACTGGGGTTATCCACAGCGCTGGCGTAAAGGGAGGTAAAGACAGCGCCGCCATCCATCAGCGCCTGCTTTAAAGCGGTAGCTGATTTGGGCAGAAACTCAGCCTGCTGAATGTGATAAATGGGAGCCAGACCGGTTTTTTGGCCGGTGGGGTAGGGGTCGCTGCTTTCACTGACGGGACCGTTCCAGCGGGCCATGTAGGCCAGCGACATGCTGGCGTTGCCACCGCTTTCGGGGCCGTTGTCAAAGCCGTGATTCCAGCGGATGTTATTTTCGGACAGATCGGCGGTGACAGATGGTCGCAGTGTCGATTCCAGCGAACCGAGGCTGGCAAAGGTCCAACAGACCCCCAGGTTACCCTGATGCTTGACAGGGGTGAGGCGGCCGGTTAAGCGCAGATCATAGCTGGCTGGGAAGCTGGCGGTGTCGATGCTGTCGGTTGTCACCGTTTCGACCCGGGCCAGTGGTTCGGGAATATAGCCAAGTCCATAACCAGTGGCGGTGGCGGTGGCAATCGTTCCGGCTTCCAGGTCGGACAGATACTGGACAAATTCGGGATTTTGCGGAGCTTTGGTGAGGGTGGGGGGATCATCCGCCCAGACACCGGGCGAGACGATCAGAAAACTGGCCAGACCAAGGAGAAGCACCGCCAAAGCGTGTTTTACTCGTTTTTTCATTTTGATCATCCTTTCTTTCAGACATGATCAGGTTGGGTCATGGCAAAACTGCCGCAAGCGTTGCGCCCCGCTTCACAATGACCAAGCGATCAGGTGTGAATGAATCGGGCATGGCAAAGAACGATTACGTGACGTCTTAATCCGATGGGTGTTACTCATGATATACCACCTTTGGGGACGATTATTCAAAAAGTCACTGTTTAAAGCGCCGGGTTTGGGGGTATCAATAAAAACATCCGCTCACTAATCTAAATAATAAAAGGGGGAACTACTGATGCGATCCTTAAAATATAAACTGGCGCCACTGGGAGCCGCCCTGGTGCTGGGAGGGCTGCTGCTAAGTGGCTGCACCACCGCTTCTACCGCCACCAATAATCCCACCAAAATACCGGAAACCACCGTCACCACCACGGTTAATCCGGCCAATGCGGCGGCGGCTCAGGCGGCTATGAAATTTTATCTGGCAGTAACCCTGGATCAGTCCCGGGCCCAGCTGGAAACAATGCTGGGGGTGCCCGGTGAAATCCAGGCCGATGGCCAGGTGGCCTATCGGGATCCGGCCAGCGGCTATGGGGTGCTGATCCGCTTTGGGGAGGATGATGCCGTTTTTGCCAAGCGGCTTTTGCCGTCGGGCCGATCCCCGGAACTGGCGGCGCTCAACCCCTTTCCGGTGACCGACAAACAGGCCTACCGGATGGCCGTCGGCATGCCCTACTATGAGGTTCAGGATGTCATGGGCAGCGACGGCATTGAAGTCAGCCTGAGCAAGCCGGAAGCGGGAAGTTCCAAACAGGTTACCGGGCTGGGCTGGTTCAACCCCGATGGCTCCTATGCGGTGGTTTATCTTAACCTGCCCCAGGGACTGGTGGTTGGGTCGGAATTTGTGGCTGGCCCCGGCTGACCGCCCGGTCAGGTTGTCGGGCAGCCCCGGCAGCTCCTTTGGGGCTGCTTTTTTGTGCGCTTCATAAAAATTGCCAACAGACCAATTTTTTTGTTGCATCCGAGGGCAGATGGCTTATAATGAAAGCAATGCACGCCAACGGCAAACTGCGCATCAGGAAAGGGACACGCTATGGATAAAAACCCCAAAAACCCCCATCAGGGCCACCGCCAGCGGCTTAAAGCCCGGGTCTTAAGTGAAGGGATCGACAATTTTGAGGACCATCAGATTCTGGAGCTGCTGCTGTTTTACGCCATCCCGATGAAGGACACCAACGCCCTGGCCCATCGGCTGATTGGCCATTATGGCTCGCTGGCCGGGGTTTTTGATGCGAATCCCCGGGATCTTAGCGCTTTGGTCGGGGTCACCGAAAACACCGCCCTGCTGCTTTGCCTGATTCCGGCCCTGGCCCGGCGCTATCAGCAGGGCAAGCAGGCGCCCAAGGCGGTGCTTGGCAGTACCACCGCCGCCGGTGAATACGCCGTGTCGTTATTTACCGGGCGGCTTAACGAGGTCTTTTACGTGATCTGTCTGGATAGCCAGAACAAGGTCAACCAGGCCACCCTGCTTCACGAAGGCACCATCAACGAAGCTCCGGTTTACCCCCGGCTGATTGTCGAAACCGCCCTGCGCCATCAGGCCGCCAGCATCATTCTGGCCCACAACCACCCCGGCGGCAGCCAGCGGCCCTCCCAGGCCGATCTTGATGTCACCCGGAGGATCAGGCAGGCCACCGAGGCCAT
>JABNAD010000106.1_pt1 | contig 76614 bp, 74 predicted proteins | sample 7240381 | NCBI WGS metagenome assembly JABNAD01 (sample SAMN11332834, study PRJNA596920) | anaerobic digester metagenome | biome: digested sludge; isolation source: digested sewage sludge-derived enrichment culture grown on H2/CO2 | place: Germany: Goettingen
TAGTGATTATGTTATCAAATAAAAATTAGTGAGTTATAAATCGACAAAGTTAGGTTTTGTACATATCACACCTCCTGAGTGCGTATGAATTCTATGTATCAATACCATAAGAAAGTTTTTGTATCCGTGTCATACCATTTTTTCAGAAGGTAATAATTTCGTTTTATTTTCATTAATTCAATCCATCTATCGAATAAAACACTCATAGTACACTGCCCAATTTAGGCAACACAATATCTCCTCAATTCTTGCAAATATTTGAAAATAAATTGGAAAAATCTGCTGATACAAAATCCTTCTGGTAAACCGGTGGGTCATAAAAAAATAATATTTCAGACGCTTTTTACTTGTGGAAAGGAAAAATTATGGTTTTATGAAATTCTAAAAAAGTATACGTAACTTTGTCACTCCTGGATGAAATGAAAGGTCTGACAATGATTGTCACGCTGCGTTCGTGTTCTGTTATTCTGGATGGTCCGAAAGAGCTGAACCCACAAGCTATTGCAGAGCACCGGAAAAGGAAATCTATCAAGCCTGAAGAGATTTTAGGAAAAGTATGGGATTGAATGCCTTTTTCTATCCGGTCCGGGATATCAATTACGGTATGGTGATCCATGACCGGTTCTGTAAGCCTGGTTACTTCCGGGTAACTTTCACTGATTGATAGAAAAAATGTTTTCGTGAAGGCCTCTAAAATGGCCGATCTCTTTAACATTCATATTCTCTATGGCTAACTTATTGAATAGTAATAGGGTGGTTTCTAAGTGATTGGTATTTTCCCTAACTTATCCGAGGTCAGGCTCCGGTCATTCAGTCGGCACCACTTCCGGTTGTGAACGCTTCGGCAAGAATGTTTCTCCGTCCGCTCTTCATCGTCATCGTTCCTCTTCCTCCTGTGCATGTTCCTCCGGCATATCATCGCTTCTCTCCTCCCCTGAAGCCAGAGTGGTACGATCATTCGTTGACTCTTTCATCCCGCGAACAGGTCTCAGTCTGCCAGGTCTACTGATGCCCTGTATGGTTTTAGGATATTAATATGGAAGGCTTGGATAGGATAATATGAACCGATTACGATGATTCAAAAAAGTTGAATGTAATATTTCGATAGGAGAATTCAATGAACCATATGCAAGAAATTTTAGAGTCTTTTTTCAAACTCTTCCAGACTTATTCCAGCTGCCTGAAGTATTGATTGTAATGTTTTTGGTGCAAGGGTTTTCCCTGAATGAACCGGGACAGTAATGAGAGATCCTGTGCTGGATATAAGGTAATGGTGACTCCCGCGTATCCTGATCTCTTCATACCCCATTCCCTTTAAGATTTTTAGAACTTTTTCTCCTGAAATTCGGGGTAATTTCATTATGCCGTAATCTCTTTATGAGTTTGAACGGTAATTTCAACTGGGATTGGTTTATGTAATTCGTCCAGAACTTCCAGATATCCCTCAATGGCCTCTGTGATATTGGCAATCGCATCATCCCATGTATCTCCTTCACTAATACATCCGGGAAGTGAAGGAACTGTCACAGTATATCCATCGTCTTCGTTTTTTTCTATCAATACGGTATATCTCAATTGGTTCATAATATCAGATCCCATGCAGTACGTCATATTCCATTTTAATGGGTAATAACATGAGCCTTACGTAATTAATAATTTTTACAAACCAGAGAGGGGGTCGAATACCATAATCAGTGACTGAGTTCGGTACTACCGGTCTTTTTCCTGGTAATACCGGATTATTTTATCTGTATCATTCAGTATATCTGATAAAAATACGAAGATCACGTTTTTCAGACATACTGTACTTCCGAGAGGATTTTTGAGCGAAGGAGAGGTTTTATTCCTTCAATATCTACTAGGTCAACAGGAGCCTGCAATACTTCTTCCAATTTTTCTTCAAGCTCCAGAAATCCAGAGAACTCGGGGCAGTTTCAAACTCGACAAGGATATCTATATCGCTATCCGGGGTTTGCTCTCCACGGATCACTGAACCGAATAAACCAAATCTTCTGACATGATATTGACTGGTTAATTGCGGTTTTATGGATTTAAGTGTTTCAAGAACCGTCATTGCCTGAGTCATAGAACAACATACGTTGGAATAATCAATAAATTATATATCCTTCAGTTCGGTACGATTTTTAATTCGGGCAACAACAGCATCAAACTCTTCATCCGGGTTCTGGTATTATTCTTCAGTATAATTCCCCGTTCCCTGTTCAAAACTATTGATGCAACGTATTCCGTCTCCAGGACCAAGTGCTTTAATTAATCCAGCAAATCCCTCATCACGAATCTGATTAATCGTTTTAATTTCTGTCATTTTGCACCTCTATTGCCTATAATACTGGATTATTTAGTGATATCTGGTATGATGACCTATCACTCTTATGAGGTAAGACTATTCGGGTAATTATCGGTCATATACATTTTTCCGAAGACCGATTTTTAAAACCTCAATTATCCGGTCTCTATCATTGAGGTCGTATATAATTCGGTAATTGCCCACTCGTTGATGATAATACGGGTACCCTTCACACGATTCCAGAAAATGATGGGTCTTCTACAATTGAATCTATTTTATTAAGAATCCGGGTCATTTGATGTTTGGAAATTTCCCAGCTGTTTAAGAACCTTTTCAGAATAGATGATGGAATAACTCATTGAAGGCCGAGCGCTTTTCGTGCCTGTTCTGGGGTATAGACCCGACCAGCCTGAATGTCATCTTTTGCTTCGGCTATATCTTTCAGGTCTTCTTCAGAGAGAATGCCATCGGAATTACATTTTTTTCTTATTAACGCTGGCATGAATACTACACTTCTTCATTCAGAGAATATCAATATTTGGATTATACCTACTAAAATGTTTCTTTTTTGAGATATGTCACCAATCCTCATTGTATTGAGAAGAGGATTGATTATTCATTCGATGGGCATTATATTACTCAACAAATAATACAGGGGTGCTCAATGGCTGGAGGCGATATGTCTCTGCAATTCTCCAGGGGGGATGAGGAGATTGCAGAATTATTTACTGATATCGGGGTGAAGCGTCATGCTGCCCGTGTCCTGGTCCTGTTGCTACGGGATATCGATCTGACATCACGGGAGATGGAACGGGTCTGTGATCTTCGGCATCCGGAAGTGAGTATTGCTCTTAGTGATCTGATTGACCGGAAATGGGTAAAGAAGGTCAGTCAGAAGGCCGAGAATAAAGGGCGACCTGTTTTAACATATCATTTATCAAAAAGGCTGGATGAGATTCTTAACTAGTTAAAAACGGAGATAGTCGGGGATTATGATGAGAAGGTGAGGGTGATGTTGAAAAGATCAATATGAAAGAATAAAATATAATATTTTTTATAAATCTGATTCTTGTCTTTAAGTTCCTTTCATGTTGAGAATTTCTTCCGGAGTTACTCTTTTTTCTGGTGTGTTATTAAAATCATTATCATATGACACAAGGGTCAGATTCTGACTTTTGGCAATAGCATACTGGTATGCATCATCGAAATCCAGGTTATACGAATCAGAAGCATGTACTAACTCAAGAAGATATTCAGGATGCAAAGATGCTATTTTTAGTCCACCTGGTTTGAACATATCTTTCGCAAATCGAAGATACAGTTCCTTTTTATCCTTGTTAAAGAGATGTAACCCGATTGAGTGAAAGGAGAAATCACTGATAGAGCAGGTAATATCAGGAGTTTGCAGAAATTGTATAACTGAAGCCGCATGTTCTCTTTTCAGTAATAATTCCAGGAGTATATTAGTATCAAGGAGGTACATCAGGCCTTCAGGGTGTGAATTTTATGCTGAATTTCAACAGTAGAGAGGGAGGCGTCTTCGTCTTCCAGATCTCCGACCCAGTCAAATGAAAATTTCTTTTCTGATTGCTGGTACTCTTTGTTAAGTTCTTCAATATATTGGAGAGCTCGCTCCCGGAGATCCTGTGGAAGATTATGAATGACTGATTCCACCTGATCAATGGTTATCATACTTTCATAGAATTATTGAAGATATGAGGTAATAAGGTATCTGTAACGTGAATGTCATTGAATTTATGAGATTATATGCTGCCGGAATATCTTTTAACACTTGGTTCCTTTATAGAATATATACAGGAAATATCATATTTTACCTCTGTATATCCATTATTATTTCAATATCGAAAAAAGCAGCTGAAGATAAAATGGCTTTTGATCGAAGATTAAATGCCTTGAAGCAGGAATTGAAAATGGATAATCGTGTTCCTGAACATGAAAAACTCTACCAGAAGTACTTTATCTGCAAATCAACACCGAAGAGAGGAACGAAATCAATAGAAAATGAAGAAGTTATCACAAAAATGAAACGAGATTATGGATTTTTTCTCTGATTACGAATGGGACTCTGGATGCGGTTACCGACCTTCTCAAAAAATACACTCTGCCAAGCCTGTTAGATAAATTAGATGTCATTGAATGCTTCCAGCAGTCGGGAAGAACCCTGCAGGTTGGGGAAATTCTTGATGAACAAAAACGGTTGTATCATGAGATGGGTGTTAACCCACCAAGCTCGTTATGATAGAGTGGGAGTCTAGGATACAACCCTAAACTCAAGTTGTATCCGCTCATCACTTTTGGTGATGGTCTTTGATACAAAATCTGCCACGATGAAACCCCTGCCATGGTCTCAAAACTGCACTGATATACATATAAAAGACGTGTGTATATATTGGGTTTAAAAAAGGGAAGGAAATGGAGTGATAATTGTTGATGAAATTAGATATCGAATGATATAAGCAATATTCAATGTGTAAGTCAGTATTTCTCTATCTCGTTTTTATTGAATATCGATTATTGAAGCAGGTACGAAAACCCTGCTTGTCCGAAGTGATGATCTGAAGAGTAGGCAATCGAGATATCATACGTTGCCATAACCTCAAAAGACAAACAATCAGTAAGGCTCCAGTCTTTGTCTTTAAAGGTGGCAAACCGATCAAGAGCACGTAAGAGAAGGGGCTGATTTGTATCTACCACATGGAATTGCTTGGTGTGATAGCAACTTTTGATAAAATCCACTACAGTATCCCGTCGATATTTCGATAATCCATCACCGAGTTCAAATAATATCGCTTCCGTTATCCAGATCTCTTCATACCCGAACAAATTTTCAAACAATCCTTTTGCTTTTTCATGATAGATATCATCCGGGTTTAATAACGCAATAATGTATGAGGGAGAAACACTCGCCGATTATTCATGGCTTTCTCGTTTCGGTGTTCCATGGATGTAGTGGTCGTGTTCCACAGACCAATCATGAGGTCCGTGGATCGTCCCAATGCTTCTCCGTAAAACATCTAATGCACTTTCTGCTGTTTCAGAATTTTTCACTTCAACGGTTAACGTATATTCTGTGTTTGGTTTAAGATCCAGGGGTTCTAGGATTTTAAAGGATGATCCGTCATACAAAGCTTTCACGGTAACGGTTCCCATTGTGTACCTCCGATAATATTGAGTTTGCTTTGGTCTCTAACCATATATATTAGGTCATTCAAACAAAAAGAATCTCTGGGCCTCGGTAACCATGTCCTGATGGTTCAAAGATTATTGCTGTGTTGATTTTTCTTGAGATTTCGTATGTGGCTCTTTACACTCACTCGATTTGATGGCCCCTTTTTTTTTAATTCAGAAAAATAACTTCCTCTATGTCAAAAATGCCTACTATTTTAGAAATTATCTCATTTGATTTCATATAATGAGAGGAGGAGAGAATGAAACTTGAAAAATGTCCCTTTTGTAAAGGTACACGAAGAGAATCTCACACCGAATTCATTGCACGAGTTGACAATGAAATTGTAGTCATCAGGGATATTCCAGCATATGTATGTGAACGGTGTCATGAAGCATATTTCACTCCGGATATTTCACGAATAATGGATACCATTATTGAAGAAGCACGAGAGGGTAGTTTATGTATGAAACCTCTCGCTGTAAGCAAAGTCAGTATGTAGGTTTAACCGGAGTCAGCAAGAGACAGGTATCATACATTCCCTCCCGAATGATCCCGGGTATGTCCCGGTAATAACAGGAATCACAGTGGCCATCATGTTCTTCGATATTATACCAGGATATTTCATGTTTCTTTTTTTAAAAAGATTAGAAAAAAAAGGAAAATGCTTTTCATTTTTTAAAAAAGGTATCGTTAAGATCTCTAAAATATCATCTGATAACAAAAAAATAAGTTTGATTTGTACCCGGTTTATGTTAGGGCTTTGGAAAAAGTTTCTAAAGCCTCAGGCGAGATTTGAACTCGCGACCTCGTCCTTACCAAGGACGCGCTCTACCGGCTGAGCCACTGAGGCGAATGCTTGCGCCTATACATGTAGGAAAGCTCAGTATTTAATATTTTTGAAATTAATTCCTGTGAAAATCTGATACGAAATACCCCGGGATATTCTCTATCATCAGGTATTTCTCTCAATATTCAGAAATTTCTAGAGATGATCTGTGGAGTGGATGAAGCCGGAAAAGGATCGGTACTTGGTCCGATGGTGATCGCCGCGGTGGGATGCATGCAGATGGATGCCCTCACGGCTCTCGGAGTTGCAGACTCTAAAAAACTTACAAAAGATTCTCGAGAACGACTAAATGCTTCAATACGGGAGCAATTCCCCTATTCAATCGTAATTCGGACTGCTGAAGACATTGATACACTCCGCCAGACCATGACCATGAATGAGATAGTTGCCCGGGCACATGCAGAGGCGTTGGATGCTCTGTCCTGCACTGAGGCATATGTCGATGCATGTGACGTGAATGAAAAGCGGTATGGAGAGACCGTGAGATCCTTTTCCACATCCGACACAACAATTATCGCCCGTCATAAAGCTGATGCATTATATTCTCCTGTATCTGCAGCTTCTATTGTTGCCAAAGTAGAACGTGATCACATTATCACAGAGCTTGCAGAAATCCACGGCATTATTGGTAGTGGATATCCTTCTGATCCGGTTACTATTGCATATCTTCAGGAATACATTTCGACGCATAAGCGACCTCCAGTGATTGCGCGCTCAAGCTGGGAGACGGTAAAGCAGATGATGCATCGTAAAAACCAGTGTTCTCTTTTAGATTTCTGACAAACCGTACACAACCTTTTCTTCCTGTCAGGGCTACCTGTAAACACTCATGGAATGGTTTCTTATCCTGCTCGGCTGCATTGCCATTTATGTCCTCTTCCTTGCATATATCAGGACATACAATCCGTATCCCCGCTATATCACGCTCTATGGTCCGATAATCGGGCTGAAAACTGAAAACGTTGGATTTTTTGATTATTTTAGACGATACTCCGGCTTTTTACGAATATATGGAACTATCGGAGTGGCAATGGTTATCATCGTATCAATTGCGATGGTCATAATGCTCCTTTTGTCGGTAAATCTCACACTGGAGCTAAAACCTGAACCAACATCACTTCATAAACCCCAGAATATTTTTTTAATTCCTGGCGTGAATGAATTTGTTCCCTCAACCTTTGCCGTCTGGTTTGCTTTTATCCTCACTCTTGTCGTCCATGAATTTGGTCATGCAATTTTGTGTAGGGTAGAACAGATAGCAGTAAAAAGTATGGGTGTATTATTCCTGATAATTCCCATCGGAGCATTTGTTGAACCAGATGAAGAAGGGGTGAAAAAAGCATCTCCCTGGCCTAGAATGAGGATGTATGGTGCTGGAATAATTAATAACATCATTATCGGGCTGATAAGTTTCGGCCTCATGGTAAGTCTGATAGGACTTGCTGTTCCAACCCAGGAACCTGTTGTCGTTGGACTGTACCAGAACTACTCTGCTGCCCAGGCAGATGTTCCAACCCCTTCAATAATCAGGACCGTAAATGGAGAGACTGTCCAGACATCAAAAGACGTGTCAGATATTTTAAATACGACACGACCAGGAGATGCGGTTCTTGTTGGATTTGATCATAAAGGAGAGGTTCGGGATTACTCCCTGAATGTGTCCTCCTGGCCTGAAGCATTAGGAGAACACGAATCCGGGTTCATGGGAGTGTATTATTACAATGGTCAGGGAATCATCGATACCGTCAGGAGTATGTTCTCTCCAATCGGTATTTTCATGTTACTCTCAGTTCCTTTCAATCCGACCATGGAAGGGCAATACTTACGAATACTTGGATTTGACGTATCAGATACTGAATATTATTCCGCTCCGTTCCCTGGATACTGGGAACTCATTCATCTCCTCTTCTGGAGTGGATTTATCAACTTTGCAGCCGGATTATTCAATGCTCTTCCAATGATCCCCCTCGATGGAGGTTTCATATTTAAGGAAGGAACAGAGCGTATACTTGCCAGACGCGGTCTTTCAAAATATGCAGATCATATCGTTGGTTTTGTAAGCACCGGGATGATAGTTCTCATGGTTGCTATCTTCGCTCTTCCATATCTTTTTCATCTGTAATTGAAGAGAATCTATCTCTTTTTTAATCCTCAGAGATAATTCAGACCTGGATTCTGATGATAAGAAGATTTATGATATTCGATCGTGAACGTGTACACTATGAGTAAGCAGTTATTTAATCGCTTTATCATAATTTCTGTCATCTTCTCCGGTGTAATTATTGGATTTGCCTCTGCTGGTTCATCAGTAGGTTCAAATCCAGGTTATGGTTCTCTGCCGACATCATTTGAATGGGAAGGAGATAAACTCCTGAATGGTGAAGATGCCGGGAGCATGTTTGAAAATACCGAATCGAAAGCATCTAAAATTCTGGACGAAGCAGAAGCTGCTGGGATGGTTCTGTATTCAACCGGTGCATCAGTGAACAATTCTACATCCTCAAACCAGACGGTGGCTAATCAGACTAATACTACAGAAATCAATGATCTCCTGTCCGGTTATGCATCTGTAGGGGATATTATCAAGGCAAAAGACTGGGCTGCCCTTGACCGATACACTACCGGAATTCAGGCAAATAAAGAAATTGAGGATTCGTCGTTGTCTTTAGAAAACAGGAATAACAACTGGGAAGCATTATTTACAGAGCCTCAGGTCGTTTCCTGTGGTCCGTGTTAAAAAAAAATTATTCTATTTTTTCCGGCCTGTAATACACCAGGCATGCTGCTATTATATCATGGAATCCTTGCGAATGTTTGGTATATGCTATTGCAATAAATCCTGATAAAAACAGGATTCCTGAAACAAATTTCGCAAAATGCCGAAGAGATGCTCGTGCAAATGTAATCCGGTTTCCATGCAGGTCGGTAACTACTGCCCGACACGTCATCTTACCAAGAGTTGCCTGGTTTTTTGATGATTCGAGCAAAGCACAATAGAGCCAGGGAATCAGAACTATGGTGACCAGAAGAAATGTTGCCACCTGTCCTGGGAAGGGTGAGGTAACTAGAACACCTTCCATTGTTCTTACCTCTTCATGTCGCAGCATCATGAGAAGCATTCGATAGCCTTCCGTCAGTCCTAAATAATATGCACCAAACCCTGCAATGATAGTAAGAATTACAACGTCAATTATTCCCGCAACAATCCTCCTGCCTAGTCCTGCAAAATATTTTGGAGCACCTGAATTATGGTGATTCTGATTATTATCTGACACAATACAATATATCTCCTAACAAGCAATGAACTTGTCGAAAATGAGAAAAATATTGTATCTGAAAAAGAAAAGTAAAAAATCTAAATTTTTACCGGTTCACTAAAAGAGAGAACTGCTGTAGTGGTATTATTGACTTTTGGTACCGGTTTTTTATCTTTCCCCTCTTTGAGCCATGGTTTTGTCTGCATGAGTTCATCAGATAATGACTGGAGTTCTGGTTCAACTTCCAGGGTTGCAAAAGAATCGTCAATATGACAGGCAGGACAATAACTTTTTGTTTCAATGGACGAATCACTTGAAGAATCTGATTCTGTTGATGTAACACCATTCATAACATCAAAATATTTTTTCTGATTTCCGTATACCATCTCCCACCAACAGCAGTACATGGCTGCAGATATTGGATTTGTAGGATCGTATTCAAAATTCCAATATCCCTGACTTTCAATAGATTTTATATAGGCTGCATTACCTGAATCAGAAGGATCTGCAATACTCCAGTCTGCTGCGGCAAAACCAGAGAAGAAAAATAAAATAATCAGAATGAATGATATTCGCATATTCATGGGTATTCATATTTTCTTAAAGCTCAATAAATGTTCTGTAATCATCTTCTGATTGTAAAACCCTGTTCGTTCGTAACTGAAATATCACGAACCTGTAAAGAATGAACGTTAATAAATATCGTCTTTGACGATCTGATGGATTCAATAAAACGGTTCAGGAGATCATCTGGTCCTTCTGCTTCAATCTCAACAGTGCCGTCAGCCAGATTTCGTACCCATCCGGCGATGTGCCTGTCCTGTGCAATTTTCTGTACATATGCTCTGAAACCGACTCCCTGAACGCTCCCTGATGCGATCATATTTACCCGTTTCATAAAAAAGAGATATGGTTACAATCCTTTGTATTAGTATCCTGACAAAGAACTCATTTTATATGTAGAATAACATGGTACATATTCTGAACGAGCAGTTTGGTTCTGCATATCATGGTGAAAGTTCTTCTTGTTCATAACGGAAGTAATCCGGCACATTGTGTGAAAAAATTGCTTGCCGATTCACTTCAGGTTGAGCTGTATGAGGTTCGTTCTGTACCTGAAGGGAAAGATCGACATCAGGGAATTATGCCTGATATTATTCTTATACCATTGCCGGAATGGTCTGATCCGATGATTCACACCATAACCCTATGGCAACACCGTTGTACATCAGAAGGGCTTCATCCAGGCTTTCTGCTTTTTACGGTCCAGAATGACTCTCTGACTTTTTTTGATATTACCTATGGGAGCATGCCAATCCGTCTTAACCAGTCAGATACCGGCCATCAGGTTATTTCTTCGATTCGGCAGGTTGTCGGGAGATCAAGAGTTGAACGTTCACTTCGTGAGGATTATGATCATCATAACCGGATAATCTGTCATATGCCTCTTTCATGTCTGGATGTGGATGAAGGCCATATTAGTCGGACAACTCCTCATTTCACACAATTATCCGGATTTGATGAGTCAGAGATTCTAGGAAAATCACCTGAATATTTTATCTCGTCCGATTCTGTCTCACAGCCGGGTGATATTCTTCTTCATCTATATCATCAGAAATGTATTGAAGGCGCTATTACGGGTAAAAATGGGGAACATGTCCCTTGCAGACTCACTCTCCATTCAAAAGAGTCAGGACTCCCGGGAGATGGACTCTGGTTTATCGAGGATCGCCGTGAATATGCAGTCATCAGTTCAGCTCTTCGGGAAACAGAGTATGAATGCCGAGAACAACTCTATCTCGCTGAGACTCTGGTCATCAGACTTGGTCCGGATGGCACAATTTCATTTGTAAATCCGGCTGCTGTCAGGTGTTTTGGCTATGAACCTGATGAACTGACCGGCAAAAGTGTAGGGATTTTGTTCCCTTCTGGAACATTACAGGATGTGACAAACCCGGTATCTCTGTTCCTTGAAGTGTCAGATGAATCATCATCAGCAATTCATATTTTTGAACATTTTAAAAAGAATGGAAATCATCTCTGGATAGCATGGACCAGCCGGGGGCTCTATAGTTCGGATAATGAACTGACCGGCATTATCTGCATCGGCACAGATATGACTGAGCAGGCATCCAATGGTGAAGAGAGAATATCCACCCGAGTGTGGCGTGACCGGATTCTTTCTTATACAGACATCTCTCCAGAGGTCTTTGATGCAGTCCTTCAGGCATGTATGGAAATTGGAAGAGAAGGCCGGGAAGGCAAGACAATAGGAACCTCATTTCTGGTCGGGGACTCAGAAGAAGTGCTGAAACGATCCAGACAACTTATTCTTAATCCATTTTCCGGCCATCCCCCTGAAATGCGGATGGTTTCTATACCTGATGTCAGGGAGATGCTCAAAGAATATGCGCTTTTGGACGGAGCATTTGTTGTCACCGGTGATGGAATACTGGAAGCGGCAGGGAGGTACATCACTCTGGATACCTCTGCTGTGTCATTACCAAAAGGGATGGGAACACGTCATTCATCTGTAGCTGCTTTAACGGGAGTTACTGATGCCATTGGATTTGTAGTGTCGGAAAGTGGTGGAAAAGTTTCCATAATGAAAAAAGGTAAAATTGTGAAGGTTATTGCCTGATTTAGATCGGCCTGAAAAGAGGCTTAGCTGCAAGACAGACCGGACAAACCCATCCTTCTGGTAAAGATTGAAAATCTGTGCCTGCCGGAGCATCCTTATCACCGAGAACAGGATCATAAACATGCCCACATATGCTGCATTTCATTTTCTGCATACCAGTTAGTAATCTTTTTAATGATTAAATCGTTTTGTCTTTCTGTTTCCCTTTCCAAAGGCCGTTCTTAAAAAAATTCAATTTTTTAATAGTATGAGAAATCCACTTGATCCAATGTCTGATCAAAAATCGTATGTATATCATGAGTGGATATTTCTTTACGATTTTGTATGGTGTTTCTTCGAAAATATTTGGAAGCCTGTGGGTGTGAACCTGATCTGATTGCACTCATCAGATTAATATCGCGGCAGATGGATGCTATCCGGAAGGCATTTCTTGAAAATCAGATGTATGAACATACCCTGAATGCGTCAGGTGAACTGCAGGCTCAGATGGACACCTGGGCAGATGAGCATCTTATCAAGGTAGTTGGCGAGTCAGGGCTTGTGCGGGAGATGGCATCTGAAGAACAGGAAGATATCATTCGGTTTGAAAATTCCCGTTGCGAATATTGTATGGTTATGGATCCTCTTGATGGATCGTCTCTTATTTCTACAAACCTGGCTGTCGGGACCATAGTTGGCATTTATGAAAAAGGTGGGGTTTTACAACCCGGTTCAAAATTGCGTGCTGCCTTTTACACATTATTCGGACCATTAACTGTTTTGGTGGTATCAGTTGGAAAGGGTGTACAGAGCTTTGCCTGGGATCCTGAAAGTGAGCACTACCTCCTGCTCAAAGATAGTTTTTCTGTTCCGGAAGGAAAGCAGTTTGGAACAGGCGGAGTGAGAAATGACTGGCTTCCTGCTCACACAAAGGTAATTGAGTATTTTGATGATCAAGGATTTAAAATGCGGTACTCAGGTTCATTTGTAGCAGATTGCCATCAGTTGCTGGTATATGGGGGAATATATACCTATCCCGGCTCACAAAAAAGCCCGAATGGAAAACTCAGACTACTATTTGAGGCGAACCCTCTCGGATTTATCATAACTCAGGCGGGGGGGAGTATCACGGATGGAACGAGAAATATTATGGATATCGTTCCAGAGAAGCCTCATCAGAAGACTCCTATTTATATTGGCAGTAAAGGCATTATTAAAAAGATTGAAGAGATTTATTCTCATTCATAGATCCTTTCATTTTTGAATTGCAGGAATCTTTAATATGGCTGCAAGCCTTATATAAGGCAGATGGTTAGCAGCATTGTCCTCCCAATCAAGAAGGTATATTCTCTTGTTGACACTTTGATTTCAGTAGAAATGAAAGAGGATGAAGGAAGGACATTTCAGGGCCGGCTTGTGGCAGTTGATGAGTACCTGAATCTGCATCTTGAAGAAAGCATCGAGACTTCAGGGAAAAATAAAGGCCGTGAGCTTGGAACACTCGTAATACGGGGAAATAATATTCTGTCTATCGCACCGGTAGCCTAAAGGTTGACATGACCGGAACAGACGAGGATGCATTTCGGATCATTGCCGCTTCACCTGAGGGTGTACTTCAGAGTGAACTCTGGAAGATCCTTGGAGTAGACAGCAGGAAATGTTCTCGAATAGTAAAAAAACTTCTGGATACAAACAGAGTAGAGCGTATTGAATACCGGCAGGATGGGATTAAAACTTTCAGATTAATTGCCAGAAAAGGGCCAGCAGATCCATACTGTCTCTTAGCCGGTGATGAACTGATTCCCTGCATTGCCTGTGATGAGGATTGTGTCGTTGACGAATGTAATGATCTTCTTGACTGGATGTATCAGCTTGCAATCAGCGATGCAGAGGAATCAACCTCTGAATCCCAACCTTCAGAAGAATAAAATTATTCTGAAAAAATTATTGTGAAACTGCCTCAATGGCATTATCATCGATGAATGCATTGCATTCCACACAGGAAAGTGTGGAAATGTAATATTTATGCATATATTCTTTGACCATTCTTCTTGAAGAGAACCGGGGTGCATTACTTTTTATTGATTCTTTCATCATCGCAACCCACTTATGTGGGATTCCATCTAGACCGGTATCATAATAGAGTGGCACAATTTCATTCTCTAAAAGACTGTACATCTCAGATGCATCTTCCCAGTTTCGGTCACCGTTTGCGTGGTCTCGTCCAAAAATCCAGCCATTTTTACCGTTGTATCCTTCAATCCACCACCCGTCTGCAATTGAGAAATTTAATACTCCGTTAACCGCTGCTTTCATGCCACTCGTACCACTCGCTTCCAGTGGAGGGACCGGATTGTTCATCCAGACATCCACACCCTGAACCAGGTACTTTGCTATCTGTTCGCCATAATCTTCAACAAACGCGATTCGACCACCAAATTCAGGCTGTTGTGCATATTGGTATATTCGCTGAAGAATCCGCTTTCCTTCATCATCTGCTGGATGTGCTTTTCCGGCAAAAATAATCTGAACTGGTTTCCAGGGATTATTGAGAATCTTTTTGAGCCGATCCAGATCCTGGAAGATAAGGTCTGCCCGTTTATAGGTAGAAAACCTTCGTGCAAATCCGATGGTCAGGGTATTTGGATCAATTAATGCTCCTCCTGCAACAACATTTGCACAATCAGCCTGATATTTCATCCAGTCCCGTCTTTTAAATTGCAATATCCGGTTAATGAGTTTTATCTTCAGAGCATAATGAAGATCCCACAGTTTTGCATCTGGTACTTGATCGATGAGTGCCCACACGTATTCTTTATCATGGTGTTCAAACCAGTCCGGACAGATGGGGGAAATATACCGGTTTATGAGACTCACAAGACGGGGATTTATCCATGTCGGAATATGAACTCCGTTGGTGACTGAACCTATTGGAACTTCATCAAGTTTATTCTCAGGCCAGAGGAAATGCCACATTCTTCTTGCAACTTCACCGTGTTTCTGGCTAACCCCGTTCCCATGAGCAGACATCCGCAGACAGAATGCAGCCATGTTAAAGGTATCCGGAGGATCTTCAATATGGTGGCCTTTTTGCAGAAATTCCTCCCTGCTCATATGCATTCCTGCATAATAGGCATTTAGATACTTGTCAATCATCCAGTTTGGGAATCTGTCATGTCCTGCCGGGACAGGAGTATGGGTAGTAAAGAGCGAGGTGCTATATACATGTTGAAGAGCCTCTTTAGGAGACAACCCTTCCTCAATTTTCTGCCGGTATCGTTCAATAAGAGCAAATGCTGCATGTCCTTCGTTCAGGTGAATTGCAGAGTACTTTACTCCTAATGATTTGAGTGCATGGGTTCCTCCAATTCCAAGGACAACCTCTTGCAAGAGCCTCATTTCATTAACACTACTATAAAGCCTGCTGCTGATATTTCGTAAATGTGGTGGGTTTTGTTCAATCTCTGTATCAATAAGGTAGAGAATAACTCGCCCAATATCCACTCTCCAGAGTGCAAAATGAATCTGCGGCGCTATAAAGGGGACCTGCAGGATGAGTTGTGTCCCGTCCCGTCCGAGAACTCTTTTTACCGGAGCGTTATCTCTGTCAAGTTTCTCCTCCACATCTTCCTGCCACCCGTCGTTTCGAATCCGTTGGTGCAGATATCCATCAGAGTACATAAACCCGATAGCAACGAGTGGAATACCAATGTCACTACATTCTTTCAGATGATCTCCTGCTAAAAATCCAAGGCCGCCGGCATAGAGTGGCAGTGAGTGCTGCAGACCATATTCTGCAGAAAAATAGGCTATTTTATGTTGCTGATGTTCCGGGTAATATTCATCAAACCACTGGTTTTTCGCTAGCATATATCGCTGAAACTTCGCAATAACTGCATCATAGTGGTTTGTATATTCGATATTCGAAGCCGCAGCTTCAAGTGCTTCGGCTGGAAGTTCCTGAAGCATTTTTACCGGATTGTGTATTGATTCTTTCCAGCCCTGACGGTTCAGATTTTTAAAAAGTAACCAGGCTTCCGGGTGCCATGAAGACCAGAGATTATATGAGAGATCAATCAATCCTGCCAAACGATCAGGAATGTGATCAAAATCTATCCAACGAATACCTATCATATGAATTGCCCTGCACTCTTGCTGATAGGTGATTATCCTCAGACATCGTATATAGTTAATGGCCGTGTGTGATGAATTTTTTATGGACACCTGATGTCGGAGTCATGAATTAGCAATCATAAAACCAAAAAGAAGTGAAAATATAATACTCCCGAACGGATTCGAACCGTCGTCATCGGAACCAAAATCCGATATGATTGACCTCTACACTACGGGAGTATTGAAAAGCTGTGTGAGCCTTGCCTACACATATTCGTGTTGATAGGATATAGAAATTCCCGCTCACAAAAAATGAACCGATGGTGATAGAGAAATAACTCGATTCTACTCATCCTAAAATTTTCAGTTTATACTCTATTTTATGACAAAATCTGGTTTATTACGGAAAATGAATAGTTCTTTCATTAAGCGTATCACAAGATCACTTCAAAGCTCGCGCTATTTATCTGTCCTGGAAGACTTCAGGATTATCCATGGTCATCATAATGATCCGGCTCAGATGATTTTCGCTGATAATTCTCAGTATTTCTTCTTCCCGAAGATGCAAGCGGGAAAAATTCCCGATATACCTGGCGCCGTTCATCAACATCTGTATGCAGATATACTTCTGTGGTCTTGATCGATGCATGGCCGAGATTTTCCTGCACAACACGAAGATTTCGGGATCTTTTGTACAGTTCACTTGCATAACTGTGTCGGATTTTGTGCGGAGTTATCCCTTGGGGGGCATATTTTTTAAAAATTAACTGAACCGTTCTTGGTGAGATATGTTTTCCTGATTGTCCTGGAAAAAGGGGGCCTGAAAGACGAGTTCCTACGATGTTGGCTATTTCATCCAACGTGTCCTCATCAACAAATACCATACGGACTTTTCCACCCTTACCCATGACACGGATCATCTGGTCATCAAAATCAACATCTTCAACATTCATCGTGCACAGTTCTGATACGCGAACCCCGGTTGCATAAATAATTCTGATCATCAGCCGGTCCCGATCATCAGGAATTGATTGCAGTAAACGCATTACCTGACTGTGTTTTAAGTATTTGAGTTCTTTTTCTTTCACTTTTGGACGATCTACCCGTGGTACAGGGTTTATATCGATGACTTCCTGCATAAGAAGAAACCGGTAAAATGATGAAAGTGATGATAGGATTCGGTTATATGTTGTAGCATGGTACTGATGATCACGGGAGAGGAATTCAAGGTACCCTGAGATCTCAGATGCAGTGACCAGTACATCTGTATCAAGTCTGAGTAGTTCTTTATGGCTCCACTTTTTTGAGAGGTCACCACGATGCGATCGAGAGAGCCAGATATACTGCCCGAACCGTCTGAGGGTAATGTTGTAACTGCTTAGAGTTTTTTGCGAATAATTCCTCATTTTCAGATATTGGATAAACCGGGGAATCCATTCTGAAAAATACCCATTAATCACTACTATATCGTATATATCTCAATAATTAAAACTATTTCGTAGAATACCTATTCTGCGAAACTTAGATCTCGATATTTCTTTATAGCGACTATTCCAACAATGATATCAGATATATCCCGGTGTCACCCTGCTACCCTGAGAAAAGTGTTGAGGTCAAGCATAAATGCCTGAAAATTCTGTCCTTATAGTCGAGGACGATGAGATAATTACCCGTGTCTTACTATCGATGCTTCGTGACGGGGGGTTTGTCCTTCACACTCCGGTAAATTCCGGTGAACAGGTCATCGAACAGGTAGCTGCTGAAAGGCCTGATATCGTATTGATGGATATTGACCTGCCCGGAGCAATATCCGGAATAGAAGCAGCGACTGAACTTTTTAATATCTTTACAATACCTGTGATATTTGTAACCGGACATGATGAGAGAAAAATATTGGAAAAGGCGATTGGGGCATTGCCATTTGGTTTCCTGATAAAACCAGTAAATCCAAATCTTTTGTACAGCGCCATCAAGGTGAGTACACATCTCTGCGAAAAAATGCGTCAGACAACTGAGGGTAAAAAAGCCGGTCTTACTCCTTCAATGGATGTTCAGATCTCAACTTCCTCTCATCCGATCCTTATCATAAATTCTGGTTTAAAAATAATCTGGATGAATCAGGCTGCAGAAGAATGTATCGGGGAGAGCAGTTCTTCACTCTTTTTAAAAGATGTCCGGGAAGGATTATCATTACGAGGATCTGGTTTAGAAATCTCTCCTGATTTTTTCAGGTCAATAGATGAGTCCAGGGTACAGGTTCCGTTGTGTCCATCTTCAGAAGAAAGGCAATATATAATTACCTCACGACCGATTATGAATATGTTTGGTACATATTCCGGTTCATTTGTGACGATAACAACACCTTCGCAGCAGGGATAACCCCATACACCCCACATGTGCAGGGGGGGTAATCCGAAGGGGAGTTTTGTATTATGGATCTTCGGACAAAAGCATTCCTCATTATCGGACTTACCTTGATTTGTGGTATCCTTCTCATTATGCTATTTTCATTTTCTCTTTTGAATGAAAGTTATACCAGATTTGAAGAAGACGATGTCACACAAAAAGTGATCCAGGCTCAGAAGGTACTGGAATATGAAAAGGCACAGATCCTCTCCCTGACTGGTGACTGGTCCAGATGGGATGAATCCTACAATTTTGTTCTTGATAGGAATGAAGACTATATTATCCGTAACCTGAATTATGCATCGGTGGAGAATCTGGGCATTGATTTTGCGCTCTTCTTAAAGGATAATTCTTCAGTAAAGTATGGTACGCAAGTCAACAAAACTACTGAATCAATGGAACAACTCTCAAATGAAACGATAGCACAAATACTTGGAATACCAGGCTTCTTTTCTTTTGATTCTATATTAGATGGTCACTCGGGAATGATTATTTTCCCAAAAGGCCCGGCACTCGTTACTTCAGAGCCAATTATTACCAGTACATACCAGGGACCTGCTGCAGGTATTCTGGTCTTTGGTATGTATTTGTATGAAGAAAAAATTCAGCAACTTTCTGAAATATCTGATCTTTCTATACAGGTAACTCCTGTATCTTCACAAAATATTGAACCATCTGATTACCCTTCAGTTCAAACAAAAAAGAATATTTATGTTAATCCAATCTCTGAAGATTTAATCCAAGGTTTTACCTATTTGCCAACGCTTGATTCTCAAGGATATCTGGAACTGCTTGTATCTTCACCGCGAAATATTGTAAAGCAGGGGAAAGAGACGATTTTTGCGTATATTATTATTCTCATGGGCCTTGGTCTCTCGATTATTTTTGTCTCACTCCTCACGGTAGACCAACTCGTTCTCAAACGGCTCCATACCTTGATAGAGAACATTAAATCCCGAAACCTGAAACGTGAAAATCTATCCGATATTCTCCTTGACGGCAACGACGAATTTTCAGATCTTGCAAAAGAGATTCATCCGGTCTTCATGGAGTTAGGCCGATCAAGGAGAGAGTTAGAAGAACATGTCAGACTCCTTACAGAAAGTGAAAAGAAGTATCGCGAACTAGCAGACTTGCTCCCTGAGTTTGTGTTTGAATCAGATCTGGATGGGAATATCTCATTTATGAATCAGATGGGAATGTCAATTTCAGGGCTTAACCAGAATGTACACCTGTCCGATCTTCATATCCTGCGAATTATTGATGAGGCGGATCATTCCCGGTTCCGTTCGGCCCTTGAAAAAATTAAGACCGGAATTCCTATTAGTGGGGTTGAATATACGGGGGTAAAAAATACAGGTGAGCGCTTTCCCTTGATTATGTACGCATCTCCCATAAGGTCTGGTTCGGTGATTACTGGTCTTCGAGGATTTGCCATTGACATATCTGAGAGAAAAGAGATTGAAACCTCACTTCGGAAATTAGCAAATATTGTCGAGCATACCAGCACCGGGATTGTAACCGGACGAAGTCATGAAGTGGACTATGTTAATTCTGCATATTCGATAATGCATGGTATGGAGCCATCTGATTTGCTGAGAAAAAATCCCTTCATTGTTGTTACTGGATATCCGGAAAAGCAATTTACCCCATATCTGGAGAGTGCACTTCATTCTGGTCATGCAACCTTTGAACTGGATCATATCAGAAAAGATGGAACGCGATTTCCTGTCCTCCATGATCTCACCATTCTTTCCGGAGAAAGTTCTGAAAATGCGATATGGTCTTTGAATGTCCAAAATATTACAGAGCAGCGTCTTGCATGGAAAGCTCTTGTGGAAAGTGAAGCTCTCAGGGAATCTGCAAGACAATTGCGAGACGTTATCTCGCGTCTTCCTGATGCGACATTTGTCATTGATAAAGACGGGTGGGTAATTTTCTGGAATCAGGCGATGGAGGCCCTGACAGGCATTTCTGAATCAGATATCATCGGTCGTGGCAGATATGAATATGCTATCCCTTTTTATGCGGAAAAACGTCCCATGCTCCTGAATGCTGTTCTTAACAAAGAAGGAACTCTGATGGAACATTTCCCGGATGCCAGCAAGTCGGGTGATTCTCTATTCATTGAAGAATCATTTCCTCAAATGGGAAAAGGGGGAAAATTCTTTTCTTCAATGGCAGGACCGCTCTATGATTCCAGGAAAAATGTGATTGGCGCTATTCAAAGTATGCGTGATATTACTCCACGGATAATGGCTGAAAAAGCGCTCATGCGGACAAATGAAAAACTCAATCTGTTATCCAGCATTACCCGTCATGATATTCGTAACAGGGTGTCTGTAATTCTCGGATTGATTCCTTTGCTCAAAGGAGATGAGAAAGATCCTGAAACTCTTGAGATTATTAGTATTGTGGAAAGTGCAGCAAAGCTCATCCATGATCAGATAGAATTTACCAGGGTATATCAAAACCTCGGCGTTCATTCTCCGGAATGGAAAGATGTTGGAGATTTGGTCTTCAAAGTAACCGACGTCGGTATTCCAGAACGGATACAGATAGAGAATAATCTATCAGGTCTGTTCGTATATGCAGATCCTTTACTGGAACGGGTGTTTTATAATTTAGTGGATAATGCCATCCGGCATGGAGGCACGGATCTTTCTGTCATCCGGTTTTACTGGCAACATAGGGATACTTCAATCTGTATTTATTGTCAGGATGATGGCCTTGGAATCCCAGGAGATCTCAAAGAAAAAATATTTGAGCGCGGATATGGGAGCAATACCGGGCTTGGATTATTTTTAGTCAGAGAAATATTGTCAATTACAGGCATCACAATTGTTGAGACCGGACTTGAGGGTAAAGGGGCACGATTTGAGGTAGTTGTGCCTTATGGTGGATATTCTGTAAAAAATCGAAAAGAAGAATGAGAATACGCCCAGATCGGAATTCGAATCCGAGTCGTCGGCGTGACAGGCCGACATGATAGGCCACTACACTATCTGGGCTTTGAGACAACCCCTATACATGTTGTCTGTCTGTTATAAAAAACCCATTGTTTCATTCGACACACGATCTTACCGTGGACTTATCTGTAAGGCAATTCTAACGGTACTTTGATGTCAACACCATTCCGTTCACGGGATCCTACCAAGTATCACAAGTTCAGGAAGGTTGATGGCGCATCCTATTCTCAGGTAAATCAGTTTCTTCGAAAAAGAACTTTTATCACTGCCAGAGAATGGGCAATATCAAGATTGTGTGCCGATTTTCAGACATCATCCGGTGCAGAGATGACGTACATCGGAAAAAACCTCCCCGAATTGGTTCCGTTTATGACCGGAACATACACCCCTCAGGCAGTAAATCAGGCACGAAGTTCTTTTAAAAAGAAAGTGAGTAAAGCAGGAGCAACATTCCTCTATGGGGCAATGTGCGGGTTTTATACTCCAGAAGAACTTGATGATTTATTGTTTGAAGTAAGTGAAGTAGCCCGGTTCCTCATGGAAATAGAGAGTACCTCTATTGAAGTGGACAATGAAATTGAAGTAGAAGACCGGGTAACTGAAGTAATGCGGCATGTCGCCCTGGCTTCATCACGTCTCCTCAAGATTCGTGAAGAACAGTTACGGGAAAAACAGGAAAAGCGAAAGAAAAAAGACGCAGATACTGATGAGCCAGTAGAAGAGCTCAGTACTCAGCCTGTGAAACCTCAAGAAGATGCATATGACTGAAAAGAAAAAGCAGTTATTTGGGACGAATGGAGTCCGGGGAATCGTTGGTGAACTCATAACTCCTGAACTTGTCATGAAGATTGGAATGGCTGTTGGAACCATGCGTCCTGGTACCATTGCCGTCGGAATGGACACACGGACTTCTGGACCTGCATTAATTAATGCAATGAAGGCAGGACTCATGGCAACCGGCTGTGATGTCATTGACTGTGGTATTCTCCCGACTCCGGCTCTTCAGTACATTGTTATGAATCGGTATGATGCAGGAGTCGTCATTACTGCATCCCATAATCCCGGTGCTTATAATGGGGTTAAGGTTATAGAAAAAGACGGGACTGAAATGGATGATGATGGTTCCATAGAGATAGAAGAACGTGTTTTTTCCTATAATTTTGATCTAAAGGAATGGAAAGATGTTGGAGTAGTAATTCCTGAAGGGGATCTTGTTCAGAAGTATGTAAAAGGAGTTGTAAGTAAGGTTCCGACAAATATAGGTGAAGGCATGAAGGTCGTCATAGACCCGGGATGTGGTGCAGCATACCGGACAACGGCTGAGATATTGCAATCTATTGGTTGTCAGGTCTTTACTTTAAATGCGTACCCTGATGGAAATTTCCCGGCCCGGGATCCTGAACCATCTGTTGAAGGACTGGCTCCGCTTGCTGATATGGTTGTTGGAACCGGAGCAGCATTTGGTGTTGCCCACGACGGTGATGCGGATCGTGCTGTCTTTATAGATGATAAAGGGCGTTTTGTCGAAGAAAATAAAGAATTTGCACTTATTGCAGAATACATGTGCTCTCAAAGGAAAGGAATTCTGGTTACACCGGTGAGCACATCCAGATTAATAGAAACTGTGGTTTCCCCTTATGGATGCACCGTTGATTATACTGCGGTTGGTAGCATCTATGTCGCACGTCGGATGAGAGCACTTCTTGCCGAAGGTAAACCGGTTTCTTTTGGAGGTGAAGGAAATGGTGGTCTCATTTATCCTGATCATCAGTTCTGCCGGGATGGTGGGATGACTGCTGCGATGATGGTTACCCTTCTTACCTCAAAAAAACAGCCTCTCTCCTCTCTCGTTGATGCACTCCCCCCTTCTATTATGCTTAAGCATAAATTTCATACCGGAAATGCAGAAAAAATTCTCGCTGCAGTGCAAGAAAAATTCTCAAGTGACTCCCTGAATCTGGTCGATGGGATCCGGATAGATAGAAAAGATGCCTGGGCTTTAATTCGACCTTCAGGCACTGAACCTTTGGTCCGGTTGTATGTGGAATCGCCTGAACAAGCCACAGCGAAGGCATTTGAGCAGGAGATATTATCCTGCATATCCTCTTTTATTTAATCTATTTTTATAAATATTGTTTAATAAATCAGTGCAAATTAATGCGGTATGTTTAAATATTAAACTTTATGATGCTATATATTAGAAGAGGTAAAATAATCTAATAATTATTAAAATAGAATTATTTAGTATGGCACATTTTGAATGATATCACTCAAATGAAAAATAGAACCAAAAATCGAGTTAAAAATTAATTTTCAGGGTAGGTGATCGGAGAATCGTAAATTGGGTTTCTCCCTGTAATGCCTGAAGAAGATTTTGAATCTGTGAATCTATCAGATTTTGTTCAATTGATTCTGAAAAAAGAGTTATTAATTTTGTAATTATTTCCTCATGAAGGATACATCGATCCCGAGTGAGCTCAAACCCTTTGGATGGAAACTCGTCAGATGCAAGAAATTCAATGGCCGGCTTATCAATCATCCCTGGTTTCCAGCAATTCATAAGATCCTGGATGAGGGCCTGGTCTCCTCGATTTAAAAATCCCGAAGATGGATTTAAATGCCCACCTATAACTGCCCGCATACATGCAGAGGATAACATTCCATAACCAAAAGAAAGGATTGCATTAACAGGATCACGATACGGGCGGATTGTTCTTCGTTTAAAGTTATATGTCGGACTAATTATTCTGCTAATGATCTCGTAATACATATCCCGAACCAGTTGATCAATCCGACGAAGTTCATCAATGAGCACCATATTCCCCAGTTCATTTAAATATCCCGATAAAATATCCAGTTCTCCAGAATAGAGAATGTCGGTGCCGAATTTTTCGGTATATTCTTCGATGGCAAAAATTCTCGATTTCATTGATCCAAAAGCACAGGTCAATGCATACGAATACGGTGCTGTCGTCTCCTGAAGATTCTGTATTTCTTTAAATGAAGTATAATCATAGGGGGCAATATATCCTACCGGATTACCGTCTGATTCACAAAATGAAATAAAAGTTCCCTCTTTCATGAGGGTTGAAATCGTTGAGGTCTGAATAGTATGCCCACCGATTAGCAGGAAATGAGATATATTACGAATAGGGATCTCAGTTACATTCCCTCTATGAGAAATAATGATCTCAGTACGGTTTGATTTTATATGGGCTCCATACCCTCCCACTACTTTCCAGTTTACATTCATTGGCACTCAAAGGTTACGTTAAATTATGACTCTGGGTAGTTCTCAATCCAATATCCGTCTGAATCCTGAAGATATGTAGATCCAGAATTTTCTATCAAATTTTCAGGGTTCATTCGAACATCTGTCTGGATAGAATGTTTCTCCCCTTTTGTTGACAGACCAGTTAACGCAAAATGGTCCAATCCATAACCACCAGCCTGGACAGGTGTTCCATCCGGACTGATCAGGCCATATAAAAGAATGAGTCTTCTTCCTGATGAATCAGTAAGCCATATGAATCTTTTTCCTGGAATAGTAGTTTTTGAATCTGATGTAATCGAGAAACCAAGTGTTTTAGTATAATATTGTGCAGATTTTTCCGGATATGTGGTATGGAGTGTTATGGAATCAATTGATGTGATACATGATCCTTGAGAAGAATCATCTGTTCCTGGTTTCAGTTCAATTACCCGTCCGTCTGGATCCTGAACATATATTGAGTGGATAAGATTGTCTTCGGTAAACAGGGTTCCATCATAATTTTGATCACCCCATTGAAATGTGGCTTCTGCTTGGGCAAGATCCCATGCAAGTATTTCTGTATTTATTGATGGTGAAAGAGTACATGAAAATCCAAATGTTGTTTTACCATCGACTGATTTCGTCATTCCGGTTTCAGGATATCTTTTTTGAACCAATAAAATATCGTATTTACTTCCTGATGATGCAAGAAGGGCAATATCAGTATATTGATCATACAAAGCCCGCGGCGAAATTCCCTTAATAATCCCTTTTAATAATCCTTGTCCACCTGAAACCGCTTTTCCTACGAATCGGCCGCTCGCTGATAATGTTCCAAGGTTTACTGGACCGAAAATCTCCATCTGCAGTATATTCTGGTAAAAACGAATACTTTGCTCAAGGCTTGTTACATGTAATGCAATATGGTCAAGTGATATCATATCATTATTCATGGATTAGGTATTCTACTAAGGTGGTCAACAACAGAGAAAAATAAGTTTGCTTTTTTACCTGATAATCAGGCAAACCTTTCAGAACTTTTTTCAAGAGCAGCAATGGCCGGAAGTTTCTTTCCGGTTAAAAATTCGATACAGGCACCACCACCTGTGGATATATGGGTAAATCTAGAATCATATCCCATTTTTTCAATGACCGCAGCAGTATGCCCACCCCCGACGACAGAAAATTCTGCTTCAGCAGCAGCTTTAATTATTTCATAGGTTCCGAATGAGTAATCAGATTCTTCAAATAATCCTGCAGGACCGTTCAGGACTACGGTATGGGATGAGCGGATGAGATCAAGACATGGGATCAATCCTTCAGAGCCGAGATCTAATATCGGGCAATCAGCGGGAATATCCCGAACATGCATTTCAACACGAACGCCATCTTTCTTTATCGCTACATGTTCAGGAACAACGATCTTATCATTAAACTGTGATAAAATTGAACGTGCAATTTCAATCTGTCCGGTATATCCTAATTGCTCAATGAGATCCATTGATGGTTTTCCAATATCAAAATCTTTGGCAGCGAGGAAGATATTTGCAACCACGCCGACTGCAAGAACATAATCAGCGATACCATTTAAAAGGACATGACGGGCAACATCAATAGAATCGTCAACCTTCGTTCCCCCTAAGATAAATGTCACCGGACGAGGAGCGCCTTGGAATACGCGTGAAAGATTTTCAACTTCGCGTTCCATTAAAAGGCCGGCAATTGCAGGGAGGACTTCAGGAAGACCGACAATTGTAGGCTGAGATCGGTGAGCGGTTCCGAATGCATCATTGATGAAGATATCTCCCATCCTGGCCAGGTTTCTAATCAGCACCGTCTTTGCTGATTCCTCTCCGGATAGTTTGAGGTTTTCTTCAGCATTAAACCGTACATTTTCCAGCATAATGACATCGCCGATGTTTGCCTTTTTTATGGATTCCTGTGCATATGATCCAAAGATATCATCAATAAATCTGACCGGTTTTCCAAGTAATTCTGAAAGCCTCTGAGCATGGGCATACAGGGAGGTAAAATCCTTTTTTCCTGGTCTGCTTTGATGGGTGATGATAACCGTTTTTGCTTTATCAAGTGCCTTTATGGTATAGAGATGTTCCCGAAAGCGCTTGTCATCAAGGATTACTCCTGCCTGAGGATCAATAGGAGAATTAAAATCAACCCTCAGAAGGACCGTTTTTCCAGAAACATCAACATCCGATAATCCCTTAATTTTTGAATATATGCCCATAGATATCTCCGGTTTAGTATCTCTCGGAAAAATCACAGCTCATTTTCAGCTGGAAGTACATAAAATCCTGTCATGATCTGATTTAATTAAATCGATTGTATTCATATTTTTTAATTCAATGTGCGATGAAGCCAAAAAAAGAGATGAATTGATATTTGCATCAAAACTCCCAATCCAACAACCATTTCCACATCGGCATAACCTGAATCACCCCTTCCGGAACCCGGACCGTTTCCTCCTGATTCAGAGTAACCACTATTCCCCAGTCAAGACCATATTGTTCCATGGCTTCCTGCAAACCACCATATTCCCGCTCCCTGTTCATATCAGTTAATTCAGAACAGATTTGATACAGAGCATTCACCTCGCCTTTCTGGATGATAACAAAATCACATTCCTTTGCCGAAAAGTGGTAATAAATATCAAACCCACGGCGTTTTAACTCTACCAGTACCAGATTCTCCAGGAGTATTTCTTGATCCCCGGAAACCCTGAATGCAACCTGGTTTCTCATACCGGTATCGATAGCATAGATCTTTTTCCCGGTTCCATACTGTTTCTTCAGGGATGGATCATGTCGGTGAACTTCAGTTATCAGATGCGTATCTGTCAGAATATGGATGTAATCTCTGACTGTCATGGGACTTTTCATTCCGAGCAATGAGACAAGGGATCGGTAATGGACTTTAGTTCCGATGTTTGTTAAAAGAAACTGTGCCAGTCTGATGAATCCGGTAACATCCCTGATATTCCGCCTTGCGATACAGTCCCGGTATAGGATCGTTTCATATATACTTCTGGTATGCTCGGCATCCCACATTCTTACGTATTCCGGAAATCCTCCTTCTTCCAGATAGCGGTCCAAGTGCGATAAAATTGTAATTCGGTTTTCAGACTCCGAGCTTACATCTATCGAGTGCCAGATGAGGTACTCGGAAAATGAAAATGGATAGAGCTCAATATTGGCCCAGACCTCCTGTGGTGATTTATCTGAATGAGATATTATGGTGCCGTGTGATACGGTGCAGAATATTTTATACCCTACATTATGTAATTGTCTGATGGTCTCTTCGCATCCGGGCAGGTTCTGGATTTCATCAAGAAGGAGGATCCTGATTCCTGGTTTTCGTTTTTCCAGAAGAAGTAAACTGGTAGTCAGGTCTGATAATCCGTGAAGGCGTATGTCGGCAAGATTCAGATAATAATAGGCCTGAAAATGAGATGCAATCTGTCGAAGCAGTGTTGTTTTTCCACATCTCCGGACACCGGAAATCGTGATCACCTGGTTATGGTAAAGGTATTTGGAGAGGTTGATGGACCGGGGTGTTCCGGGATCTTTCCGTGCAAATGATTTCTCCTGATCCTGAATGACAAGATCAAGCTGACGATCAGTCATCATATGTATAATAGTATTATGCATTTTTTAAGAATATGTAGTTTAGTAAAATATGTTTAACGAGGTTTGTTTTTTGAATAAAACTCAATCTTCGTGAAGTTGATGTAAGTAAAAATGAGTTCATCATCGAATTTTCAAGATTTGCATATAAATGGGCGTAGTTATCTCGTATGATTCCCCGACTTTTCTATGGTTACAGAAATTAATCAGAATTGAGATCCCGTATTTTGATTGATTATATGGCTATAATATTCGAGTGAATAAAATAAGATTTATCTTGAATTTTTGAGATGCCGGTTATGGCGAGCATTTTGGGCCCTTCTCACAAGAAATCTAATCTTAAGTATCAGAAAATATATTGTCTGGATGAATTCATTTAAGTTTAAAAATAAATAAATAGATCCGATATTTATTAGTAATAGTGGAAAATTACCCGCCTATATCAGTATTGTTTTTGAAAATGCTGGGGTTAATATACAGCAAATCAAGTCATATTCATTTCGACAGAGAGAATCTCTCGAATGTCCGGATTTGTTCTTTTTTTAAGTAATGTCGATTTTATGGAGATATTAAGTAATTTTAACAGATTCTATGCGTTTTTAGTTCCTCCTTCGACCTTCCGCATCTTATTTATTCGATATGGTCTGAAATTGTAAAGTATTAGTATTGAAATGGATTTTAAATATTCAAAAAAAAAGAATTACGAGTTACGGAGCCGGAATGTGAAATGATTTTTCGTTGTGATGAGCGAAGAGGAAAAATAGCATTAATCCGAAAAAAAGGAAGATTTTATTCTGTTACTTTTATCATCTCATTCATCATACCCGCTCCTCCAGAATTATTGTTATATGCACGTAATGAGACAGTGTACATTCCTGGTTGGGTATAGTTGTGTATTGGATTTCTGAATGATGAAGTTTGCCCATCACCAAATTGCCAATACCACATATTAGGCTCACCCAATGATTTATCGAAGAACTCAACTCTTAATGGGAGTTTTTCGGTACATAGGGTGGCATTGAACATTACATGAACCTGATGAGGGTTGGCATCACCTACCGTCTGTATAGAGTGATCTGTAGTGATGTTCGTAAAGGTATAGGATTTATTTGCTCCTTTCGATTGTTCGTCAACAATTACATCAAGTAAATCAGCGCCGGGTTTTGATTGGGTAATGAATGTCTGATTCGATTCTTCTGGGTAGGTTTTATTACCGGAAGGATAATTGATAAACCCGTTGATCAATGTCCCCATTTATCCATCCCCATTTGTTACGGTAACATTCCACAAACCCGGTGCTGCACCGGTTATTGAAGAAAATTAATTAATCCTTTTGAATTATTGCAGAAACCTGTTCTTTGAATTTTGGAATTTGTTCATGGATTATGATCCATAATGTCTCTGTGTCAACTCCAAAATATCTATGAATTACTATGTTCCTTACTCCGACAATTTTCTACCAGGGAATTTCCGAATATTTTTTGCGAATTTAAAGTGGTATTTGAGATCTGCCTCTCCAATTATCTCAACGTTTCTGACAACAGCATCGATTGTCTTTTGATCTCCTAAAAAACCTTCTTTCGAGTATTGACCTATATAAGCGGATATCCTGTTTGATGCTTCAATTATGTCATCAAATATTAGTTTAATATCACGCTTTGACATATACTGCATCCTCTAAAATTTGTGAGTAGAGCCGTTTTCGCTGCACGACTCCCGCTTTTAAAATGAGATCAACCTTTATACCCAGAAGTTTTTCTAATTCATCCCTGAGATCCACGACTTCCCAACCTATTGGTTTTGTAAAATCAACCATTATATCCAAGTCGCTTTCTTCTGTCTGTTCGCCTCTGGCAAATGAACCAATGATACTGATCTCGTTGATATTGTATTTTTCCTGAAGAGATTGGTAATTTTTGTTTAATAATGTCACGATGCGTTTAAGTTCATTCTTTCGTTCAAAGTTTTTGTTTGTGTTTTCATAGATATTATTGGAATTCATGAGATTTTACTATACTTTGCGTTTCGTGTTTAGATAATATGATTTTGAAAGTCTTTAATTGCTACCCCAAACTTATAATAAGTCAAAACTGGCGATGTGATGAAGTATGGCCCCGCCTATTTAGTTTTTTTCTCTCCTCTCATCAAGCAGATATTTCATCATGATCTCCATCTCTGCGTTTCTAATGATAGCTTCAACCTGATCTTTAAAGCTTGCTACGGTATCATCGATAAACGGGGTGGTACCGATAACTCTGTATCCACGGTCTGCTATATCTTTTCTGACTGTGTTGATTCAATCTCCGGAACCACAACACTCATGATTTTTTAAATCTTGAGGGTGATATCCGGGTTTTCCCAGACAGAAAATGCAGCTGCCTTCACACCAATTGAACCTTTAATCACATTCAACGTGTATCCCCCATGGTGGGATACCATGCTCACTTCATTAGATTTTTATGGATATCCGATTCGCTGGATATTCATCTGGTCAAAGTGTTTATCCCCTGATAATACCGTAAGATTGTGAACCTGTGCCGTAGCTCCAATACATGCATCAGCCAATGAAATACCTGGTTTTTTAATCATCCCTGCCACAAGGGAGATGCTCTCATCAAAAGGGAGAGTCTTCATTCTGGAATTTAATATTTGCCCTATTCTTTGTTCTGCGATAGTATGTCCCTCTTGCAGAGTGTACAAATACATAATTTCCGTGAGTACAACTGTTGGAATAAACCCTGAACATTCGTTATCATCAACTGCTCTCATATATTCTCTTACAATTTCCCATCCTGGTTGTCGTTCGAAAAGTGTGATGAATGCATGTGTGTCGAAAAGAAGATCTGGCATTAAATGTCCCCTTCTTCCTCTCTCATCTCCTGAAGTTTCTGTAATAACCCCTTCCCCTCATCGATCCCGGAGAGGTCAGAGAGACGGACCAAAGGCCTGATACGTATTCCATCTGCATCATCCGTGAGTATAATCGTTGAACCTCCTTCGAGATTCCATTTCTTTCGGAATGCTGCAGGTATGACTATCTGTCCCTTTTCCGATATTTTCACAAGTGTCATACGTTTCAGAATTTATCTCCCTTATTGGTGATAATTATTACCTCCAGGTGTAACAATAAAATCAGAATGGGAGAGGCGTACATTGATACTAAAATAGAGTTCGAAATAAAAGTCTATATCACGGAATAAACGAAGAGCGAATCAAAAACGTTTAAAAAAAATTATGCGGTAGATCTGGCCTTGATCTTTTTGAGCCTGAATAACTCTTCACGCTCCATTTCATCAAGCCGCATCTTAATAAAGTCACGAGCCTCGGAGAGTTCTGGTATAACCTTGAACTCCAGAGCATTGACACGCCGCTTGGTAGATTCTATCTCATCAAGCAGACGTTTCATCGTGGTCTCTATCTCTGCACTTTTAATGATAGCCTCAACAAGATCTTCAAAGGCTGCTGCAGTATCATCGATAACCGGGGTGGTACCGATAACTCCGTATCCACGGTCTGCAATTCCTTTTCTGACTTTGGTTGATTCAATCTCCGGAACCACAACACCCATGATATTTTTGCTCTTGAGGGTGATATCCGGGTTTTCCCGGACAGAAAATGCGGCTGCTTTCACACCAATTGAACCCTCAATAGTGTTTGCGATAGCCATCATCTCCTGTGCACGGGCATATTTCTCAAGCAGAGCACCTCTGGAGTCCTTTGCCTCCTCAAGCACTTTGAAGAACTCCATAATGAGTCCATCGCGCTTCATTTTGAGGATCTTATAACCGTTCTGGGAGAGCTTGATCTTCTTTTTGATGTTGATCAGCTCAGACCGTGTCGGCTTGACATCTTTCAGTGCCATGGAGGCTCACTCTGCCTTCTTGCGGTATTTTGGATGATACTTCTGGATAAGTTCACGGTCAATACGCACAAGTTGTTCTTCCGGAATGTCTTTGAGCAGGTCCCATCCAAGATCAAGTGACTCGTCGATGGTACGGTCTTCAGATTTACTCTGTCTGACAAAGCGGTTCTCGAACATCTCGGCGAACTCCAGGAATCCCCGGTCACGCTCTGAAAGAGCATCCTTACCGACGATTGCCACCAGTCCACGAAGATCAACACCTTCTGCATATCCTGCATAGAGCTGGTCAGAGACCTTCTTGTGGTCTTCACGGGTGAAACCTTTTCCGATACCAAGGTTCATCAGACGTGAAAGTGATGGCAGAACGTTGATCGGTGGGTAGATACCCTTTCGGTGAAGATCACGGTTGACCACGATCTGGCCTTCGGTAATGTACCCGGACAGGTCAGGGATTGGGTGGGTGATATCGTCACCAGGCATAGTCAGGATGGACAGCTGGGTAACTGAACCTTTTTTGCCCTTGATAATACCTGCACGTTCGTACAGGGATGCAAGGTCGGTGTACATGTAACCCGGATATCCACGACGTCCTGGCACTTCTTCACGGGCTGCACCGATCTGACGGAGTGCTTCACAGTAGTTGGTCATATCGGTCAGGATAACCAGCACGTGGTAGTCCAGCTCGAATGCCAGGTATTCTGCAGTGGTCAGGGCAAGCCGTGGGGTAATGATACGCTCGACAGCCGGATCATCTGCAAGGTTAAGGAACACCACTGCATGTTCAAGTGCACCGGTTCTCTCGAACTCGGCCATGAACTGGTTTTCTTCTTCCTTGGTAATACCCATTGCAGCAAACACGACTGCGAACTGTTCATCAGATCCCGGAACTTTTGCCTGACGGGCGATCTGCAGTGCAATCTCGTTGTGTGGCAGACCAGATCCAGAGAAGATTGGGAGTTTCTGTCCACGAACGAGGGTGTTCGTCAGATCAATGGTAGAGATACCGGTCTGGATAAACTGGCGTGGAGACCCACGTGCCCAGGGATTTATTGCAGCTCCGGTGATCTCAAGACGCTTCTCCGGAACGATGTCAGGACCGCCGTCTTTTGGCTTTCCTGCACCGGAGAGGATACGTCCGAGCATATCCTTCCCGACGGGCATCTTGATGGTCTCTCCGGTAAACCGGACACCAGTATCCTTACCGATACCGGTTGTGGTCTCGAACACCTGAACGACGACGATATCGTCAGAGGTATCAAGGACCTGACCACGCTTTTCTGATCCATCTGCAAGGACGAGATTGACGAGTTCCTGGTATCCCACAGGTTCAGTCTTCTCGACAAAGACCAGAGGACCTGCAACCTGTGTGATAGTTCGATACTCCTTCATCTAAGCCGCCTCCCGGAGTTTGGTAAACTCGGATTCCATTGCCTTGACAATCTTCTCGATTTCAGGCTTGTATTCCTTGACATACTTGATCTGTGGAAGGTCGTTCTTTGCCTTCAGACCGGTGATCTGAGAGGTGATGACTCCTGCCTTCAGAGCTGCATATGCCTGGTCAGAATAGAATCTGATTGCCTTGAGGATGTCAAATTGCTTGCCCATGTCACAATAGGTATCAACCGGATCAAATGCGTTCTGCTGCAGGAAGATCTCACGAAGCATACGGGCTACTTCGATGGTGACCTGTTCCTCATCTGGCAGTGCATCTGAACCGACGAGCTGCACGATTTCCTGCAGTTCGGCTTCTTTCTGGAGGACTTCCATTGCCCAGGTACGAAGTGGGTTCCACTCCGGAGAGACCTTTTCGTCATAGTACTGGCTTAAAGTGTCCAGGTACAGGGAATAGGAGTTCAGCCAGTTGATAGCCGGGAAGTGACGCCGCTGTGAGAGCTTTGCATCCAGAGCCCAGAAACACTTGACGATACGCAGGGTGTTCTGAGTAACCGGCTCGGAAAAGTCTCCACCAGGTGGTGAAACCGCACCGATAACGGTGACTGAACCAAAGTCCTTGTTCAGGGTGTTGACACGACCTGCACGCTCGTAAAATTCAGACAGACGGGCTGCAAGGTATGCCGGATATCCTTCCTCACCAGGCATCTCTTCAAGACGGGATGAGATTTCACGCATGGCTTCTGCCCACCGGGAGGTGGAATCTGCCATCAGGGAAACGTCGTAACCCATGTCACGGAAGTATTCTGCGATGGTAATACCGGTGTACACAGATGCTTCACGAGCAGCCACCGGCATGTTTGAGGTGTTGGCGATAAGAACGGTACGTTCCATGAGCGGACGTCCGGTCTTCGGGTCTTCGAGTTCCGGAAATTCTGTCAGAACTTCAGTCATCTCGTTTCCACGCTCTCCACAACCGATGTATACGACGATCTCGGCATCAGACCACTTTGCAAGTGCCTGCTGGGTAACCGTCTTTCCTGATCCGAATGGTCCTGGAATTGCTGCCGTTCCACCTTTTGCAACCGGGAACAGACCGTCAAGGATACGCTGACCGGTGATGAGCGGAATGTCCGGGTTGAGTTTTTCAGTTACCGGACGTGGCATACGGACCGGCCACTTGTGCATCATGGCGATCTCTGCCCCGTTGTCAAGGGTACAGACAATCTCATCGATGGTAAAGGAACCGCTCTTAATCTCCTTGATCTTACCTGCATCACAGTATGGAGGGATCATTACCTTGTGAACGATGTTGGTTTCCTGAACTTCTCCGATGATAGTTCCGGGAGTAACCATGTCGCCTGCTTTTTTGACCGGCTTGAACTCCCACTTCTTATCATGGGAGAGACCGGGAGCAGTAACTCCACGCTCGATGAAATTTCCCATCTTCTCAACCAGCACTTCGAGCGGACGCTGAATACCGTCGTAAATACTGGTCAGAAGTCCTGGTCCCAGCTCAACAGAGAGCGAGAGACCGGTGTTCTCTACCGGTTCACCCGGCTTGATGCCTGAGGTATCCTCATAGACCTGGATGATGATATCCTCACCCTTGATCTTGATGACCTCACCCATCAGCTGCTCATCCCCGACCTTCACCACATCATACATGTGTGCGTCGAGATTGACTGCAGTGACGACAGGTCCTGCAATTCTCTTTAAAACCCCTTTGGTTCGTTTTACTTCCACAGATCAACACCCACTGATCGTTTAATTCTCTCACGCATTGACAGACCGCCTTCCTCCTCACCAAGTGTGATAACTGTCGGGTGAACTGAGTTTTCGAGGTTAGTGCGGAGTCGTACTGGAATCTTTGCCATATCACTGCTGTTGAGAACAAGAATTCCGATCTTACCATCATCAAGAACCTTGTGCACATACTCAACAACTTTTTCATCAGATTCTGCCGCGTATGTTTTTGTTATTCCGGCAAGCCTGAACCCGAGGATGAATTCACTATTACCGATTACCGCGATCTCCATGTTATATCACCAGATATTTTGCGATGGTATCACCGGCAAGTCGGGATTCTTTTCCACGGGCTATGGCTCTCAGGTTGAAAACCTCGTATTTTTTCTTTTCAAGATACACGAGGATGGGATGAATAGAGAACGGATTAATTTTGGAGAGTTGCTCCATATGGTCAAGCTGTGTTTTGGTAAGTTCAGCATCGACCTCCTGTTCTGACTTTTCTGTTCTCATATCTTCCAGAGCAACCTGAATTGCCTTTGCCTTTATCCGTGCGAGAAGGGCATCAATGACTTCATTCCTGCTTGTCATCTGATTCATTTGCTGTAGCTCTTCAGGGCTGAATGAGGCTCCGGGGATGAAAAATTCACGAGCATCTTCTTCATATCCGTCGCCTCTCATCCGAAAGAGCGTCTTGATGTTCTTCACATCAATCTCAAGCTGAACAAATTTCAGGAACTGGTTTCCACCCTTCACTCCTCTCCGGGCAATCTGGAGAAGGTCTGCGTATAATCGCTTGTAGAGCTCATTTTCAAGCCTGGCAAATGAACCGATGGCACATCCATCAGAAAGTTCTGTAGAAAGTGTCGGATACATCTTCCAGCTCTTCAGGGCATCTGCAACCCGCTCGCAGTTTTCTTCTGCCAGAACCCGGTCAAGGATAGTCCGGTCAAGGCTTCCGGCAGGAATGAGTACTTCCTTGATCTTTCCTTCCTTCATACCCTGCATCTTCCCACGCAGAATGGTCAGGATATTATAGATATCCCACCGGCGAAGGTATGCCATGGTGAATTCCTTGAGAGATCCGGGGGCAAGTTCAATAACCCGCTGATATTCTTTGGCAAGATTCCAGGAGAGAGCGACTTCTATCAGATCGATACCTTCAAAAGAAGTTCCGAGCTCATCGACCTCTTTCTGGTACTCTGTCTCTCCAATCAGACGAATAATCTCCGGAAGACTCATGTTGAGCATCCGCTGATATTCTTCAGGGGGGAGCAGTTTGGCCTTCCTGACCCGTAACCGTGTACTGACATAGATATACGGAGCCGGGCCGCCACTGTTCTGAACCATTTCTTATACCCCTGTGATTTACGCGAAGAGAGAGTCTGATGCGTCCTTTAATCCTGATTCCCAAACCTGGTTCAGGAATGTACGATAACTGTAATCGACCTGCAGTTGTCCGTCATCGCTTTCCACGATGATACCCCCGTCGGTTTCGATGACAGAACCGAATGTATATGCAGAGAATTCGGACTCTTTTAGGACTTTTTTGAGGATTTTTTCATCACGTACTGCGCAGCTGACCTTACCCTTTGGGATCTCTTCCTTTGCCTTTTTCAGCAGGGAAGTGATCGCCTCTTCATGGAAGGATTCTGGCATTGCGGTGATTTTATCAAGCGCCTGCTTGTACACCTGATCCATTAAATCCTTCTGGGCGTTCAGAACCTGACGCTTTACGATTAAATGTGCTGCTGCTTCCTCCTGGGAAATGATGTGGGAGAGGTTCTTCTCCACTTCATCCTTGACAGTGAGCTGAATCTTTTCGACTTCCTGTCTGGCAGCATTCATTATTTCATCCTTGCGTGCGGAACCTTCGTTTACAATGGTATCCGCTTCATTTCGTCCTTTTTCCTTTATCTCTGCGATGACTGCGTCCAGTCCCATAGTCTTTTCCTCACTCACTGGAACATGAGAAGGAGTGCAACGACAAGACCGAAAATGACGATAGTCTCCGGCAGAACGGTAAAGAGGAGTGCAAGACCGAACATGTCTTTGTTTTCTGCAACAGCTCCCATTGCTGCTGCTCCGATACCCATTTCACCAAGTCCGGAACCGACACCTGCAAGGCCTACTGCGAGACCTGCACCGACTGCCTTAAGTCCTGCTGCTGATGCTGTTGCTGCTGCCACTTCTACTGCTAATGCTTCTGCTGCCATAATTCAAACTCCATTAATTTTATTTTTACTCTGTCTGTTTAGTCAGTTTACGAATCATCCCGAATGGGGTGTATTTCTTTCCTCCACCACGGTAAAATTTGGTGAAGAACTCAACATAGTGAAGACGAAGGGGATGTAATCCACCGCCAAGGATACCAAGTGCAGTATTTAGCGCATGACCAAAGAGGAAGACTACAATTCCTACAATGACCAGGATAATCCCTATCGGTGATAAGAGCTTCAGCTGGGGGCTGATGATCATATCAATAGCGATAAAGTTGGTAACCATTGCGATTGCAACGGAAGAAAGTCCGACTGCGATAAGACGTGTGTATGAAAGCACATGACTGATAATCGTCGGAACCTCCATGAGATCCAGAACATTTTCCCGTGCGATAAAGACCAGTCCAAGAATAAGCATGACGGCACCTGCAATCGTGGCAGGATTCACACCGGCTGCAAGATCTGGTAACTGGGAAAAGTCCGGCATCATGGGTATAGGGAAATTCGACCAGATAAGGACAAGGATACCCCACATAACCAGAATCCATCCAATGTTTGAATAAATCTTCAGGGTTCGGTGGTGACCATGATCCATTTTTGCAGCATTCCGTGCACCCCAGATTCTACCAAGGGTGATGTGAAGAATACCGATCCAGATCGAAAGAACCAGTAGCTGTGGAATATGTGATACATGTTCTACAGAAGCTTCCATTCCATGAGTTGCTGCTTCAGCAGCTGCATGACTTGCTGCTCCGCCCATATTGATGTGACGAGAGAGCCAGATAGGCTGCCATGGAAGTGAAAAGCCAAAAATTTCTGAGAATGCAACTCCGAATATAATACTACTGATACTACAATTGCGAAGAACAGTTACAAGTTGGGTTCCAGCTTCACTGCCTTTCACAAATGACCGGAGACCCAGGCTCATGATGAGCAGAATAACGCCGTAACCAACATCTCCAAGGATAAGTCCGAACATTATCGGGAATAATATCGCCATTAAAAGAGTCGGATCTACTTCGGTGTATCTGGGCCGTGAATACAGGTCCATGAATAACTGGGTCGGGTGTGCAAAGTCCGGGTTGTGGTATTCAACCGGCGGCATTTCATTGTAGTCTTCAACTTCAAGTTCTGAGACATACACTTTCCCTGCACAGGCCTTGTCCAGGTTTTCAAAAACCTTGGTAACTTTACTCGTCGGAACCCATCCGGTGACAGCAAACGCATGCTCTGATGTTGCAAACCGAAGTGGTGCTTCAGCCTGCTCAACATTACCAGATAAGAATTCTTCTGATGACATCAGGAAAAATTCATGTTTACCACGGATAGTTTCCATCTGACGTTCGAGATCTGCGATTTCTTTTTTTAGTTCCTCAATTTTCAGCTCATATTCATGGATAACCTGGGAAGCTGAGCCTGTTTCTTGTGGAATCTGTACTTTTTGAATTTGAAAATCAAGCAGTTCTCTTTCTACCGTTGAAACGTCTGAGTTTTTCACTGCCAAAATTACGAAGGAACCAGTTTTTGACTGCTTTTCCCATTGTTCACAGGGTACTGACAGATTTACTGCTCCTTTAACATTTCCGGCAATGAAACTGATGGTATCATAACCCTGCAGAAGTTCCATTGGTACAGGGGCATCAATAAAGGGATGAAGTGCTTCGATTCGCTGTTCATACTCCTTGACTGTTGACTCAAGTTTGGTCTTTTTAGTCAGAAGTTTTTCAACATCTTCTGCGATAGCAGGAAGATCCTGCTCAACACGTTTTTTAAGTTCGTTGATTGAAGAGCGTTCTGTATCACTAATCGTATCTTTACTGATACCAAATGCACTCGCAATTGATCGAATTTTCACAAGTGCCGCGGATGTGACATCTGCCCCGGGAAGAGGCATTCCAATCCTGAATCCTTCCCACTCACCATCTCCTTTCTCGACATAATCGTCAATATGGAAGATGTTCATGCGGTAGAGTTCAGTAATGACTGGCTCGAGTTGCTGTTTTGATGCGACGATGAGCAGTCTGCTCATTGACTCAGGTTGAAACATTGAGCTGCTCCCGGAATCGTGATACGAGCAGGTCTACTGCTTTTGGCAGATTTTGCCGCCCTTTGTTTTCCAGAGCCATTGCTTCAGCCTTTCCATCACTGACAATCCGCTGATACCGGTTATCAGCCTCTTTCCGTGCATCTGCAATCCGCTGTTTTTTGAACTCTTCAGCATCGGCATGAGCCTTCTGAATCATGTTGTCTGCTTCAAGTTCGGCACTGGTTGTAATTGTTTTGCGCTTTTCCTGTGCCTCTGAAATCATCTTTTTGTAGTCTTCTTCTGCAAGTCTGATATCCTTCAAGACCTCAATTTTCATCCAACCCTCCTCTCATTGATGGTACATTACTAAAGTGGACAGTCATCAGTATATTTGTTATTGTTTTACTCCCGAAAGAGAATCAAAGAATAAGGATAGATTTTTAGCGAAAATGCATATTGTGGGAAACTGGTTCCAACATATATTAATAGGGTATTGTGATGAGATAATGGTAAGAATACCCGAGGTACAAAGAGATGGAATTATCATTGGAGATCTCTTCAATAACAGAACAAATACGTAATGGAAGATTTAACGTCAGAATAAGTACCTCAAACCGTACGGATGGAAATGAGGATCTCGCACAGTCAATCAATACGATGCTGGATCTCTACCAACAGGAGCTGCAAAGGGTTCAGGACGAATCTACAAAACAAATTTCACAACTGAAAGAATCTCAAAAAAAATCCACAGAGTCAATTCAGGAAATTGCGAACATTTTTTCCCGTTTGGCAGATGGAGAGAGTGGTGGAGCTTTTCATCATGCAATAGTTGACAAAACCAGTTCCCTGAATCAACCGATAGAGGAACTTTTTTCAGCGTACAACCGATTAAATACGGCAATCCAATCTATTGAAACCGATATTTCACGAGTTACAAAAGAAATTGGGGAGGGTAATCTTGTCATTGCCCTTGATACCTCAACTCATACCGGGATATATAAGCGTATTAGAGAAAGTACTCTTTCTTTAATTGATACTTTCAAAATTCCGACGATAGAAGCGATGAGAGTATGTTCTTTGTATGCTTCCTATGATTTTTCTACCCGATTTTTAGATACTGTTATGGTAAAAGGGGATTGGCTGAAATTTAAGAATTTCATTAATACCATAGGAATTCAGGTACATGATGCCTTCCGTTCTATAAATCAGCAGATCATGGAGTTGTCTGCGAATGTAGAGCAGGCAAATGCAAGTGTCCAGGAAGTAGCGCTGAGTTCAGATCAGGTTGCGAAAAATTCCAGTGCTGTATCTCAAAACACTGAACAAAGTGATGCGGGTGTCAGACAGGTTCTTCGAGCTATGGAAGATCTATCTGTAACTGTTGGAGATGTCTCTCAAAAGGCAGATTCTGTCTCGCGCCTGGCTCATGAAGGAACCGATATGGCACGGGAAGGATCAGAGTTTGCGAAAAAAGCTGAACACGGGATGGGTCTGATTATCACAAGTGCAGAAGAAGCTGATCATTTAATTGGTGATATTCAGGGTGAAATGAAAAAAATAAATGAAATTGTCCGGCTTATTACGGATATTGCGAACCAGACCAATCTACTTGCATTAAATGCTGCAATTGAAGCCGCACGGGCAGGCGAGATGGGGAGGGGCTTTGCTGTTGTAGCTTCCGAAGTAAAAGCTCTGGCACTGGAATCACGCCAATCTGCTGAAAAGATTACAGATATGATAAGTAACCTTCAAAAACAATCTCAAAAAGCAGCAAACGCGGTAAGTGGTGCAACAACAGCAGTTCGTGATGGAAATGTACTCCTTTCTGATACACTGACAGTTTTTGGTCGTCTTGCGGGATCAGTTGAAGAGATATCAATGAATATTGAACAGGTTGCAAGTATGAATGAAGAACAGGCTGCTGCTGTAGAAGAAATTACCAGTAGTATGCATGAAGTTTCAGCAATGCTTAAGGACACAGCACATGAAGCGGTCGATTCTGCTCGTGCTACAAATGAGGCATCTGCTTCAGTTCAACAACTCAAAGTTATTGTTGATCAGGTAGCAGGAATTGCGGAGCAGATATCTATCTCAATGTCCCGGTTTACTCTTTAATTTTTTCGCGCATATTTTTAACAAAAAACCATCAATCATTTTCTGTTTTATATTCTCTCAAGTTGCGAGGAGATTTTTTTGAAACTTAATTAGATCCTTTTATCAGCTTTCTCAGAAATCTATTATAAACGGGGTTTATTCCATGGGCTTGTGGGGGGCTGTATGGATTTAGCAGAGTCTATCTTAAATGAACTTATTACGCTTCAAAAGAAAAATGAAGAGCTGCTTGCAATTATTAGCAGGCTTGAACATGAGTCTGATGTTATCATAAAGCAATTTGAAGAGAAAATTTCGGATTTAAATAAAGATCTAAAAAAAACTCAAGAATTATCTGCTAAATCTGAAAAAAAATATGAAATGCTCTTTCGAGAAAAAAACCGTGATCTGGAAAATTATTCGAAAGAAAAAAACGATCTTGAGGAGTCATATCATACAAAAATTTCTGATCTGGAATCTCTTCTTCACCAACAAACTACAATAATCGCAGAAAAAAATGAAGAGTTTCGTAATCTTCTAGCATTAAAAGAAAAACAGGAACAATCTTTTTCAGATCTTTCCGCCGAGATGCATGCACATCTTACTGCGTTGACTGATCAGATGCAATCCGAACAAAAAAGTGCTGAAATTAAGATCAATACATTACGTTTGGATTATGATACTGTCCTTTTGGAAACAAAAGATATCCTCTCTAGAAAAGAGAAAGAACTTCGCACTCTGGCTGACAATCTCAAAAAAAGAATTGATACTGATAAAAAGGTAAAAATTGAGTGGGATAGAGAGCGATCTAAATACCAACGTACAATAAAAGAATTGCAAACCTCTCTAGATACCCAATTATTAGAAAATCGGGCTTTGCAGACTCAATATGAAGAGGAAAAAGATAAAAAGTCCCAAATTATTGATAGTCTAAACATAACTATATCCGAACTTCAGACAGAAAATGACAACCTGACAAATGAATTAAAACGAAAAGTTGCAGAATTTGAGAAAGAAATAGTTCAAATAAGGTCAGAATCTGATCTTCACATTTTAACATTGGAAAAAGAGAAATCTTCTTTATCTGAAGAAATCCAGGATCAAAAGACGATAAATGAAGATCTCACGAAAGAAAATAGTGAACTATTCGCACTTTCTGAACAATTGAATTCTGATGTGATTCAGAAAGATAGCCGTATTGCTCTTATTTCTGATCAGATTATACAACTTCAGTCAGAAAAGGATAGTTTCATTTCGGATTTACAGAATATTATTGCTCAAAAAGATGAGTATATTTCTGAAAAATCCGTTCGAATATCTGACCTGGAATCTGAATTATTAGTACGAGAAAATCAATATAGAGATTTAGAGATTTCGCATGATGTTGCAAGTAAAGATTATCAGGAACAGGTCTCGAACTTAAAAACCAATTTACAAACAAAAGAAAATTTTTATCAGAAAGAAGTATCTGTTCTTTCTAGTCAGGTGGAAGACACTGAGCAACTATTAGAAGAGACCATAAGACAGAGGGATCAACGAGAGCAGGAATTCCGGAATGAAATCTCCTATCTTCATGAGGAACTCATTCGAAGAAATGAAGAGTGGAAAGAGAAACTGGAATCCGGAGCACGGGATCTCGCAGAAAGAGATCGTCACATAAGTCTGATAAGTGGAAACAATGAAGCTCTACGGGCTGAACTTGAACGTGTACGGTCGCGACTTATAATGCTTGAAAAAACTATCCGCGAGGATAATGAAGAGCCAGTTCATGCACTGTACCGTCAGATCCAAAATCTTTCTGCCAAACTTGCCGGAAAAGAGTCAGAAAATTCTGTTTTGGCCTCTCGGATTATTCGTCTGGATACTGAAAATACCAGATTGGTTCAACTCCTTGCTGAAGGTGATTTGAAAGAGGTATCATATGGTGATGCTGAAAAGAGTAATCCGCGACAAATTCATGATAAACCATTAATTCCTACTAATTCTGAGTTTGCAGGATACCTCTCTAATCTTGATGATCCACTACATGCGATGGAGGCTGCAGCGTCTATCCTTCAGTATGGTTCACAGGTAACTGACATGCTTATTCCTTTGTTATATCGCGGTACTCTGAACCGACGTGCATGGATTGCGGTCCTCTTGTATGAATTAAATGATCCAAGAGCAACAAAACCACTATCTGATCTTCTGGAAGCATCTGAAAGTGGGCTCCGAGAGCTTATCTGGGATACCAGGCTTCGGTTCAGGGAATGGCGGAGGTCAGGTACCGTTTCCTCTATGGTCTGATCTCGTATTTCATCTTCTATCTAAAATTTTATCAGAACATGAAATTAAAGGCAATTAGTGCACCGATTATGAGGATGCAACTGTGTTTTACTCCGGCTTTTATCGATGACTCACCCATGAGACCAGCAACAAGCCCTGAACACAGCCCCTGAATCAGGCAAATATGGTATAATAACCGATCCATGGTGACAAGGGAAGTAGAGCCAAGATTAGCCAGGGGTCCTGCCATTGCTAACCCTGATTTACTTTGTTCTGCTAAAACGGTCAGAAATTGTGTTGTGATAACCCCTATCACAAAAATGAAAACAAAGAAAGACAGATAGACGATAGCTGTGTAAATGAACATCTCAGAAAAACGATCCCGTTTTAAGTTTTCTGATATTCGTGCATCATTTGCAGCAATTCTTAATAATGAAGCGATTGAGTTACTCATCGTTGCAGCTTTAGTAATCAGAGTGACTGTCCGGGCAATTAATCCAGTCTTAATCCTGTGCTCAAACCGGATAAGGGCATCTGAAAAATTCGCACCCCATTCAATATCACGATGAATCTTTTTTATCTCATATCCAAGAATTCCCATATTGGCCCTGGATATCACAGCAATAGACTGGGTCAGGGTTATTCCTACTTCATTAATTCCAGCCATCCGGTCAAGGAAATCTGGAATCATTGCTTCTATGGATCTGACTATCTGGTTCCATCTGGTGTAAAAAAAGGCAAATGGAATAAGTGCAATAAGAAGCGCAATCATCACCTGATCATCGAGATAATTAATTGTATCCTCTAGTGTTCCGATTGGAATGGTTAGAAAAAAATAACTGGCATATATCACTGCTGCGGGCACACTGAAAATGAAAGTGAGTTCTGGTCTCTGAATAAATCCCTGCAGTGGATTTGAGAGCCATTGTTTGAGCGGTTGTAGTTTTTCAAATTTTGCCAGGGCAGAAAACAGATGTTCTTCATTCCCACTTTCTGAAATTCTGACATCAGAGTACTGGTTAAGCCATTTTGCTCTGACATAGGTAACTACATTCTCATCCTTTATGGAGATTGTATCGATCATGAGAATAAAAATTGTGGCTCCAATAGGGAGGACGGCGTATCCAATAAGTGAAAGTTCGAGTATTGCCGATGATCCCATCATTCCCATCACCACGAGAATGACGATGAGAAAAAGAGGCCCTGCAATAAAAATTGTTACATAAATTTCAGCAACTAATCCAAGAAACTGGAGAAACTCTTTTTGTTCAAATTTTACTTCTTCCTGTAGATTCATTACCCGGTCTTTTAAAAAATCAGATAGATTTCCTCCGCTTTCAACCGTTGAAATAAGATCCTGCAAAAAATCACGAAGTTTTGAACTGGGGGTGGTTTCGCTGAGTCTCTTTAAAGCATTAATGATATCATATCCAAAGAAATCAGCATCACGAACAGCCTGACGGAATTCATAGGATACTTCACCATAAATTGCTGACATCTCGGAAATGGATCGGAGTATAGTAATTATCTCAGCCCCTCCTTTCCTCATTGCATACATATACGATACAGCATTTGGAAGACCGATGGTGATTTTTGTTTCTCGCCCCTTTTTTGTAAGGGCTGGAATCATGATATATGTCCAATATCCGACTATTGCACCAATAATGGTCAGAACAGTACCAAGGAGAATCTGAATAAGGATAATAATTGGAAGATTACCTGTTTCTGGATCAAAAGAGATATTTAATACATTATAGAGTTCCGGTTTTAAACCAAAATTCAGAGAAAAGAGTGCATATCCTGTTATCACTCCAATTATTCCAAAAACCAGACCGGTCAAGAACCCGACCATGAGTGCCTGGTTTAAAAATTGTTCCAGCGTCTTCCCAGACCTGATCCCTATTAAATCATTGTGAATGTCACCATATTTTTTGGGATTTTTATATACTAACCAGGTAACAATCCGTGATGTGATCATGATACCAGTGCTGTCAGGTCACTTAGATTATCCATTACATTCTTTTTGTCAATATAATATGCCTGAATTATTTTTGTAAATGTTACATAATCCCGAATATTCTGGTTTTTAATCGACTCAAGAACCATTTTTCTACGGTCCATTTCATCACCCAGTTTATCAGGGCCCCATCCATGAAAAGCTGCAATTTCTCCTAAAACCTGGGAACGACCTGTATAATTGAAGTCATCTGCGATAGGATCATATTCAAAAACAGTATTCACCATAATGTTACCGGTGGCAGGATCTATTCCCGCAATTTCAACAATTTCATCACACCGGCGAACGCGATCAGGACCCATCTGTATTTGTTTTTGAATACTCAAAATGTTTAATGCCTGGAGCATGTTTCGTGGAACATTTAACGGTTCATTTTCAAGACGATGAATAGCAGCATCTACACTTCCGGCATGCATCGTTGAAAATGTTGTATGTCCGGTGTTCATTGCCTGGAACAATGTCTGTGCCTCCTGACCACGAACCTCTCCTACAAGAATATATTCAGGACGCTGTCTCATCGCTGCTTTGAGGAGCATAAACATATCCACATGAGCACCTCCTCCTTCGGAAATTATTTCTCTTGTGACACTTGCAATCCAGTTATCATGAAAAAGAGTGAGTTCTCGAGTATCTTCAATAGAAATAACCTTAGCGAGGGGGGGAATAAATAAAGAGACTGCATTTAAAGAGGTCGTCTTTCCAGATGCTGTCCCGCCAATAAATACTAAGCTCATGTTATTCTCAATTGAAAGCCAGAAATAGACAAGCATCTCTTCATTAAATGTGTGCAGGTCCATCAGATCAACTGGGGTAAACGGAGTTTCCCTAAATTTTCTAATGGTAAAAGATGTTCCCCTGGATGTCACTTCGGATCCAAACGTCAGTTGAAGTCGAGATCCATCCGGCATCGTGGCATCGATGATCGGATTAGCTGAAGAGATATGTTTTCCTGATCGCTGAGCAAGGGTAATTGCCAGGGATATCAGGGAATTTTTATCAAATGAAATATTTGTTTTAATGTTTTGTTCCTTTCGGTGAAACAGAAAGATTGGAACATCGTCCCCATCACATGAAATATCTTCAATAAGGGGATCAATCATGAGTGCATTGATTCGTCCCCAACCAAGATAATTTCTAAGAAGGTAATATTCGATCTTAAAAAGAGATCTTGTATTCAGGTCTATACCATAATACTCAATGAGCTCTATGGCCTTCGATATGAGGAGCGTTTTTCTGTCAACCCCTAATTCTTCATCGGTAAGTATCAAAACATCTCTGAGATCTTCATGAATCCTTTCAAGTAATTCATATTCAAATGGGGTTAATTCTGGTTCATAAAGAAGATATTCATGAAGTTTTGTTTTACCATTGTGAGCAATAACAACTCGTGCTAATCCAGGCTCTACCCAGTATTCCTGTTTTGATTCGTAATGGAGAGGAAGCTGGATATCAAGAAGGTTACCATGTTTTTCAAAATTATATTCTTCAAATTTCTTTTTTCTAGTCAAACTAAGTTTTTTTAAGAGTTTTCTTTCATAACCTGGATCAGTGCTCTCTTTTTCAGTTTTAAATGTTCCTTTTAAATTCTCATCAAAAACCATTATTTCTTCTTTCTTTTTTCCAGAGTCATATTTTATACGGATAATGCCAGACTCATTTTTATCTGATAATTCTTTCTTTTCAGGTTTAATTGTTATTTGAGAAATTTTTGTAATATCTGGAGTTTTTGCAGACTTTTTTAGAAGCGGGTTTTGCTCATCGCTAAAATCTCTACTACGTCTTCCGATTTTACCAATTATAATATTTGGAACTTTTATTCGGATACTATGGCGCTTTTTTTTCTTTTCTTCTGATTTATTATATTGATCAGATTTTTCCATCTAAACCCCACCAGAAACCGATAACAAACATATGGTTTCATCAGGTATCAGTTGAGTATCATATGACATCATAGGTTAAAAATAATAACAATTTTCACCTTGTATAAGAAGGGAATATTCTATTACTATCCATAACCGAATAACAATCTGCACGCGATGAAATAATTTATAAGATAGTTTCTGATACAAAGGATTAATTTGTTATAGAAGATGAAATACAACTATCCAGTTTTTTAATAATGACCGGCGGAAAATTCGAATATTATATGCCAACCGGATTGTCAACCCTTGATCCGGTTTTTGGTGGAGGAATCCCTCCAGGTTCTGTAATTTTACTGAAAGGTGATATTGGTTCTGGTAAAAATGAATTTGCTTACAGTTCAATGATAAATTTGTCTCACCTTCTCAATCAGGGAAACCCGGGTGAAAAGGTTCTGGTGCCAAAAGAGATCAGGTATATCACGGTAACAAAACGAAAAGAATCCATTCTTCGTGAAATTTCTCAGTCTTTTCATGAAGATCTGCTTTCCAATATTGATAAAATAAGATTTGATGATTTATCGGATATTTATTTTGACACAAGTCTGGTGCCAATCAGTTGGTATTCGGAATATGATGACATCATTGAACGAATGACAATGCGTCGGAAAATTCACGACAATTTGTTGACAACTCTCTCCTTCACTCTTGATGAAATGCCTGAACAAAGCATGGTTATTCTGGATTCTTTGACAGAGATAGCAACGCAATACATTGCTGCTGGAAAGTGGCCTGATCTTTCAGCATACTTAAGAGGGATGCAGCGTGTATCGAAAAAATGGAATACCACTTTTTATTTAATTCTGACCAAGGGTATCCTAAGCCCATATCAGGAGATTGAAGTAGCAGATGCGATGGATGCTGTGATTCATTTCAGGTGGGAAGAATCATCAAGTGCAAAAAGGCAAAGGGTTCTTTATATTGAAAAATTCCGTGGGGTCATGATTCATCTTGAAGATCGTGATCTTGTGAAATTCGCTGTTAAGATCACTTCAGAACGTGGTTTTGAAGTCATTAATATCAGGGTAGTGATATGAAAGCACCTTTGGTAAAGATTCACCGGTTGGGATTTGGAATCAAAGGCCTGGATGAGATGCTATCCGGAGGATTGATTGAAGGAACTGTTTCTGCTATTATTGGTGCATATGGTACCGGAAAGACGAATTTCGCCCAGTACTTTATTTGGGAGGGTTTGAAACAGGGACAAAATGCATTGTATATTACACTTGAAGAAAGGACTTCACGTATCCTGAATTATATGGAGAATAAAGGTTGGGATGTGTCTGCATTTTTAGACACAAGTTTTACTATTGTAAATCTGGATCCTTCTGATTTTAATCTGGCAATAAATAGTGTAAAAAATGAACTCCCCACTCTTATTAAAAAAACCGGAGCTCACCGGGTTGTCATTGATCCAATCTCTCTTTTTGAAGACCTATTTCATGATGATGCAACTCGCCGAAGGGAAATGATGCGGTTCTTAGAGAGTATTCGTGATCTTAATTGCACATCTCTTTTAATTAGCGAAGCAGATAAAACGAATTCATTTATTAGTAAATACAATCTGATAGAATACCTGAGTGACACGGTGATTTTGCTAAAATATGCACGTGGTAGTGATTCAACGGATGTCCATCTAGCCATTGAGGTTGTCAAAATGCGTATGTCACAACATTCCAGGGAAGTAAAACCATTTGAAATCCATCAGGATTCAGTAATTGTATATACAGAAGCAACAGTTTTTTAGTTGTTCATTCATTTTGTAACTGATAGAGGAAATTAATTCTTGATCTGACCTCTCTAATCTGTTTAGTTCATTTTGTTGTGTATCAGGATAATCAAATGAGGATCTGTTGGAGAACGATACCGAGTCAACGTAATAGCATGGCTTGTTTGCATGTTGCTTGTGAGAGGGCAGGTTATCATCTGAATTTCGTAACAAGGCCTGAAGAGGATGTTACTCTGTATAGTCTCAACTCCATTACCGGTCATTTATATATTGAAGAAATTCAGAATGCAGATGCAATTACCATAATTGGTGGCCCTCATGCGTCTGCACGATGGAAAGACCTAGTTTCTGTTGCAGACTATGTAGTGGTGGGTGAGGGAGAATATACTGTCCCGCGTTTGTTAGAGAGTATAGATAAAAACATGCCTCTACCTCCCGGAGTTGCCACATCCTCTTCCTATAAACCGGTAGATCATACAGTATACCTTGATGGAAATCCAAGTTTTGGAGAGTATAAAGGTTATATAGAAATTTCCCGTGGGTGTCCATATGGCTGTACTTATTGTCAGACACCTAGGATTTTCGGTAGATGTATGCGTCATAGAAGCATTTCGTCGATTGTTAATCTCGCGAAATCTTTCCGGGATATCAGGTTTTTAAGTCCGAATGCATTAGCATATGGTACTGATGGCATTCATCCCGACATCCGCCATATCAGTTCTCTATTAAAAGAATTGGCGAAATTGCCAGAAAAGAAGGTATTTCTAGGAACTTTCCCTGGAGAGATCAGACCCGAGTTTGTCACAGAAGATGCCATTGCACTTATTTCCCGGTATTGTTCAAATACAAAAGTGCATATTGGGGCTCAATCCGGTGCAGATAGTACATTAAAAAAGATCCATAGAGGTCATTCACTTACGAAAGTTTGGGATGCTATTAATGCATGCACTGATGCCGGGCTTACCCCGATTGTAGATATTATTGTTGGATTTCCTGATGAAACAGATGAGGAGCTGCTTGAGACTGTTTCATTGTGCCATGAGGTTTCCAAGATCGGGTATGTACATGCTCACAGGTTTTTTCCACTTCCTGGAACCCCTCTGGAGAGAGGTACATCCCGTGATCTGATCCCGGAGGTGGTGTCAACCCTGGGATCTCTTGCATTATCAGGCAGATTGACAGGATCATGGAACAATCCTGAGATAAGATTTTTTAGCAAAATTCCCAAGTAATAACGTATGTTGAAAGCGCTCCTGCTTGCAGATCTGCACGGAGAATACGGGATGCTTGAATCCTTCATGGAATTAGCGCCCGATGTCGTCTTCATCGCAGGGGATATCACCAATATGGGAACTGCAAAGGATGTTGAGACCTGTTTTTCCCGGATCGATGTCCCGAGTTTTTCGGTTCCCGGAAATTGTGATCCTAAGGAGGTTGTTGATGCACTTGAACAGAGTAACAGTGTCAACCTCCATGGTTCGTACATGAACCTGGGCCGGATATCTCTGGTTGGTATTGGAGGATCCAATCCTACACCATTTGGTACTCCGTTTGAAATGACAGATAAACAGATCGACGATCTGATGAAGATTTCAATGGAGAGGATGCAGAAGAGTATACATAATGTCCTGATCAGCCATGCTCCCCCACAGGGATTCCTGGATGAGATCGGTGGCAACCATGTTGGAAGTGCCAGCGTTCAGAAGTATATGGATAAGTTTGACCTTATCTGTTGTGCTCACGTTCATGAACAACGTGGTATTGTAGAAGAAGGTGGCATTAAGGTGGTTAATCCTGGTCCGGCTGCCATGGGCAACTGTGCTATGATCCACTTTGGTGATGAGGCAAAAGACATTGAAGTAAAATTACTTAATGTTTAGATAAGAGGAGTTCTAGATAGGAGATGCTTATTCTATCTCCGACAACTCCTAATTTTTCAGCTAAATTATCTACTCGCATTGCTGCATTTTTTGCGTCATTTTCAGTAATTAACTCGATTTCAATAAACTCTCCTAAGTCGTCCACCTTATCGAGAGCAATTGAAAAATCCTGATATGTATAGTATTCCCGAAGTTTTCTTACTCGTGCAACCGGTTTAAATCCAAGATTTTGTAAAATAGTATCAAATGTTTCTGATTTATCCAGGTGGACGTTATGTTCTTCCCGGATTTTAGAGCCCATCAGGGTATTTTTAGGCCCTTTATATGTAAGTATGGTTTTTCCACCTGCACTACGTACACGAAGCGCTTCATCTGTTACTCCAAAATCACGGTGAGGGGCATTATAATAGAGGTCTTCTTCAACTACTGTTTCCGAATGTTTTCCTCCAATAGAAAGAATACGGTTTTTTATTTCGTCAATATTGATAACTTTGACTTTTATTTCAATCTCAAGCATATACACTATCCTTTATCTATCTTGTTTGCCACTTACTTAAGGAATCAGGAATGTCAATACAAGAAGGCGACTTTATCCGGCTGAACTTTACCGGATATGCAAATGGAATACTTTTTGATACAACCGACGAACAGAAAGCCCGCGAAGCTGGTGTTTTTGATGAGCAGCGGGACTATACTCCTAAGGTTGTATGTGCCGGAAAGCGACAGATAATACTCGGTATTGATGAAGCTATTATTGGGAAAGAACCCGGTTTTGAAGAGACTATCGAAGTTTCACCAGAAAAAGGATTTGGTGAACATGAACAGGAATTACTTCGTTCCTATGAGAAAAAGTCTTTTTCTAAAAAACCAGAACGGGGAATGCGAGTTACCATACCTGAAGCAGGAACAGGAACTGTTGTAAATGTTATTGGAAACCGGGTTATTGTTGATTTTAATCATCCTCTTGCCGGACAGACACTTACGTATACATACCGAATCGAGGGAATGGTCGAAAGCGCGACTGAGAAGGTTTCAGGTCTTATCAAACTGTTTTCCGGGTATGATATGGAAGTAGAACTGGAAGGTACAACTGCGAGAGTGAAACTGCCGCCAGGTATCTATTATGCAAGCAGAAACTGGTTAAGCATGAAACCGTACATCACCAATTCAATCTTTGATGATGTTGCGGATATTGAAGAAATTCAGTATATCGAGACTTATAAAAATACCAAAAAAGAGTCTGAAGAATAATTATTCAGACGATTGTAGCCTTAAGGATAACAACATCCTCTTTCGGCTTATCAAATCGATCTCTTTTTACTTTAGATATCGCATCAACAACATCCAAGCCTTCCACCACTTTCCCAAAGACCGGATGTTTTGGATCCAGGTAGTTATTGTTCACAACATTGATGAAGAACTGACTGCCACCTGTGTTCGGGCCGCAGTTAGCCATAGAGAGCGTGCCGCGATCATTGCGATTGTTCTTGCCAAATTCATCCTTAATAGTATAACCCGGCCCTCCGGTTCCTTTCCCTTCAGGACAACCGGCCTGAACCATAAAACCATCAATCACCCGGTGAAAAATTATCCCATCATAAAATCCTTTTTCAACGAGTTTTTTAAAATTTCCCGCAGTAATTGGCTTATCTTCTGCTAACTCGATGAGAATGTCCCCCATAGATGTGGTCATTTTCACCCGTACTGGCTCTGCCATATAGTACTAATGGAATGTTTTTACAGAAAATTACTTCCCTCTTTAGCATAGGTTTGTGATTTCTGTGATTGTGTTTTATATGGATCAGAGAACGTGAGAGATGATAAAATATGAATATATTTATAATATGTGAAGAATATGATCTTCTATATATCAAGAGCTGGTTCTGGTAATTGGGTTTCAGGTTAAAAATGACGTCAGGTGTTGATCTGATAACTCATGAGGGACTGGCTTATCCACGTGGGGAGTGTTAAGGAATGATAAAAGGATTGCTATTGTGTCTATTTGTTGGACTACTTGGTCTCATTGCATGTGTTGGTATAACTCATGGTGAACAATTACAAGTTGAATCAATTTTGGATGTAAACATAAAATTGGTCAGTGACAATTTTACATATGATTCAGCAAGTGAATCATTTATTGGCGATGTTTCATCAGGATGTAATCTTACAACGTTTACTGCAAAATACATATCCGGAATAAGACCAGATAAGTATAATTGGATTTTGAAGAATGCGACAACTGGTGTTATAATCGAAGAAAAAACATATCTCTCTCCCGTTGATAACTATACTCATGATTTTTGCCAGGTTGGAAGTTATTCATTATTTGTTAATGCATCAACAATAGATGGAAATTTCAGAGTTATTCCTGTGGGAGTGCGTGCTGTTAAACCAAATACCGGTTATGTTGGCTATTCTCCTTTATTATTTGATTTTATTGAACCCTATGATCCATTATTTAATCCCTGGGAGTATGTTGTATATTATTTTGCCAGTCCAGATTCTCCCAAAGTTGACTCTTACCGGTTTGATTTTGGTGATTCTGTAATAATAGACTCAACCGATTATCAGGTACGTCATCAATACCCAAAAATTTTAGGAAAAACCTATCATGGTTCTGTGACTGCAAAAAATAATACTCCGATGATATATCCTGATAAAAAAGTTAAATTTGATCTCACTCCTATTCCGCCACCGACAGTAGATTTTAATATCTATAATGTTAGTTCAAACCAAAAAATTACTAAAGCCCCTGTCCCGGTTACAATAAAGCTTGAATCAGTATCTACATGGCCATATTATGGAATTAATTATCCATATTATCCAGATCAGACATATTTTGGATGGAATTGGACGACGAATATATGGGATTACTTTATGATAAATGGTTATTCTGATTCACATGATATTCCTGGTCCGATTTATCCTGATACTATCACATATACCAAGCCTGGTATTTACAATATCACCCATTATATTGCGGATAATTTCACAGATGGTACTCCTGGATTTTACTCCAACTTCTATGGTAACCACACTACAAAACAATTGATAGTATATGATCCAATTGTGCCCGATTTTACCTACTCAGTTGCTGAATCATGTGCCTTCCCTCTCATAGTTACTTTTAAGGATAATTCGAAGGGAAGTCGTATCGACAAGTGGTTATGGGACTTTGATGATGGAACCACGAAAATAACTACGGTAAATACGACGGAACACACTTATCATAATGCAAAAACTTATCAGGTTAATATGACTGCTTATAATACCACATACCTGATATCAGAAAATTATACTAAACCTGTTATTGCTGAAGGATTATTTGCCAACTTTACTTACAAACCACAGGTTATTGAGACGGCAAAAGGAAGTCCTGTTATTGTTCAATTTAATTCAACATCTCATGGAGTAGATCCAAGAACTCTCTATGAATGGGAATTTGAAAAGAAGGGGCAAAAGTACCATAATGTTACACGAAATGCAACTATGAGTTACACTGATCAAGGATTATTCAATGTAACTTTGACAGTTACAAAACAATCTGATGACAAGTGTAATGGAGCAAAAAATACCACCAAAAAACAAATTCGAGTTAATGAGTTTTTAGAGATTCGATTTAGTTATCAGCAGATATTTAGCACGAATTCTTATAAGGTACAATTCAAAGATGAATCTACAGATACACCTACCCAGAGAATGTGGAAATTTTACCATAAAAATAACGTAGATTACGATACCGTTCTGAATGATCCAAATCCGCAATATACGTATCCAGAAAAAGGCCAATATCGCGTTGAATTATATGTCGCGAATGATAAGGGAACGGGGTATTCAGTCGAAAAATGGATTACAGTGAATGAAAACCTGAAAGCAGACTTTGATCCAAATATTACCAAGGGCGTCTCTCCGTTAGTAGTAAAATTCACAGATCAATCTATTCCTCAAGAAGGCATCAATAAATGGCTCTGGGATTTCGGTGATGGCTCAACAATCACAACGAAAAACCCAGAACATAAATTCACCCTTCCTGCTGGTATCGCCCAGAAGCAATTCAATGTGAATTTAACGGTCACAAACCAAAGCACTGGTGCATCAAACAGTATTATTAAAAAGATAGATGTAATTCAGCCTCTTGTTGCAGATTTCACTCCGAAAGGAAAAGTTCCAACAGATTTGGCTCAAGGGGTACAGTTTTATGACCAGTCCACTGGTAATGTGACTGGATTTTTATGGAATTTTGATGATGGATCAACAAACGCAACAAAAAATCCAGAACATAAATTCCCGAACTATGGTGTTTATAATGTTAGTTTGACAGTCAGTAACACGTATTATGGTGCAGGCAACACGACACGAAATATTGTAAATATTACTGATAAAAGTTCACCTGTAATAAAGGATTTCTCAGCTAACACCACTACAATTAATCCGGGTTCTACTGTTGTTTTCACTCCTCAAGTCCAAGGACCGGATATTCGATCATATTATTGGACTTTCGGTGATGGACAAACATCAACATTATCTCAGCCCTCTCACAGATACGAACTTCCTGGAAAATATGATGTTTCCTTAAAAATCACCAGCGATTTTGGAACTGACATGAAGACGAAACCAGGCTATATAATTGTGAGAGGATTAATACCCAGTTTCACGACAGTTCCTGCAGGATTTGCAGTAGTAAATACACCGGTGACATTTATTGATACATCAAAGGGCGTTCCAGTAAAATGGCATTGGGATTTTGGAGATGGAACATTTGATGAATCAGATACAAAAAATTCAACTACTCATAGGTATACAGAAGCAAAAGTATATTCTATTGTTCTGACTGTCACAAATTGGGAAGGATTAATAAAAACTGCTTCGTTACCGATGACAATAGTGAATAAAACTGTTCCACAAGATGTGAATTTTGACGTTCCGGAACAACAGTATAGTGGTAAAGCTCCATTAGAAGTTCAATTTGAAGATACCACTCCTGCTCAATATAATGTAACGAGCCGACTTTGGGAATTTGGAGATGGAACAAACTCATTTGAGCAGGCACCGAAACATAAATATGAAAAACCAGGGCAATATTCGGTTACCTTGACTGTGCGCAATGATGCGGGAACCAACGAAAAGAGACGTGTTGCATACGTAGTTGTCATATAAGCAATTTCTTTAAAATCCCTTTTTTTGAGAAATATTTAAAAAAATATAATTTTTCTTCGATATACCTGATATCTTTTTTCGTTCGACAAATCAGTAACTATTCCTGATGCGAATAAAGAATTGAAAGTATATAGAACGTATTTCCATACCTATATATATGATGAACAATATAACCCTGATTAATTCCTGTTGCGAGTTGCACCCGTATTGGGGATGCGTTAAGTAATTTCGAGGCATTCTCGTATCAAAGGGAAGGGGACGATCAAATTATGGGAAAGGTTCAGATAATTCCGTTCATAGCACTGGCATGTGTACTCATGCTTTTGGTGACCGGATCAATGGCCGCTCCATCTAAGGGGGTTATCTATGTCGATTCAAATCCGGATGGGGCTGAGATTTATCTCACCAATACCTCAGTATCACCCGATAATCTAACGGTTCATGATACAGCAGGTATTACACCTCGAGAATTCTTTGTTGATCCTGGGGAGTACCGACTCTTTTTGAAAAAATATGGATACATCACGTGGTGGAATGAATCATTCACTGTTGCTCCTGAATCATATCAGGTCTTTAATATTACATTGACCGAGACCAATCCTCAATATGGTGCAATACATATTGATACTCAACCACCTGGGGCAAACTTAGTCCTTCAGCGTTTCATTCCAAATGTAACCAGTGTAATTTATAGTTCAACACCTGCATCTGTTGAATCTCTTCCACCAGGAACGTATAATTTTACACTTACTAAGGATGGTTACTATCCGTATTCTAACACCACTGTTGTTAAAGCAGGTGATGTAACTGAATTATACGTTCCATTGGTTCCAATTCCTGACTCCGGCATTGTTACATTTAAGAGTGAACCAAACAGTGCACGAGTAGTAGTTGTCGGAGGAAATTTCTCTGCCCTGGGATCCGGGATGGAAATGGAGATTCAGGAGTATCTTGAGTCTTACAATGGGACTCCTGACGAAGTATCTGCCGGTATCAAGAATATTGTAGGTACCGAAACAATACCTCCGATAAAATTTGTTTACGGTCTAGTGGGGACAACTCCCTTCGATATGGAACTCTATGCTGGAGAATACGTATACCTATATTTCCTTGACGGGTATTCCATGAATGAGATGCCTCGATATTTCAACGTATCAGCCGGAGAGAAAAAGACAATAGTAGAAACATTGATTCCTGACCAGGAGTTTGTTCAGGTATTCTTTGAGACAAATGTTGATGAGGAAGGGGGAGCAAATGTCGCTGTTGAGGGTGATGAACTCGGAACAACTCCGTGCTGGGTCTCTCTCCCATCTCATCAGATTGTAAGTGTTACCTTTGACCAGATGCCATTATATGCGAAAAAGGTTGTTACGGTAGATACAACTCTCTTTGAAGGTAGACCTTCAAAATGGGGAGAAATTATCCAGTTAGAATTAATGACATATTATCTGACTGCGAGCGATGATGATCATAGCACTATTAATCCGTCTGGTGTAATTGCCGTTACTGCAGGTAATACTCAGGAATTTAACTTGAGTGGAGAGCTACCTGCTTGGCTGGTAGGAAACCTGACCGTTCATCGTGATGGATATGATCCAATAGTGTATCCCTATAATCAGCCTTCAGCAGTTTATCAGCACACCAAGATTCTGCAGAATGCCACTCTTTCCCTTACTTCAGTGAAGAAGAAAGTTGCAGTAAATGCAACCGCTGGAAAGGGCGGATCTGTGAATTACCCTGGAATTACATTGTATGATTTTGAAACTCCAAGTAACCAGTATAATTTCACTGCAAATGATGGGTATGTGTTTAAGGAACTTTGGGTTGATGGAGAGCAAAAATTCAATGATAAATGGGATTTCCCTGCATCACAGATGATCCATAATCATACCCTTCTTGGTCTCTTCAGACCAACTCATGTTCTTATCACTCCGGTTGCGACAACCGGAGGTTCAATTTTAGATGGGACATCAGAAGCAACACCATATTGGATTGAGTACCTCGGATGTACTCACCAACATGAAGTTGTAGCAGATCCGGGATATCGGTTTACTTATGCAAACTTTACATCTACTGATGCACAGCAACTTCTTTCGTCTGAATCTGACAAAATTTACATCGGTTCTGTCTGTGATATCGATAAGAATACGACTATTACTGCACACTTTGAACCCCTGAACTACACGGTAAATTCGCGTTCAGCAGATGAAACTAAAGGAATAATTGTTCCAGCTTTAACTAATTACACCGCTGGATTTGGGGAAACCCTTTCCTTTAAATCCAATCCCTTTGCCGGATATCAGTTATCAGAAATAACTGACAATGGAATATCAAAGGGAGCGGAAAATCCTTACAACATAACAGTAAATGAGGATCACGACATCGTTGCACATTTTCAGTCTGACGTCCTGACCATCGAGGCGGTCGCTGGTGAGGGCGGTATAATTGAGCCGGAAGGTTCAGTGAATGTCACCTTTGGCGACAGCCAGTGCTTCAACATCACCGCAAATGCCAATTATTATATTTCATCTGTAGTTATTGACGGAGAGGATACCGGGAACCAGACAAGCCCCTATCAATACTGCTTCAATAATGTGACTACGGATCACAACATCTCTGCATACTTTACTCAGTATGCGTATACTATCACTCCGTCTGCTGGAGTTGGAGGAACAATTAGTCCATCCACTCCACAACTTGTTCCGATTGGAGATTCAGCGACCTTTACCATCACCCCAAGCGGATGTTATACAATAAAGGACGTTCAGGTTGATGGTGAGAGCAAGGGTGCATTATCAACATATACCTTTGTAAATGTCACTGAAGATCATACCATTCATGCGGATTTCCAGATAAAAACCTATGAGATTCTGGTGAATCAGAGTGAAGGAGGTATGATTGATCCTGCTGGTGATGATGGAGTAGTTACGGTTAATTGTGGCAGTACTCAATGCTTCAATATTACACCTGATGAAGGAAATGTTGTCTATGATGTGATTGTTGACAATAACTCGGTTGGTGTATACAATAAATACTGCTTTACGAACATCACTGATAACCATACGTTAGAGGCTGTCTTTGTTATTCCGCCAGAACCGGACTTTGAAGCTGATCGAACTCGAGTGCCTCCGAAGTACCCGGTAAGCTTTAAAGATTTTACCAGAAACAATCCAACGGATTGGCTTTGGGACTTTGGTGATGGTGAAATCACAACAACTCGTGAACCGGTACATTATTTTGCTGAAGTTGGTAACTACACGGTTACTCTGACCGCCTACAATGCTGCCGCGACTGATGGAGTAAATAAGACAAAAGAGCATTATATTGAAGTTACCACAAATCCCATAGCAGGATTTGTTGCAAAATCTAAAGGAGGAATTCTTCCTCCAGGAGTTGAGATTGAGTTTGTTGATACGTCTTTGAATACAGAAGGCGTAGCATATGGATGGGTATTTGGAGATGGACCGAAAGGAGCAATCTCAAAGAATGCAACTCACATATATGATGGACCTGGAGTCTATCAGGTAACTCACCAGGTAGAAAAGCCCTTTATTGCCAAGGATTATGCATATGAGACTATTACCATCCTTCAAAAGCCAGAGGCAGACTTTATCGCCCATCCGGTTTCTGGAAAGGCACCACTCACCGTGCAGTTTGAGGATCGTTCACAAGGATTCCCAACCTCATGGCTCTGGGACTTTGGAGATACCGTCAAGTCATATGATCAGAATCCAGTTCATATCTATTCAAGCTCAGGTAACTACACCGTCAGTTTGAGTGTCTTTAGTGATGAAGGAAGTTCGATAAAAACGAAAGACGGATTTATTACCGTCCAGTAATTTTTTCGTCCCTATTCCATTTCTTTTCTTAAAACAGCTAACTGATCACGTAGTCGTATTGCTTCTTCAAAGTCAAGTCGCTGGGCTGCAGATTTCATCTGTGATTCCAGATTAATAATAAGATTTGGCAGAGCAGACTTTGGAACCTTCTTCTTCTTTCCGAGATCGATCTCCTGATCACGAACCGGTTTTTGAATGGTCTTTGGGGTGATGCCGTGTGATGTATTGTATTCAATCTGAAGTGCCCGTCTTCGCTCCGTCTCATCCATGGCCTTCTGCATGGAGCCGGTAATCGTATCGGCATACAATACTACAAAAGCATCTGAGTTTCGAGCAGCACGACCGATAATCTGGATAAGGCTTCGTGCATCACGAAGGAACCCTTCCTTGTCAGCATCCAGTATACCGATAAACCCGACTTCTGGAATATCTAGCCCTTCCCGAAGCAGGTTAATACCGACCAGAACATCAAAGGTCCCGAGCCGGAGTTCTCTGATGATCTCAGTTCGTTCAAGGGTATCAATATCTGAGTGGAGATAGCGGGTTTTTACTCCATGAGACAGGAGATATTCAGTAAGTTCCTCTGCAAGCCGCTTGGTGAGGGTTGTTATGAGGATTCGATCTCCCCGTTCGATGGTTCTTTGTATCTCGAATTTTATATTCTCCATCTGCCCCTGGATTGGCCTGACCTCTACAACCGGATCAACAAGGCCGGTTGGTCTGATGATCTGTTCGACGATCTGGTTTGAGTGGTCAAGTTCATAATCACCAGGCGTTGCAGATACACAGATGACATTCTTCAGGTATTGTTCGAACTCGAAAAACCGGAGTGGCCGGTTATCAAATGCAGATGGAAGCCGGAAACCATACTCAACAAGAGGAGTTTTTCTTGACCGGTCACCATTGAACATCGCCCTGACCTGGGGAAGTGTCTGGTGACTTTCATCGATGAACATTAAAAACCGTTCAGGAAAATAGTCTAAAAGGCAGTATGGTTTTTCTCCAGGTTTCCTTCCGTCAAAGAATCGTGAATAGTTTTCAATCCCTTTGCATGATCCAGTCTCTCGGATCATCTCGATATCATAGGTAGTCCTCTGACGAAGCCGGTGTGATTCAAGCATCCCCAGATGGGGAAGTCTATCGTTCAGTTCCTTTTCTATCTCGATGAGTGCCTGCTCTTTTTGCGCTTCATCAATGACATAGTGACTGGCCGGATACACATAGATATGTCTGAGTCGTTCGACCGGGTTTCCTGTTGTCCTGTTTATCTCGGTGATTCTTTCTACTTGGTCTCCGAAGAGTTCAATCCTGATGATATTGTTATAATAACTGGGGACCAGGTCGATAATGTCCCCTTTTACCCTGAACCGACCTGGGATGATCTCTATCTCATTCCTCTCGTACAGGTTGTCAACCAGGCGGCTGATGATCTCCCGCCTGCTCATCTTCTGCCCGACACCCAGGTCAAAACCCATTCGTTTGTAGGTATCAGGCTTACCAAGACCGTAGATACAGGATACTGATGCTATAACAATCACATCATTTCGGCTCAGGAGTGATGCAGTTGCAGAGAGCCGCATCATTTCAATCTTTGGGTTTATCTGGGCATCCTTCTCAATATACTGGTCTTTTTTTGCGATATACGATTCTGGCTGGTAATAATCATAGTATGAAACAAAATATTCAACCCGGTTATTTGGGAAAAAATCGCGGAATTCGTGGTACAACTGGGCTGCCAGGGTTTTATTATGGGCGATAACCAGAGTCGGAATTTGGAGTTGCTCGATGACATTAGCCATCGTGAATGTCTTACCAGAACCGGTTACTCCAAGTAATGTCTGAAATGAAGATCCGGTCCGGTAACCTTCTACTAACTCTGCGATAGCATCCGGTTGTGATCCGGTGGGTTTAAAATCTGATACCAGTTGAAATTGTGTCATTCCTTCATGCTCTTTTGTCTGAGTTTTTTCTGGTATGTAATGGCAAACCGGTGTGCCTCATCCCTGATCTCCTGGATGAGGAGTGAAGCCGGGCTTTTCTTTTGCATTGAGAGGGGCGTATTTCTCCCGGGAATGAAAATCTCCTCTTCACGTTTTGCGATGGATATAATTGGTATCGGAAGGGAGAGTTCTTCAAGGATAGTATGTGCAGATTTTAACTGTCCTGGTCCTCCATCCACAACAATAAGATCAGGCATCGGGCTGTTCTCGCGAAGGAGCCGGGAATATCGCCGTTTCACCACTTCAGCCATCGCAGCATAATCATCAGAAGGACCTGCTGTTTTTATTTTATAACGTCTATAATTTCTTTTGTCAGGCCTTCCTTCCCTGAAAGAGACCATAGATGCAACAGTTCCGGTGCCCATGAGATGGGAGATGTCAAAACACTCAATGACTTCAGGCGGAGGATCCATGTGCAGCGCTTCACCTAGTTCAGCAAGTCTCATCTTTCCGGTGAAGAAGGAGACTTCCAGATTTTTATATGCTAGATCAAGAAGATGTTTTTTTTCACCCTGTTTAGGTATGGTAAGTGTTACGTGAGTTTTTCTGAGATGGGTCAGGTATTCCTCCATCCCTGATCCGGGAGGTGAGGGGAGTATCAACTCGTTCGGTGGTTTGGTTGATGAGTAATACTGGAGAATAAATTCATCAAGAAAGTCTTCTGTTTCCGGGAATACATACTCTTCTTTACTTGTCAGTGACCCTCGTTCAACATGAAAGAGTATGAGATATACGGTATCTCCGGAAACGAGATAATTCACAATGTGCTCATCAGATTTTTTTTGTCGCTGAACATATTGTCGTTCTGACAAGTTCTCAATCGCTGCAATCCGGTCTCTGGTAACAAGTGCTTTTTCATACTCTTCAGATGCGGCAAAAGTTTCCATCTCTTTTTGGAGATCAGTGATGAGATCCTGATTCTTACCTTTCAGGAGATAATCTGCACTCTTCACCAGATATTGATACTCTGGTTCTGATATTTTTCCGGTACATGGTGCGGCACAGGTTCCGAGATGGGATCGGAGGCATGCCCGTTTTGTCATCTTTTTACATGTCCGGAGATGAAAAGTCTGTTTGATAAATTTCAGGATTTGATCCCGTTCTGCAGCAGAGACGAAGGGCCCGTAGAGGGTTCCGTTTTTCTTACTTGTTTTGTCCCTGGCAATACCGATTCGGGGGAAGGGATCATTGGATATCTGGATAAATGCGTAACTTTTCGCATCTTTCAGGTCGATATTAAACTTTGGCTGATATTTTTTTATCAGGTTATTTTCAAGAATCAGGGCTTCGACTTCAGATGAGGTTACAATGACATCGATGTCCTTGATGAGGGAGACGAGAATATCAATACGGGGAGTTATACTTTTTTTCTGAAAGTAACTTGATACCCGCTTCTTCAGGTTTTTCGCTTTTCCGACGTACAGGATGGTACCTGTTTCATCCTTAAACTGGTAACATCCCGGTTCTTCCGGTATAGTGGTAAGATCAATACTCACCGTGTATCATCCATCTGTCTGATCAGGCTTTTTTCTTTTTTGGTGCTCGTTTCTTTGTCATATCCAGAGGTGATGGAGGAAGGAGTTTGGCCAGAAACATGCCGGTATAACTGGCAGGGTTACCTGCTACCTCTTCTGGTGTCCCGGTAGCGATGATCTCTCCTCCGGCATCTCCTCCTTCAGGCCCCAGATCGATGATATGATCTGCTGATTTGATAACATCGAGGTTATGCTCAATAACAATTACCGTGTTTCCTTTGGCAACAAGTTCTGAAAAGACCTGGATGAGTTTTCTAACATCATGAAAATGCAGTCCGGTTGTCGGTTCGTCAAGCAGATAGACTGTCTGCCCGGTTGCCCGTTTTGAAAGTTCCCTGGTGAGCTTGATTCGCTGCGCTTCACCACCAGATAGTGTTGTTGCACTTTGTCCAAGCTTGATGTATCCAAGTCCTACGTCCACAAGTGTCTGCAATTTGTTTCTGATCTTCGGGATGGCTGAGAAGATTTCAATTGCTTCATCTACGCTCATTGCGAGGACGTCAGCAATGGATTTGTCTTTATATTTTACCTCAAGGGTCTCACGGTTATATCTGGTTCCTTTACACTCTTCACATTCAATGTAAACATCTGGTAGAAAGTTCATCTCGATTTTTATCAGTCCGTCTCCCTGACATGCTTCACATCTGCCTCCCTTGACATTAAATGAGAACCGTCCGGATTTGTATCCTCTCATCTTTGCTTCTTTAGTTTCGGCGAAGATATTCCGAATCTCATCAAAGACCTTGGTATACGTTGCCGGGTTTGACCGGGGAGTTCTGCCGATGGGTGACTGGTCAATGACGATGACCTTGTCGATTGGATCGTCACAGATCACTGAAGCATGTTTCCCTGCTTCAACTCTGGAATGATACACCATCTTTTGCAGAGCCGGATACAAGGTATCATAAATAAGAGATGATTTACCAGATCCCGAAACACCGGTGATGAGGGTTAAGGTCCCCATCGGAATTTTTGCGGTTACGTTTTTCAGGTTATTTTCCTGACACCCGGTGATGGATATGAACCGGTCATGAGTCCTCCTCTTTTCCGGGATTTCTATCTGCATCCGTCCGGAGAGGTAGGCACCAGTAAGGGATCGTTCATTCTGTTCGATCTCCTCTGGTGTCCCTTCTGCAATGATCTCACCACCATTGAGCCCGGCTCCGGGTCCCATATCAATAACCCAGTCAGCAGCCCGAATGGTGTCTTCATCATGTTCGACTACAATCAGAGTGTTTCCAAGATCCCGGAGCTGCCTGAGGGTGTCAATAAGCCGGTTATTATCCCGCTGATGCAGTCCGATGGATGGTTCATCGAGAACATAGAGCACCCCCATGAGATTGGCACCAATCTGGGTCGCAAGACGTATCCGCTGAGCTTCGCCACCGGAGAGAGTACCTGCACTTCGTGACAGGGTCAGGTATCCAAGACCCACCCGTTCGAGGAAGGTAAGTCTAGCCAGTATCTCTTTGAGTATCTGCCTTGCAATCTCAGTCTCTTTCTCAGAAAGGTCCAGATTGTTAAAGAATGCAATACTTGCAGTAATGGAGAGATCAGTCAGATCAATGATGGATTTGTCTTTTATTCTGACCGCGAGAATTTTATCCTTCAGTCTCTTTCCTTTGCATGCCTGACAGGGGGTTATCCTCATGAATTTTTCAAGTTCACGTTTCCGGTATTCTGAATTGGTTTGACTATACAGGCGTTCTGCCTGGGGGAGCAGCCCTTCCCATGTTCCTTTATGTGACCACTCTCCTTCACCCTGCTTGTAGCTCATATGGAATGATATCTTCTCATTGGATCCGTACATCAGGGCGTTGAATTGTTTTTCGTTCAGATCTTTTATGGGAGTGTTGACTGAAAATCCAAAATGTTTCGCAACGGCTCCGACAAATTGGGAACGATATCCGTCAAGAAAATTCCGGTACGTTGCAATAGCACCTTCAGCTATTGATTTCTCCTTTTCCGGTATGATGAGTTCAGGATCAAAGTCCATCCTGATCCCAAGACCCTTACAGTCCGGACAGGCACCAAAGGGGCTGTTAAACGAGAACATCCGAGGCTGGAGTTCTTCAAAGGTTATCCCACAAACCGGACAGGCCATTTTGGATGAATACGTCCGGTCTGACCCGTCTTCACAGGTGATGATAATAAGTCCCTCGGATCGGGCAGCTGCCTGTTCACATGCTTCGACAAGTCGGGAGTGATCTGATACATCGAGTCGGTCGATGACAAGATCAATGTCATGCATCTTGTACCGTTCAAGAGTGATCTCATCATCAGTCCGGTATATCTCGCCATTCACCCGGACTCTGGCAAATCCTTCTTTGTTCAGATCCTTGAAGAGCTGCTGGTAAGTTCCTTTCTTTTTCCTGATGAGGGGTGCGAGGATCGTTATCTGCCCGGTGCATTCTTCTTCAATACGCCCGGCAATCCGCTCCGGTGACTGTCCTATGATGGGAAGGTTATGTTCCGGACAATAGGGGATACCGATTCGTGCATAAAGCAGCCGAAGATAGTCATAGATCTCAGTAACCGTTCCGACTGTTGACCGGGGGTTTTTCGAGGTCGATTTCTGTTCAATGGATATGGCCGGGGATAGACCCTCAATTGCATCCACATCCGGTTTATTCATGAGGCCAAGGAACTGGCGGGCATATGAGGAGAGTGATTCAACATACCGCCTTTGTCCTTCTGCATAGAGGGTGTCAAATGCGAGGGTGGATTTGCCTGATCCAGACAGGCCGGTAATGACGATAAATTGATCACGGGGGATAGTGATAGAGATGTTTTTCAGGTTATGTTCCCTGGCACCTTTAATAGTGATATTTTTCATGATTCGCGTATATAGTGAGAAATTTCAGTATACCGTTCAATAAGAGATAATGACCTGATATTCAGGAGTGTGTTCGTATATATGTTACAATCCGATCACTCAAATGGCTTACCTGTCTCACTAAATGAAAAGAACATAGACATATATGTTCTGATAAATTCTGTTTAAAACAATACTTTTATGGCATTTTTGAAAAAAGAAGATGATATGCTGTTTGTCATTTCTCTTTCGTCATCGCCATAATCTCTTCTTTTAGATGACTAAACTCCTGCTTTGAAATATCTCCGTCCTTATACATCTTTACGATTTTATCAAGTTCTTGTATTCGTTCCTGAAGATTTGCTTCACGGGGATTTATGGGAGTTTTTTCATTCTCTTTTGCCTCGATCTGGGGAGTCAGGACTATGAGCAGTGCTCCAAGACCGATGAGAATCCATGCAATAGGTATAGAGAGTTCGGTATTCTGCATCATCTGGGTCATAACCGGGTCGATCTGTCCGCCCATTGATGGTGTAAGCCCTCCGGAGAGAAGCATCTGAACCGCATATCCGATTGTGGTCGCAGAATATGCATCATATGCCAGAAGAAGGAATGCAAGTCCGCCAGTCAGGTATAAAAATTTGATTTTTTCGGCATATACAAGAAAGCCTGCCGCCAGTGCAAGAACGATGTACAGGTATCCTGATGCAGTCGGACAATACAGGCACGTTACTCTTCCGATTACGGGAAGTTCAACGTACATCGCAATCCCACCAATAAACAGAGCTATTGCTCCAATGTATCCGATAAGTTTCTGAATGACTCCGGTTGCCCTGGTAATATCTATCTCTTCATTCAGGTTCATGATTCTGCCTAGTAAGGAATATTCATTCAGGGCAATTTAAAGGATCGGTAATTGATATCTTACCACAGCACGCAATTCTCTGCATACATCTTATGAGTCCTACGTATATTATCGGCCATCGGCAACCGGATACGGACAGCATTGCAAGTTCTGTAGCGTATGCGTCACTACTCAATCAGATTCATTCAGGAACATTTATACCTGCACGATGCGGTGACCTGAATGCTGAAACAGATCATGCCCTCACCATTGCCGGAATAGAACCTCCGGTTCTGATTGAAAATGTAGAGCCATCTGTTGGGGATATTCCTTTTTTATATACTCAAAAAGCGCCCATGAACATTCCGGCAATCGATGTAGCATTGCTGATGGATGAATATGACATCAGGAACATCCCTATTGTTGATGATGAAAACCGGTTTCTGGGTCTGGTCAGTGAACATGGTCTGGCCCGGGCATATGTCAGTCCCCATGCAAGTCTTCCATTGAAAGTCGGGCCCATTAAGCTTGAAGCACTCGCCAGAATCCTACAGGCGGAGATCGTTCATGCAGCTCATGATGAGATAAATGGGAACGCTTCAATAGTTATCGATGCGCTTCATATCTCTCTGGCACGGCTCGGTCCTGATGATGTGGCGATCATTGGTGATAATGAGCCATCCCAAATTGCGCTTGTAGCTGAGGGTATATGTGCACTCATCATCGCTGAAGGAGCACATCTGGGAGAACGGGTCAGGGAGAGTGCAAAGAGTATGGAAGTATCTCTTTTAAAAACCACATTGGATGCGTTCAGTGTAGGAAGGCTGCTGCACCTCTCCGGACCGGTTGAGACCATAATGGCAACTGATGCTGAAACAATCCATAAAGATGATCTCCTCTCAACCGCTGCCCAGATTGTCTCAAATTCACCTTACCGGACTGCCTGTGTTACTGATGAAGACGGTCATTTTATTGGGATGCTTTCCCGGAACTCATTTCTTGAAGATGTTCATAAATCGGTCATCCTGGTTGATCACAATGAGTATACCCAGGCGGTTGAAGGAATTGAGACTGCAGAGATCATTGAGATTATCGATCATCACCGGCTAGGAACGATTGCAACGCTCCAGCCGATAAGGTTCAGAAATGAGCCGGTGGGGTCGACCTCAACGATCATCACCATGCGATACCGGGAAGAACAGGTAGTACCGGACAAAGCCATCGCAATCATGCTCCTTGCTGGTATCCTGTCTGATACTCTTGTTTTGAAGATGTCAACAACGACTGACCGTGATCGGGAAGCAGTTGCCTATCTCTCCGGGATTGCAGGGATAGAACCTGAAGAATTTGGAAGTGAACTCATCAATAAAGGAATGAACCTTGATGGTGTTCCTATTGAAGAACTGATTGTGAGAGATATCAAGGATTTCACTCTTCAGGACCGGACTGTCTCAATTGCACAGATCATGACCGGATCACGCGAATTTGCTGATTCGAATATACAAATTATTCAGGATTCTCTTACTCTCTATCAGATGAAATACGGATATGATATCAGTATTGTTCTGGTGACCGATGTTATCGGCCAGAGAAGTTTTCTATTTGCTGCTGGTGACCATGGCCTTTTGACAAAACTCGGATACCAGAATCAGCCGGTAATCCTTGAAGGTGTCATGTCCAGGAAAAAGGATTTCTTCCCTTCATTTGGGCAGCGGTTCAGACAGGTCATGCAGAGCTGACATATCTATCTTTTTTAAAGGCCTCTGCAGCCTTTACTATCGTATCTGAAAATTGTTTCGAGAACCAGCCATGGGTATAGCAGCCAATTGTTTCATGAACGTACATGCCATCATGGCCATCCCGGATACCTTTCCCCCTCGTCAGGTTGATGGCATAGCGGGCGTCTCTGGACGGGGTGACAAATGAGTAATGAAACTCATGTCCCCGAACCTCAATTCCCTCCGGTGTGAGTAATGTTCCCCCTGTAGTTCTCCCTTCACTATATCCTAATGCCTGAAACCGCTGTGCCATTTCGGCCAGGCCTGGAAGCACCCTTGTCCAGCGATATGTTCTCTCTCCGCTAAGTCCTTCAGTGAGGTATAAGAGACCCCCGCATTCCCCATAGACAGGAAGCCCGTTATCACAGGCAGCACGAATTTCATCACGGGCCGGACCGGATTCAAGCAGATCTGCATGAAGCTCCGGATAGCCTCCACCCAAATAGAGGGCGTCCACTTCTGGCAGATGATCCTGCATCGGGCTGAAATATGTGAGTATTACACCAGAATTTTCCAACATTTCAAGGTTATGCTGGTAATAGAAACAAAATGCGGGATCCCGGGCAACTCCGATTGTTACCTGGCTGGTCGGGTTTTCAAGCTCTTTCGTTCGTGTGGTGAGCGGAGGAGCAGATGAGGCAAGTGTGATGATCTCAGGGATATCGCAGGAGTCCTCAATGAGTGATACCGGCTCTTCTGTCGTCGTTTCATCACCCATAACCAGCCCCAGGTGACGGCTCTCGGTATGAAACGAGGGATCTTTTGGTACAAATCCGAATTGTGGGATTTGAGCTCCAATTTTGAGCAGTTCAGCATGACGGGGACTTCCTACTTTGTTGAGAATGACCCCTGCGAGCGTTGAGTCTGGTTCATAATTCTGAAAGCCGGATGCAATGGCGTGAACACTGTTCGCCATTCCATGAACCGGGATAACAAGGAGGAGTGGGGCTTTGAGAATCCTGGCGATATGCGCAGTACTTCCATATGTCGTTTCCATACCATCATACATCCCCATGACCCCTTCGATGACTGCGATGTCTGCACCAGTACATCCTGAATAAAAGGAGTCAATAACTCCGTCTTCACCGGCCATTACGACATCAAGGTTTCGGGAAACTCTGCCACAGATTCGGGTATGATGACTTGGATCGATAAAATCAGGGCCGATTTTGTATGGTTGCACAACTAGCCCGCGTTTTTTAAGCGCTGCCATTAGGCCACGGGTAATAGTCGTCTTCCCACATCCGCTCTGAATTCCTGCGATAACTACTCGGGGAATGTTAAATCGGATCTCTTCTCCGTCCTGGTATTCCTGCATAGTCTACCTAAAAGAAATCTGAAAGTGTGGTCCGTGTCGGGTCTACGTCCGACCAACTCCATCCTATTGGTTCGAGAATTCGGGAGATGGGTGACTTTATGGTCTTTTCAAGCATCAATTCAAGGTCCGGAGTAAATGCATCTGGAACTTGGTCTCCATATTCAAAACAGAGTACATCAGTCTTTGGATAACTCCCATTTACTGATTTTATGTAAATCCTCTTTGGCTTACTCCCTTTGCTAAAGTTGGTTCCCAGGTGAGTATTCGAATATGTGGCTCCCCGGACATGAGCATCATCTGTTCCATAATCTTTGAGCTCTTTGCCCAAGCCTCCGGGTATTCCAATCTCATCAAGGGAGTATCCCCCGGCCCGGTAGGTTTTGATGATAGCTCCAAGATATTTTTTTATCTCCGGTAAGTCCGCACCCAGTAATATCTTGTTCATGACTTCTTTCATGACTTTCCTGGTGAGGAGAGGGGAGTCTGATCGTTTCGCTTCAAACCCGACCATGTCTGTCTCATCGACTGACTTCCCTTCTTTCCATATGAGGTTGCCTGCATATCGTTTCTTCTTTCCTCCCTGGAAGAACCGTCGATAGACTTTTTCGAATTTTATTGAGAAATAATGTTTTTCTGCATGTAACACTTCGCGGGCAAATGTGTTGTAACTCTCATTTAATACAGCTTCAATCTCCCTGGCTTTGGTAATCGTCTCTTCAAGAGATGGTGCCGGTATCTGAATCATGCATGAGTCCGTATCTCCGTAAATGACACTATACCCCATTTTTTCAATAGTGCTCCGGGTATGTTCGATGATAGCCCGGCCCACTGATGTGACAGCAGATCCAATTTCGCGGTCATAGAGCCTGAATCGTGAATACCCACTCACTCCATAATAGGTGTTCATGATGACTTTGATGACATTCTGCTGCATGTCATAGAGTTGGTATTCCTGGGAGCCAAAGGGGTATTCGTTCCGTTTATTCTTCTTCAGATCCCGTTCCTGCAAAAGCTCACTAATGATACTCCGGGTAAGTCCGTCTGGTTTTGAACAAAATTTAATCCCATTTGGTGCGGTGAGATCGCCATTCGGATCTTTTGTCTCTGGTGAGGCATTGATGGTCATCATCGCCATCGGATACAAGGATTTCAGGTCAAGGACTACCACATTCTCTCTGATTCCTGAACTTGGTTCAAAAACAGTAGCGCCTTCAAATTCATCACCCGGACTATAGCCTTTTGATGGTAGGATGAATTTTCCATGTGCCTTGCGGAGGATATAGATGTCAATGACATTTGAAGAGTTCAAAGTTCGGTCCAGGGGACACCCGACATACTTAGCAATCTCCTGGTAAAACTCGATGATATTATTCTTCTGGTTTATTTTTACGCAGAGCTCGACATCTTTGAAGTTATACTCAACCAGTTCATGGGGAGCCTCTTGCCACATCCGTGCTGTCATACCAGGCTGGTAATGAAATGCCTTCACGTCACCTACTTCGCGCTCTCCTACCGCGTCCAGACGGTACGAGTCCAGTTTGGATGACTGCATCTTTTTATACGCGGCCAGAAGATCAAAATCAACTCTGCCCCTGACTCCAGAACGTTCGCTCATCCCAGGCAACCGGGCAAGGCTGTCCGGAGGGAGGTTCAGAGTACGGATTCTCCCAAAAATGAATGGGAGATCGAAATCGGTGAAGTTCCACCCTGAGAGTATGTCCGGGTTTTTCTCTCTGATGTATGCAGAAAAATCCCTGAGTAGTGACTTTTCATCATCGAAAACCCTGATGGTGTGAGTATCACTGCAAAAACAGCCGTTTAGGAGAGTACTCCTGCAGAGATTCTCTAAATTTATTGATTTTTCCGCGTTCTGGAGAAGAAATGTTGTGTAGTGTTCGTCAAATGAGTCCCAGGCAGTAATACATATAATGCGATCACGATCAGGGTTTGGAAGACCTCCTTTATCGTCCTCACATTCAATGTCAAGGAGACAATATCTGGATGGGGCATGAACATCCGCTGGTTTTACTTCTGTAAACGGGACGATGGATGAACCAGATGGGACTGTTATTCCTCCGGTAATTCCTGCATCAATGAGATAACGGGTCGCAAAGGGAATGTCTGCTTCAAAATGTGTGTAATTTCCTCTGATATCCCTGACATCAGTAGGTCTTCGGGTGTAGAGTCTGCGAAGTTCTTCTCCGTGAATGGATTTGAATGAGGTACTGTCAACTTTGATGACCTGGTCAGGGTGATTCCGGGCAACCTGTGATGCAAGGATGTATAAATACGGGAAAAATCCTGTAACCTGGATCTCCTTTAGATCCCCCGTTTCAGTCCGGCCAAAAATATGGATTATCGGCCCGTCTGCAGCGGTTGAATATTCAACTTGATTGATGCTAAGTAGAATTCCTTCATCGCGTTGTGCTGTTTCGGCTGAAAATGAACTATCAGTCTGATGTAAGGATAACTGGGCATCATCAGTCATGTGATATCCTCCTGCAAAGGTCAGATACGAAGGTCGCTGCACTGTGGAAATGGTCATTCTCCCAGGTATCAAGATCCCATTCCTGAATCGAAATGATTCCTTCTCTTCCAATGACTACAGGGACGCCAAGAGAGCAACCAATAAAACCATATTCTCCTTCAAGGATCGCAGAACATATGAGATCAGTCCTTGCGTCTTTGATTATAGATTCAATCAAATGCCATATGTGATATACAGGCGCATATTCAGTCGCGCCTTTCCCCTTGATGATTTCCATGCTAGCATTTCGGAGTGTTAATAAAATGTCATCTCTTATGGGGATATCAACGTTTAATCCGGTTTTACTGAAAATAGGAACCTGATGTTCTCCATGTTCTCCAAGGATCATTCCATCACATCTTATGGATCGGTTTGCCAGTTCGTATTGAAATCGTGCACTATCAAGTTGTCCGCCAAATCCAATTATGCGGCTTTTTGGAATCCTTGTTGCTTTCCAGAGAAAATATGTCAGAATATCTGCAGGATTTGTAACTACTACAATAATCCCCTTGTAATTGGGAATAAGCGCAGCCAGTTCTGATGCAACTGGAACATTGCAGTCCAGTAATGCAGCTCTTGTTTTGATATTTTGGTTTCGTGGAAGGCCGGCTGTATAAAGTACAATGTCACATATGGCAATGTCTATCGGATTTATTGAAACAGATACTGGACATCTCATATGTTCGATGTCAAGTCGTTGCGCCTCGAGGAGTGCCTGGTTACAATCATACAAAACAAGATGATCTATTAGGCCACTTGATACGGCACGGGCTGCAACCCCGCCTCCTATGCGCCCAGTACCGAATACTGCAAGGCTGGTCATATCCCATACCGATAGGAACGAAGAATAGATAATTACCATCATCCCCATTTCTCTCTTCATGATCAGATTGAGTCGGGAATCAGTACATCTTGCGGGAGTGCCTGCCAGAAATCATCTGGTTCTCGCTGCAGGTGTGCTAGGGACCTGCGCTTCTTCTCTTTCACGGGTGCTTCATCAGGGAGCGGGAGCGGTAGTTACCAAGTCCATTGGTCCTGAACCGCGATATGGGCATGCCGGGCCATGTGTTGTTGTTTTGGAAGATGGTGTTATGAATGCGATGGGGCTTCCAAATCCATCCCGGGATTTTGTCGAGGAATTATCAACATTGGTGAATGAACCGGTGATTGTTAGTATTTTTGGCGGAAATCCTGAAGAGTTTCATGAAGTTGCAGGTTGGTTTGCAGAGAAAGCGCAGGCATTTGAACTCAATGTGAGTTGTCCACATGCAGCCGGCTTTGGTGCTCAGATTGGAACAAATCCTGATGTGGTAAAGGCCTGTACTGAAGCAGTAAAAGAGTGGAAAAAGCCAGTCTGGGTGAAATTAACGCCGAATGTCACAGATATTACAGTAATTGGTAAAGCAGCTGAAGAAGGGGGTGCGGATGCAATTGTTGCCATCAATACCGTTCGCGCCATGCGAATTTCAACCGGACTGCGACGGCCGGTTCTTGGGAATAAATTTGGGGGCCTTTCTGGAAAAGCAGTTTTTCCCATCGCTGTCCGTTGTGTGTATGAACTCTATGAGGCCTGTTCAATTCCAATTATCGGATGTGGTGGCATTTCCTGCGCTGAGGATGTTATTGAGATGATGATGGCCGGGGCAGAGGGTGTTGAGATTGGAAGCGCCGTTGTCCAGGATCCTGAAATTTTCAAGCATATCGGTGAGGAATTATATGCTCCTGACGGAATTTCCGCTCGTGAGATTGTGGGGTGTGCTCATGTCTGATGGTCTTCCTGTTCCAGTTACAATCACTCGCGTAGTACAGGAGAGTCCGGGTGTTACAACTATTTTTTTCGATCAGAATTTCTCCTCCAATCCCGGCCAGTTTGTTATGGTTTGGGTTGTGGGCACCGATGAGATTCCAATGGCTTTGTCATATCCCAATGCGGTTACCGTTCAGCGCGTAGGGGAAGCAACATCAGCATTAGTTACAATGAAACCTGGTGAGAAAATCGGGATACGGGGGCCATTTGGGAATGGGTTTACCATCCGGGGAAAAATTCTTGCCATTGCAGGGGGAGTTGGAACAGCTCCCCTTCTCAGGATTGGGCTTGAGTATCCTGATGTTACATTCCTACTTGGTGCCAGGACTGCTAGTGAATTGATTTTCTATAGTGTTCTTTCATCTACGTGTGATGTAAGGATTGCGACCGATGATGGATCTGCCGGTTATCATGGATATGTTGCAGGATTGCTCGATGAAATTGATCTTGAAGAATATGAGAACATTGTAGTTTGTGGTCCTGATCCGATGATGCGTTCTGTCTTGTCTGTTCTTGAAAATAGGGATGTTCTTGAAAAATCACAGTTTAGCATGCACCGATATATGAAATGCGGGGTAGGGTTGTGCGGTTCATGCTGTATCGATCCTAATGGACTATGCGTCTGCAAGGATGGACCGGTATTTTCCGGGGAGATGCTGCTAAGAAGTGAACTAGGAAAATATCATAGAAATGCAGCAGGTTTAAAAGAAAAATAATGAATAGTTAATATTTTTCCTTTTTTGGAAAATTAAAAACATAATTGGTTATTTTGATCAAACCAAAAATGTATAAATATGACTCCGATGCTTTAGATCTCCAATATTTGAGATTTAATTCATAATTGCGAATAAGAAACCTTATACGTTCACTGATACAAATGGAGTATGTAATACCACAAAGAGAGGTATGGTGTAATCTACACCAAGCTGATACGTTAGTATTCATGTTTGGTACTCCTCGCATCAACACTCCGCCATACCTTCTTTGTTGGTCTTTTTTGAAGATTTCATTTTTGAGTATAATTGATTATTATTTCCAGAAGATTTTAGATCTGCTGAGAATCATTTCGGCAACTACATATACTCATGACTACAATCTTGTTATCCCACACGCTTCCTGAATCATCAGGAACCGGCGGCCGGGGAATGTTTGCTTCGGAAGATAAATACAAACGTATATAACCTTCAGGGAGCAACGTAAGAGGCCGTTTTAATGGAGAGCCGACGAATGCATTGAAGTGCAGT
>JABNAD010000109.1_pt1 | contig 74553 bp, 68 predicted proteins | sample 7240381 | NCBI WGS metagenome assembly JABNAD01 (sample SAMN11332834, study PRJNA596920) | anaerobic digester metagenome | biome: digested sludge; isolation source: digested sewage sludge-derived enrichment culture grown on H2/CO2 | place: Germany: Goettingen
CCTTTGATTTGAGTGCAGTCTGCATCATCTGGTTGAGCCATCCGTAGGTGGGTTCAACATCGTTGTTGAAAAGTAGTAAATATCCATCTTCTGCAGTTTCTGCAGCTTTGTTGTTTGCAAGTGAAAAGGATTCATTTTCATTGTTCTCAATGATCTTTATGGGTAGATCATCTGAAAGTTCTTTTAATAACTCTATAGATTTATCCGTTGACGCGTTGTCAACCACTAAAATCTCGTAGTTAGGATACTGGGCTTTTTCACTGAAATCATGGAATAACCTTTTCAAATGTTTTAAACCGTCTCTGTTGATTATTATAATTGAAACCAACGGTGCATTTTTACCAAAGTCATGTAAATCCGTAACAGAACGATTTCTGTTTAATATTGACTCATAAATTTCTTTTTTTTGGCTTTCTGTAAGTCTTTCCCTTTCAACGTATTCCCTGATTTTAGATGTACTTACTTTAACCTTGGAACTTGTTTTACATTTTAATGTTTTATAATCGTCTCTTAAATGATTTCTGAGCCTTCTAAGTTCATCGTAACCTTTTAATTCTTTTACTTTGGGTGGAACCTTTACCATTTGTATTCTCCAATGAATAAACTTGAATCTTCAAATGCAATATTTGAATTAAAATAAAGTTATAATTTAATGGTGAGTTAATTAAATAATTTTCTATTCTGTAACCAATATTTACGAAGAGTGCTGATCATTATGATGTGCTGATTTCATACTCTTCAATTTTATGTTGTAATATTTTTTTTCTAAAAGTTTTTCTTTATGTAGCATCCAATTTCCCTGAAAGATCAGTGATTTCACTTTTTAATATTTCTCTTCCATTAAATATTCTTTATTGGATTTAACAAGGATAAAGTGAGCCATTCATAGATTTCTAGAATGTTGCAAGGGGCTAGACTTTTAGAAGTATACTTTATTTCGGTATTCTTACAAAAACTCAAATCAGGGGTTCTTCTTTAAGATTAATCTCTTTTTAAGTATTTTTTTAATGAATATTTTTTGAGTCTATGAGATCAGGTTTAAATTTCATTATTTTCTTTTAATTTATTAAACATTATTTGCCAATGGAAGTTTTGACATTAAAGTCTTCTAGATCTGGATAAAGTATAAATCCGGCCCACAACTCCTTTAGATATAATTTATGGGGAATTGGATATAAGTATAATCTGTTAACAACACAGTTTATAATGTAATCATAGGAATCGAATTATGGCTGTCAAATGTTAATTCAACTTTATAATCTTTGACAAGTTCCTTTGGAATTACAATCTTACACATATCTGTTCTGTCTTCCTTGTAGAGATTATTCTTTTTTCAAAATAAAAAATTAGATAGAGTCATGTTATCTAAAGAGAAAAATATTATTACTATTATGCAAAAGGAATATCAATGCTTAAAAGAATGATTAAGGATCAAATAAGAAAGATGGGTATGGTAAAAGAGTTGGAAATGGCAAATAATAGATTGAAAAATCAATTAATCATCAGTGAAAAAGAAAATGAGGCCTTGAAAAGTCAACTAACCAACTTAAAAATAGAAAATGAAAGGTTATCCCCCACAAACTCCGAACTGGTTGGTTACAGTTTAAGAAATAATTTAAGAGGGCTCAGTCCAGATGAGGGCAAACCTGCCATATTGGGGCACATTCTGGAAAACATAAGGAAAGATGCAAAGATATTGGATGTGGGATTTGGTTCTGGAGTGTATGGCAAGTTATTGAGGGCTTTTTATTATCAAAATATTGATGGTGTGGATGTATACGATAAAAATATCCATGAAATGGGTCTGAATAAAATCTATGACAACATATTCATAGAGAACATCATGGATTTCCATTTTGAACACTACGATCTCATAATAATGGGTGATGTACTGGAACACATTGAACTAGAATCTGCTAAAGAATTGTTAAAGGGATTCATAGAGGATGATAAATGCAGTGTCCTGATAGTTTCAATCCCCTATGAGTATGAACAGGGTGAATTGTATGGCAATCCTCATGAAAAGCATCTGCAAGATGAAGTCACAGCTGAATACATGAAAAAACATTATCCATACCTTAAATTAATAGACTCCTCCATAATGACCCATTCTGGAAATACTGTGGCTGTGTATGTTTGGAATAAATCTGAAGATTGGGATAACAATAGTATATACTAAAACTATTTTAATAACTAAAACTATTTTAATATGATTCAAGCATGTTATATTAAACCATTGTTTAGCTTACTAAAAAGATTGGGAATTAAAGGTGTTTTTAATGAATAAACTTCTTGTTACAGGAGCAGCGGGTTTTATTGGCAGTCATTTATGTGAGAAATTCATCGCTGAAGGATTTGAAGTATATGGAATGGATAATCTTATCACAGGATCCCTTGAAAACCTGGAGAACATTCCATCTCATTTTTTCCATTTTATAGACCATGATGTAACAGAAAATTGGGATACAGAAACAGATTTTGATTTAATACTCCACTTTTCATGTCCAGCAAGTCCCAAGGACTACTTAAAATATCCAGTAGAAACCTTGAAGGCAAATTCTTTGGGAACCTTAAAAACCTTGGAATTAGCAGAGTCCTGTGGTGCCAGGTACGTCTTCGCTTCCACATCTGAGGTGTATGGGGATGCTATGATTCACCCTCAAAATGAAGATTACTGGGGAAATGTTAATCCCGTTGGACCACGTTCTGTTTACGATGAAGCAAAAAGGTTTTCTGAATCTCTTTCAATGGCATATTTCAGGAAGGGGTTGGATGTTAGAATAGTTAGGATATTCAACACCTACGGCCCCAGAATGAAAGCAAATGATGGTAGAGTAATTCCTAACTTCATTTCTCAGGCCTTAAACTCTGAATCTTTAACCGTCTACGGAAATGGACATCAAACTCGAAGTTTTTGTTATGTAAATGATATGGTAGCAGGTATCATGAAAATGTCCCTAATGGATGGTCTGAATGGAGAGATCATTAACCTTGGAAATCCTGAAGAATATAACATGCTGGACCTTGCAAGGATCATCATTGAAAAAACAGACTCAAGATCAGAAATAATTTTTGAAATTTTACCTGAGGATGATCCACACAGAAGGTGTCCAGATATTCGTAAAGCTAGAGATATACTGGGGTGGAATCCTAAAACTATTCTGAGTTCTGGTCTGGATAAAACCATTAATTTCTTTAAGTCCAAGATTTGAGTTGTTAGATTTGGGTGCTGAACACTGTAAGACCAAGTTTTATAAAAAAATTCATTTTTTAATATGTCTGGAGAGTTTAAATGACAAGTTTAAAAGTATCCGTGGTAATCCCGGTTTATAACGTGGAAGAATATCTTAAAAAGTGTTTAAACAGTGTTGTTAATCAAACTTTAAGTGAAATCGAAGTGATATGTGTGGATGATGGTTCCACAGATAATTCTCTCCAAATTTTGGAAGAATATGCAGAAAAAGATGATCGGATCAGAGTGATTAGCAAAGAAAATGGTGGGATTGCATCAGCCAGAAATAAGGGTATGGAATATGCAACAGGTGAATACATAGGATTTGTGGATTCTGATGACTGGATTGAACTGAATATGTATGAAAAATTGTATGAAAATGCCAAATTCTATGCCAGTGACATGGTGATGTGTTCAGCGCATCGCTTTGATAATATAACCCATGAACTGAAATATGATATGCCCTACTTTACTTTAGAAAGGTTTGATGAAACTTTTGATGACTGTGTATTCAATCATAATAAAACCAAAGACTTTTTCTTTGACATATGCGTTACTCCCTGGAACAAGCTGTATAAATCAGAATTTTTAGAAGAAATCGGTGTAAAATTTCATGAGGGACTGGATTTTGAAGACAATACCTTCTTTTATGAAACTTATCTAAAAGCTAGTAAACTGTCTTTAGTCAGGGATTTTTTATATTACTACAGAATCAGTAGGTCAGGTTCATTTATAACTTCAGCTAATGAACGTTTTTTTGATATTGTTGAAATGTTTGATTTGACTGAGGATGTTCTCTTTAAAACGGGTAATCATAATACATATCTGGTTGCTTTCTCTAATCTTAGGATTTCAAATACATTGTGGCGTTATGATCAAGTTGCTGAAAAGTATAAGGCAAAATTTTTTGATATTATCAAAGAAAACTTCAAAAAAATGAATCCAGTATGTATCGATAGTTTAGATACGTGGAACACGAAGAAATACCAGAACATCTTAAACTCCAATAATTACAGGGAATACGAACTAATGAAAAGAATTGATCATTTGATGGAAGTTCAAGAAGAAAGAAATCGGCAGTGGCAAGAAGAATTGAATAATCAAAAACAAAAATTTGCAAGTGAGATCAGAAGCCAAAAACAGGATTATGAACTAGATATTAATGCTAAAAATCGGCTTATTCAGGAAATTACTTCTTCTAATAGTTGGAAAATAACAAAACCCCTTAGAATTATAGTAGCAACGTTAAAAAAAGGTTTATCTTGATTATAGTTCCAATATGAATTATGTCATATTTTAAATCAAAAATTCCGTAGCAGTCTCCTCCAACGGCTTCCACTTCTCATCCTTCTCAGACAGAATAAGCTCATCCACACCCTCAAGGGGCCACTCAACACCTATCTCAGGGTCGTTCCAGAGGATTCCAGCTTCATCCTCAGCATCGTAAAAATCTGTGCATTTGTAGGTGAATTCTGCTTCGTCTGAAAGCACTAGAAAGCCGTGGGCGAATCCTTCAGGTATGTAGAACTGTTTCTTGTTGTCTTCAGAGAGCACAACCCCTTCCCATTTTCCGTAGGTTGGTGAATCCCTTCTCAGATCCACTGCAGCATCGAAGACCTTTCCCCTGATAACCCTGACGAGTTTTCCCTGGGGTTTGGTGCGTTGGAAGTGAAGCCCCCTTAAAACTCCCCTTTTGGATTTGGACTGGTTGTCCTGGAGGAATGCAGCATCAATTCCAGCCTCTTTAAACTCCATTTCATGGTAGGTTTCCATGAAGTAACCGCGTTCATCTCCAAATACTGTGGGTTCCACTATGTAAACGCCTTCAATGGATGTTTCCACAAATTTAAACTTACCCATTAATGATTCTCCTATTTGAAATTAAACTCATAATTTGAAATTAAATTTAGAACTATAACTGTGCACCGTTGATAAGTTCAACCAGGTACTGCCCGTATTCAGTTTTCTTGAGGGGTTCAGCCAGCTCAAGTACCTTCTCTGCAGTTATCCAGCCGTTGTTGTAGGCAATTTCTTCCAGACAGGCCACGAAGAATCCCTGTCTTTTCTGTATGGCTTCCACGAAGTTAGCAGCTTCCAGGAGGCCGTTGTGTGTTCCTGTGTCCAGCCATGCCATTCCCCTTCCCATGGTTTCAACCTTCAACTTTTGAGCTTTAAGGTAAGCCTCATTCACAGAGGTTATCTCCAGTTCGCCACGATGAGATGGCTTAACATTCTTGGCTATTTCAACCACGTTGTTGTCGTAGAAGTAAAGTCCAGGAACAACGTATTTTGATTTAGGAACTTCTGGTTTTTCTTCTATAGAAAGTACATTGCCGTTTTCATCGAATTCAACCACACCAAAGGGTCTTGGATCCTTAACGTAGTAACCGAAGATAACTGCACCTTCTTCCACTTCCCTGGCCTTCTTCAGGATCTCACTGAACCTGTGACCGTGGAATATGTTATCACCAAGTACCAGGGCAACGCTTTCATCACCTATGAACTCCTCACCCAGAATAAAGGCCTCTGCAAGTCCCTTTGGTTCTTCCTGAATCTTGTAGGAGAATGACACTCCCAGATCACTGCCATCACCAAGAAGGTCCCTGTAGAGAGGTAAATCCCTTGGGGTTGAGATGATCAGTATTTCCCTTATACCCGCAAGCATGAGAACGGACAATGGATAGTACACCATTGGTTTATCGTAAATAGGCAGTAACTGTTTTGAAACCGCCTTTGTAATTGGATACAGGCGGGTGCCTGATCCACCTGCAAGAACTATTCCCTTCATGTTTCATCTCCTTTGTAACTTTTTCATGGTTAACTTAAATTTATGATGATTTCAATATTTCTTATAGATCTCAAATTTATCATTTGGTTGTTGTTCTAGATATTTCTTATCTCATATTAGGAGTTCAATGATGTTTGGCAATATGATAATGGAACAACCAAAACCTATTTTGGAACTTTGAATACCCTTTTTATTAGATGTTTGAGCTTTGAATACCTCTTTATTAGATTTTTGGACTTTTAATACCCTCTTTATTAGTAGTTATTCTGTTAAAATCAATACACAAACGTGTGATAAATTGAATCAATAAATAATGTACCTTCCAAGTTATGAAATTTTTACTATTTACTAAAAAAAGTAAAAATTGAAATGGATTCATCAGATTATTGAGTGCACACTTTTGGAAACTGCAAACTGTGCAACGAGATCGTTTGGAACAACCCTTATGTTTCCTTTGTTGTACTGATCCATGGCAACGTTCGCCAGATTGAGGTATATGCTTGGATTATCTTCAGCAGCGTGGATTATAGGATCCATGAGGCTGTGCACAGCATCAGCCCTTTTTTCTGTACTGTTTTTCTCCTCAGTCATGTTCCTTATGAAGCCAATAGAGTCTGTAATTGTTTGATTTTGACCATTCACTTCGACAGGACCAACTGCAGTTAAAAGGGCATCAATTGCATCGGGTGTTACCATAACAACTGCATCTGTTTTTATTCCTTTGTTGTACTCAACTATTTCCTGTGCCTGCTGGGCACCTTCCTCGGTGCTCACACCGTACAATGAGTCGTGAAGCAGCATGTTACCTGTACCCAGTTCTGCGGGTTCAGTTAGGTTAGAGCTTCTCATTCCTCCAGGATAGATGGATGTTACATTCTTTACATCTCCATCCACAACGTAAACTGCAAAGGCCATATCAACAGATCCCATACCCTCAGTTCCATTGTCCTCTGTTGGATCAACACACAAGAGCAGGATGTTATGTTCACCTTTCATAGTGTTTGCTGATGATGGCTGTTCATATTCATAAATAACAAAGGCTGCTGCTCCAACCAAAAATATTAGAATCGCAGCTAAAATTACTTTTAAACCTTTTCCCAGACGATACTTCTTTCTGCGCCCTCTTTTGAATTCAATTCTTTTTTTAGGTTCTTCAAAAGTTCTTTTTTCTAATCTTCTTTTTTTTGGTTTTGGCGGTTTTTTTTTAAAAATCATAAAAGATCCTCAAGAATTATACTCAATGAGTTTTTTAAAATCCTGAAAAATCCTCAAGATGTATACTAAAATAAAATTAATGACATCCAAGTATATAAATCATACTAATGCAATGTTTTGGGGGTACGATCCACAAGTTTTTGAAGCTATTACAACTAAATTTTGTCTTTAATATTATCAGTAACCTCTCAATGAGGCTATTTAAGTATTTCAGTAACCTCTCAATGAGGGTACTTATCAAAGAAAAAAGGGAAAAGATGGTCTACACTGGTTTTATCCTTTAAATAATCCTATTAAAAATAGGATAGAAATTATTAATGTATGATCAACTGGTTGACATATACCTAATTTTACTGCTCAGGGGTACTATTGCTGTCGCCAGTACCATCGCTACTGCTATCGCTGCTACTGCTTGAATTGTGCCGGTTCTTGTAAGTCCTGTTTGAGCTACTTGAACTTGAGGAACTGCTATCTGATCTGTAATCAGTATCGCTGGTATCTGTACTGCTTTGAGATAAATCCGTTGTGTTGAGGGTGGTGTTGTTTGCAGTGATATTGGATGAGTTGTTATCCGCGGCCACTGTGAGTCCTGGCAGCGCATACAAAACCCCGCATAAAATCAATATTACTGGTATCAATCCTGCCATTAATTTATAATCCTTGTCCATAATTCACACCTTACTAGTTTCTTACTTCAATGGTATAATAAATTGTTGCATAAAAAATTCAGATTCACATGTTAATCTGCATATCTAAGTTTAATCCTTAATATCCTCCACGTTCACTTTTTTAATATCCCAATTCAAGATAATATCCTGCAGAAATACAAAAAAGTAAAAATGGGAAGGTTATCCAATAATGGATTTTATTCCCTTGGAAGCTGCAAAGTGTGCAATCAGGTCACTTGGAACAACCCTGATGTTTCCTTGGTTGTACTGATCCATGGCAACGTTCGCCAGATTAAGGTATGTAACTGGATTGTTCGCAGTGGCGTTGATTATAGGATCCATGAGGTTATGTACAGCTTCACCCCTTGTTTCTGTACTGTTTGCTTCCTCAGTCATGTTCCTTATGTAGCCCATGGAATCTGTAATTGTCTGTTTTTCACCATTCACTTCGACAGGGCCAACTGCAGCTAAAATTGCATTAACTGCATCGGGTGTTATCATCACAACTGCATCTGTTTTTATTCCAGTGTTGTACTCAACTATCTCCTGTGCCTGCTGGGCACCTTCCTCGGTGCTCACACCGTACAATGAGTCGTGAAGCAGCATGTTACCTGTACCCAGTTCTGCGGGTTCAGTTAGGTTAGAGCTTCTCATTCCTCCAGGATAGATGGATGTTACATTCTTTACATCTCCATCCACAACGTAAACTGCAAAGGCCATATCAACAGATCCCATACCCTCAGTTCCATTGTCCTCTGTTGGATCAACACACAAGAGCAGGATGTTATGTTCACCTTTCATAGTGTTTGCTGATGATGGCTGTTCATATTCATAAATAACAAAGGCTGCTGCTCCAACCAAAAATATTAGAATCGCAGCTAAAATTACTTTTAAACCTTTTCCCAGACGATACTTCTTTCTGCGCCCTCTTTTGAATTCAATTCTTTTTTTAGGTTCTTCAAAAGTTCTTTTTTCTAATCTTCTTTTTTTTGGTTTTGGCGGTTTTTTTTTAAAAATCATAAAAGATCCTCAAGAATTATACTCAATGAGTTTTTTAAAATCCTGAAAAATCCTCAAGATGTATACTAAAATAAAATTAATGACATCCAAGTATATAAATCATACTAATGCAATGTTTTGGGGGTACGATCCACAAGTTTTTGAAGCTATTACAACTAAATTTTGTCTTTAATATTATCAGTAACCTCTCAATGAGGCTATTTAAGTATTTCAGTAACCTCTCAATGAGGGTACTTATCAAAGAAAAAAGGGAAAAGATGGTCTACACTGGTTTTATCCTTTAAATAATCCTATTAAAAATAGGATAGAAATTATTAATGTATGATCAACTGGTTGACATATACCTAATTTTACTGCTCAGGGGTACTATTGCTGTCGCCAGTACCATCGCTGCTGCTATCGCTATCCTCATCCTTTGGATCGTACCAGTTGTAATGGGTCTTGTTTGACCTGTTTGAGCTTGAAGAACTGTTATCTGAACTGTAATACTCGTTTTTATCGTTGGTGTTCGTGTCAGTGATTTGAGATGAATCTGTTGTGTTGAGGGTTGTGTTGTTTGCAGTGATATTGGATGAGTTATTATCCGCAGCCACTGTGAGCCCGGGCATTGCATACAAAGCCCCGCATAAAATTAATATTACCGGTATCAGTCCTGCCATTAATTTATGATCCTTGTCCATAATTTACACCTTACTTTTAAATTCTCACTTCAATGTTATAAAAATTGTTGCATAAAAAATTCATATTCAACATGTTTATCTCTGCATTATTAGGTTTAATTCTGTAAGATCCAGTATGATCCCTCTTTTAAGATACGATTCAAGATGTATACGCTGGTATGACATACAAAAAAAGTTAAAAAAAGGGAAGATAGTTTACCTTCTAATTTAAGAAACTAAATCTTCAGACTTTTGGTAATTGCAAACTGTGCAACGAAATCTTTTGGGACAACCCGAATATATCCTTTGTTGTACTGATCAAGAGCCACGTTCGCCAGCTTAAGGAATGTAACAGGATTGCTTTCAGCAGAGTCTATTATAGGCTTCATAACAGATTCCACAGCAACACCCCTGGTCATACCCCCGCCGCTCTGTTCGCCCCTGATGAAGTTAATGGAGTCGTTGGTCACGTAACCGTAACCATCCACGTAGATTGGACCTGCAGCACTTACAAGTGCGTTAACTGCATCAGGTGTTATCATCACAACTGCATCTGTTTTTATTCCCTTGTTGTACTCAACTATTTCCTGTGCCTGTTGGGCACCTTCCTCAGTGCTTACACCGTACAAAGAATCGTGAAGCAGTAACTTACCTGAACCCAATGATGATGGTTCAGCTGCTGTTGGATGTCTCAGCCCTCCAGGATATATTGCTGTTGTATTTTTAACGTTGCCGTCAACAAGGTTAATTGCAAATGCCATGTCAACAGACCCTATACCCTGAGTGCCCTGGTCCTCTGTTGGATCATCACACAACAAAAGGATGGTGTGGTTTCCCCTCATAACATTTGTTTCCCCTGGCTGTTCATACTCATACACAATGAAAGCTGCCACTGCAGCCAAGAGTATTAACATAACAACCAGACCTTTCTTTAAGCCTGACTTAAAATTGTGCCCTTTACTTGCATTCTTTGTAACGGCTTCATCGTTCACGTAGTAGACCCCTTCATCGTGGCCTTTGATGTACTTAATTCTGCTTATAATGGCTCCTAATGAAAAAATCAGGGCAAAAACTGACATGCCTGCGACTAAAAATCTTAGATCGACTTCCAGTAGGAAGTACTTCAGAACAATGGCGATGATCAGCGTAAACACTGCACTGAGTTCTAAAATCAGCACAGGCTTTTTTAAGATGTTCCTACAACCCTCATGGGGGTAAAGTATTGCTGTTAAGCTATAACCTAAAAGTAGAAAGATCAGTATTAATGTGCTGTTTAAAAGAAATTTGCTCTGGGAAAGTATTGTTGCCGTGATACAGACGATCGCCACTAAAAGAATTAGTCCCAGGTCTTTGGTTGATAACTGTTTCATCTTAATTACTCCAAATAAAAACTTGAATTATTTATTAATTTTAATTTATTTATTAATTTTCTGCAGAAGATTTATGTTCTGATCTTAAAACATAAATAGCTATGTTTTGAACTTAAATTTTAGTGGGTGGATACTGAATAAAAATATACAACAAATATTTTAGATTACAAATATTTTAGATTATATATTATTTCCCCTTTTAACATGAAACAGTGGAGATGCAAAAAAAATGGAATCCAAAGAAGTGAAAATAACAGAACAGGATGTTATTGATGTGATGCATGTTTTTGATAGGGTTCCTTCCCTCATCTTGAGGGGATTTGTGTCCAGAAATGCGAACGTTGTAAAATCCTTCAAAAACCAGATAGATTCATATAAAAACAAATTATCAGAAGAGGATATTGCAAAGGTGGCTAAAGTCATTGAGATGCAAGTTCCAGAACTCCAGGAACTAATGAATAATGTATATAAAAAAACCCATAAAAAGCAGTTGAAGATACTTTCAGATCCCAAGGCAGAGCCTTTTATCACCAAAAACCTGAAGGAGCTTAAAAACGTATTGGATTTATAGTGTTCAGATGGATTTAGAGATGAAATCAGGTTCAAAAACACAGTTTCCATCCAATTTCATTCAATCCCCATCCATTTAAACCCTTTTTTCGTACTCCATTTCACTGAAACTGATTTTAAATTCTGTTCCATTGTTTCTTATGAGTTCCATACTGCCCTCAATCTGCCTCACTAAACTGTTGACAAGCTGCAGACCCAGTGTTTCCGCGTTTTCAGGTTCAATACCTTCAGGTAAACCTGTACCGTTATCTGCAATTTTTAAAATGTATGCTCCACCATTGGATTTTAAGCTGACCTCAATTTTACCTTTTCTACCCTTTGGAAATGCATATTTCAGGCTGTTTGTAACAAGCTCGTTGATGATGAGACCGCAGGGTATTGCTGTGTCAATACTGATATTTGATTCTTCAAGATCAAATTTGGGTTCAATTATCTCCCCATTTATTCCATAAGAGTAGAATAAATTTGAAAGAAGTCTTTCCAGGTACTCCTTGAAGTTTATGTTGGTAAGGTTGGGGGATCTGTACAGTTCTTCATGCACAATTGCCATGGTTTTGATCCGGTTTTTACTTTCCATTAAAACATCCAAAGTTTCCTCATCTTCTATGTAATGGCTTTGAAGGTTAAGAAGGCTTGATATGATTTGAAGGTTATTTTTAACCCTGTGATGTATTTCCCTTAGAAGTACCTCCTTTTCATGCAGGGAATCATTTATGATCCGTTCGTTTTCCTTCTGAGGGCTGATGTCACGGCTGCTGCATATGAAACCTTTGAACTCATTCTCATTGAAGATAGGCTTTTTAATGGTTTCAACCCAAACATTTTCCCCATCCGCTTTTTTGTACCTGCACTCCACCCTGGCACTTGACCTGTTTTCAATTGCCCTTTCAACAGTTTCTTTAACTTTATCCACATCATCTGGATGGATGTAATCAAAGAAATCATTTCCCAGCATGTCCTGGGCAGTGTAACCAAGGAATGGTTGGGAAGAGTTGCTAACGAACTTGTATTCAAATTCATTGTTGGACTCTGTTACGAGATCCATCATGTTGGAGGATATGAAACGGAGCTGGGCCTCACTTTCTTCAATCAATTCCTTGCTTTTTTCCAAATCTTTCTGGGTTTTTTTGAGTTCATCCAGGGATATAAGTTCTCTGATGACCACAAGAGCAACTAATATTCCAACACACATAATTAAAACTTGGCTGGGAGTTTTTAATAGTAACAATATGCTGTAGGTTACGAGAACAGTTATGAATGGAATGTAAGATACCCAGTTGCTTGTTTCAAGAAATTTATTGAGGGATTGAATTGGTTTTGAATCAAAATTCACATTTTTAATGAATGATATTCCTGCCAAGAATGTGAAGGAAGAGGTTATCATGTATAAAACGCAGCTAACCCATGTGTAAACACTGTTTGGATCCACTACATTGTAGGAGAACAGGACATCCCCTACTATCTGTGAAACAACAGTTCCAAAGAATAGAACAATTGTTAATTCAGAGATTTTCTGGCTTCTGTTAATAAGGAGGGTTAATATGGAAAAGAGAATTAAAATATCCATGAATAAGTACAGTATCCTCTCAATGGATGCTGAGAGACTGTGACTTTGAAGTGAAGGTTCTATCAAGAGGAACCAGATTAAAAAGAAAGCTGCAAGCATTAAAATAATTATATCAATTAAATTTTTAGTTTTTAATTTGAAGGGCCTTTTTATGAACATGAAAAACCCTGCAATGAAGAAGGGATAGTTGATCATGAATAGATCATCTGTAATATACAGGAGGGGCATGTTTGGATAAATCGCCAAAATTAGATAGGCCATTTCTGCAGTGGCATAGATCAATTGGCCTAAAAGAATAAAAAGCCAGGGGATCCAGCTTTCCCTTCTATTATTAAATGCCCAGTACGTTGTGTAAATCAGGACTGAAACTGTGAGCAAATTGATTAGAACTATTCCTAAACTGGAAAAGAGGTAGGATGATGAATGGTTTAAACCTACGTAAAGAGGTAAAATTGATAAAAAGATCAAAGAAAATGATAAGATAATTATAAAAGGGTTCAATTCTTTTATTTTATTGTACTCATGCATTCAAATGCCTCAAACCTCATTTTGAAGTTCCAAAACTGCTTTAAAGTTTCATGTCAATCAGTGTAAGTGACATTTTTATATATTATAAAAAAACTTTTTTTCAAACACTTTCGTTCACTTTTTTGCCTAGAGGGATGTTTTATCTAATTTTTGTTGGGTAATATACAGATTGGACGGATTCAGTACTTAAATCCAATTTTTTAAGCTTTTAAACTTCAATTTTTAGAATTGTAAATTTAATGTAATATAGTTTTCTGAATACCATAATATTTTATTACTGGAAGTAGGGCATGCAAAGATCTCAATAAAATACAACCAATAACTAATAAAAAGAACTGTTTAGGAATGAACTAACCCCTGAATTTTATCTTAAATTCACTGTCCCTTTTTCATTGAGTTTTATAACTCCACGTATAAAAAGAAATAATTCTGAATGGTTAATAGTGAACCTTCCCGAACTTGATGCTCAGTGTCCGTTCCATGTTTGCCATGAGAACAGCTGTTGCAATGGAGTTCAGCTTTGATTCAGCTGTGTCTGCTCTGGAGGTCATAACAACTGGCGCACTTGCCCCAACAACAACTCCTGCAAGACTGTCACCTGTGAGGTAAACATGGGCCTTCCCAAGCATGTTACCTGCCTCAATGGAGGGCACAACAATTATATCTGCCTTACCTGCCACGGGGCCTGTGATGCCCTTATGTTTTGCAGCACTGGGACTTATGGCGTTGTCCAATGCGAAGGGACCGTCTATGATTTTACCGCTGAACTGACCTCGCTGGCTCATCTTTGCAAGGACTGAAGCATCTATGGTTGAGGGCATTTTAGGGTTTGCAAGCTCAACAGCAGTTGTAACAGCCACTTTAGGTTCTTCAATTTCAAATATATTGGCAAGGTAAATGGCATTCAATATTATACTGGCCTTCGTGTCAAGATCAGGGTTTATGTTCATGGCCCCATCTGTTACAAAGAGAAGACGATCCAGTGAACTGCTTTCAAGAACGTTGACATGGCTCATGATCTTCCCGGTTCGCAGGCCCACTTCTCTGTCCAGAACTCCCCTCAAAAAGTCATCGGTGTGGACCATCCCCTTCATTAGGATATCTGCTCTGTTACTGCTTACAAGTTCAACTGCTTTTTTAATGGCCTTAAGATTGTTTGGTTCATTAAATATTTTGTCCTTTTGAATATCAAATCCATTATCTTCTGCTATTTCAATTATCTGCCTTTTATTTCCGACTAAAATATAATCTGCCATATCTAATTTTTGAGCTTTTATAACAGCTTCAAGAACAGTTGGATCCTGGGCCACGGCCACAGAGATCTGTTTTTTTGGATATGATTTAATCTTTTCAAAGACCTGCCTGAAATTGGTTATCAATTTCATTTTCCCCCAAATGTATTTACGGAAATTTCATTTCAGATGCGTAAAATTTTTACATGAACCACAAAAAAAATTGTTCCATGGATCTAGGTTTACACCATTCCCCTAGAATGAAGGTTCAAAACCTAATTTATTAAAATAGCTATGTATATTATGATATTTAATTTTAGTAGTTTTAAATGGATTTTTAGGTAAAAATCAAATACCATGCATTATAATATAGATTAAAATAAAGATTTAACCAAATTATGGATACAATATGAAGGGAGAAAAATAGCTGCTTGGAGGTGAAAATATGGTTTTAGGGATTGCTGATCCGTGGATATGGAGTGGTTACATTCTTTGCATACTTGCAACTGTACTATGTGTAGTTTATGGTATATTGAACTGGAATAAGGGTGATGAAGAAGAAACCACCTGATTTTTATCGTTCATTTTTTATTATACATCTTATTATTATTTTCAATTAATAAACAGGGTCTTCAAACTGTTCTAAATCATATTTAAAACTTTTTATTCAAAATTTGAATTATCATGGCCCAAAAAAAATCATTGTTGATCTGCCTCTTGATCTGGTAACAGATGAAGTTGATTTGGATATAATAATATAAGATTCCCATGCCCAATATTTCCCACATCCTTCAATCGGAAAGTTTAGAAACTATAAGTACCCATAAGATCATTTAAAAGATATATATTAGAGAGTTGCAGCAATAACTCCATAGTTCATATTTTAACTGCAACTTCAGTTTAGAGGTGATATCATGAGAATAATTGAAGAGATCATTGGAAAGGAAGTTCTGGATAGTTCTGCAGTCATAATTGGAAAGGTAAAGGATGTTGAAGTTAACATAGAAAACAGGACAATTGAAGCATTCATACTTGGAAAAGGAGGAATATCTGAAAGTATTGGAATTTCCAAGGGTGAGACAATAGTCCCATACGACATGATAAAACAGATAGGGGACAAAATACTCCTTAAAAATGGCTCTGAAGAGAGTGAATTTGATATAATCTAATTTGATGCAGTTAAATTTGATGAATTGAGATGGTGTTTCTTGTGGAGGTAACAGGCATCTGCAGCATATGTGGAAGGGCAGGTAAGATGTACACATGTTCCCTTTGCGGGGCAATAGTATGTGGTAACTGCTACGATATTGAAAATGGAATCTGTAAGCCATGCAAGGGAAGAGGTAAATCCATACACAAGGATACCACCAATTTATGAGGCTTTCGGATCAAATTAAAACAATCCTCAGAAACTATCAGATAAAATTCAGTGAGTGAGAACAATGAAAGACAAAAAACAGGAATTAATAACTCTTTTAAAGGAAAATGAAGTCATAAAATTTGGAAAATTCACTCTTTCATCAGGTAAAGAGAGTGATTACTACGTGGACATGAAAAGAGCAGTTACAAACCCTGAGATACTCTCTAAAGTTGCTGAAATAATATCTGAAAAAATTGAGGGGCTTGGTGTGGATAAAGTAGCAGGTCCTGCCCTTGGAGCTGTACCCATTGCTACAGCGGTTTCATTAAATGCAAAAATGCCTTTACTAATGATAAGAAAGGAAAAAAAGGGATATGGTACTTCTAAATTGATTGAAGGTGACTTGGAAGAGGGAGATTCAATCGTTGTTGTTGAGGATGTGACCACAACAGGCAAATCCCTTTTAAAAGCAATTGATGCTATCGAAAATAACAAAGGCGTTATAAAACGGGCTTTTGTGGTGGTTGACCGCAGTGAAGGTGCTTTGCAGAACTTTAAAAATAAGGGAATAAAATTAGAGCCTATTCTATCCATAGAAGATTTCAATAAATGAAAATAAAGGAAATGAATTAATTATTCTGTCCTTTATTATTCTGCTTTTTATTATTGGTTTGCTTTTCTTTTGAGTTTTTAACAGTTTTAGTTGTTGTTTTTGTAGTCATTTTAAGAAGCAATCCCTCTTTAATTGATACCTTGTGTTCAAGTGCTGCTTCCCTTTTTACAAAGCTCGTGATCTGCCCATCACAGCCTGTGACTGTTGAATTCTGTTTAAATGCCTCTATTTCACTGTTCAAACTCTTAGCTTGTCTTTCAAACTGATCTAACGCATTTAAAAGACCTTTTGCCTTTGCATTGCTTCCGTAAGTTGCTTTCAAACTTTCTATTTTGGCTATCAGTGCTGTTAATCTACTCTGAGTATCTGTTAGGGTCTGAAGTTGTTGTGATGACAGTGTGGTGTTGCTGGTGTTGTTCAGGGTACTGTTATCTGAAACAGAACTGTTGTTAGTTGAAATATTTGTGGAGTTGGTTGTGGCGTTTAAAGCTTGTGTTATCTCATCTGCAAAAATAGGTACCATTAAAGCTGCACTTAAAACTGCAACCATTAAAATAATTGATATTTTTCGCACAGATCTCACCTCATAATTAGTTACAACTTCAAATTTGTTATTTAAATATATAAAGCTTTTTAAGGACTATATTTTAAAAAATAATATGTTTCTGCATTATGTGATAATTTTAAACTGCTATAAAACCTTTGAGTGAAATTTTTGTGAGTAAATTCACAAAAAAAATCTCAGTGTCAATGGTTTAAAAATTAATTTTTAAGGGATCAAACAATTTCCTTAACTTAAAAAAGAGTAAATCTATATTAAATGTAGTTATTCCCTTAAATGTTTGACAAGATGTCCAAGTTCCGGTACAATTATCTTTAAGCCGGTTTTAACTGCATTTGGAGAGCCTGGCATTGAAACGATCACGGTATTTTTATAAATCCCTGCAGTAGCTCGGCTCATAATTGCACCGGTTCCAAGCTCTTTATAGGATTCATACCTGAATATTTCCCCGAAGCCTGCGAGTTCCTTTTCAAAAAGGGGTTTTAAAGTTTCAATAGTTATATCCCGAGGACCTATACCAGTTCCACCTGTTGTTATTATTACTTCAGCATGATCATCTTGAATCATTCCTTCAACTGATGATACAAGAAGTTCTGCATCATCTGGTATCACCTCATAACCAACAAGCTGATTCTTCTTTTTGATTGAATCTACTATGAGTCTTCCAGACAGATCTGTGTCTTCATAATTCTGCAGATCTCTGTACTTAGAATCGCTGAGTGTTAAAACTGCAGCTTTAACAGATTTTGGTGCTTTTTTCTTGTGAGTTTCCATACTTTCGCTTTTCATCCTTTTCACCAGGTTTAAAATGCTTTTTTTCAAAAAAATTCTTATAAACATTTTTTTGAATTGATCTTAGGTAACCATGAGTTATGTAATTAATTAATTTTTTTCTCTTGGCACAGATCATAAGGGAAACCTATAAAAATTCATGATTATGGGTTAAATAAGTTTAAAATAAGTTTTTAGAAGGGGGAATTATGATTTCAGGGAGTATTACTGGGAAAAGAATTAACCCTGTTATCAATGTAAACATCGATATGTTTGTTATTAATTCCTTTTTTAAATCTCAAATCTTAAAACTAATACCAAAATATAAAAAGTTCAAAAAAACTGTTTTTAATATTATCAATGATGGGGAGGGCATTAGGTCCAAATCGGAGGCGGTTAATTTTCTTTGCGAAAAAATTAAGAGGAGTCTAATTTTGCCCTCCCTCAACGCTAATTTATGGTTTTCATAACATAAAAACCTTTTGAACCCAAGGCCTTTGAATTTAAACCAAGCATTTAAACCAATTCAAAGAACAAAAAAACTGATTAAAACACTTTTTTTCTATTTTAACTATTTTCTATTAGGATACAGTTAATATAAATACCTAAAGGGAGATAATAGAGATTGTATGAAAAATAAGATATTTGTTCTGGATGCTTCGGCTATTATAGGTGGATTTTACTCAAAAAAATCGGCCAATTTCACAACCCCTGATGTTATATCTGAAATTAAAGATTTAAAGTCAAAAATATTGCTTCAATCTGCTATTGAAGATGGATGCATTGAAATCAAAGATCCAGATCATGATGCTCTTAAAAGCTTGGAAACAGTTTTAAATGAATCAGGAGATATTTTAAGGCTTTCTGAAGTTGATAAAAATATTGTGGCACTGGCAATTACCCTTAAAGATCAGGGATACGAACCTACACTTGTAACGGATGACTACTCAATGCAGAATATTCTTAAAATCATTGAAATTCCTTATAGAAGTGTTTTAACCCGTGGAATAAAGGATGTGATTGGATGGGTAAAGATATGCAAGGGATGTAAAAAGAAATACCCTCCAGAGTATGGTATGGATGAATGTGAAATATGTGGCTCCAGAATCATCCGAAAAAGGGTTAAAAAGTCATGATGAGGGTTTGATCTGAACCAACTTTAAAACACGTTTAAAAACTCACTAATAAATTTTTGCATTAAACTTAAACTTTTGCATTGTATCTGAGTTATTCATTTGCATTAAATTCTATAGCTCTGATCAAAGTTGATATTATCCATTTAAAACTGTCTTTTTTTGAATTGATTTGGTATTAACAATAGTGGTATTAACAGTAGTTTTTAAAATAAAAGTTGAAGTAATCTAAATCTTTCTTATGGGATCATTTTATGAGTATTTTTTTTTTGATGCTATTTTTCAAACCTTTGTACAGATAATTATAAAAACCCCAGGATCCTAAGTGGTATCTTGATGAAGATTGGAGTAGTAGTTCACGGACCTCAAATGCTGGATACAGGATACGCAGAAAAAATAATGGATATTTTAGGGGGTTATGGGGAAGTAAGGGCCAGATTAGGTGGTACTATGGGTAGAACTGCTGTTATTGATGCCGAACTTGAGAAAAAGATAGACATCACCCAAAAACTTCTGCCAAGCCAGTCAATCAACAAGTTCCTTGATGAAGACGTTGACATCATATTCCTCCTGAACTATGGAAAATCCAGTGTAACAGGCCATGCATTTGGATACAAGGTTTCAAAAAGGGCTAAAACAAATTATGGTTCTAAATACACTTCTAATATTCCATTGATACAGATAGAAAGACCTGGGGAATCTGATGGCAGTGTTGTGCCATGGGATCCTGAGCTTTCAGATCTTGCAGTGGAAATAGCCGATGCTTTAAGCCTTAAAATTGTAACGCCGGAATTAATAAAGAGGGAGATGAAGGATAAAACTAAATGCACCCTAAAAACTCATGAAGAAAACACTGAAGTCCGGAGGAAGGTTGCAGGTGTTTCTCCAGATGAGAACATATTCCTCAATGGAATTGTTGTGGGCAGGTCAAAATCATCTGACATCACCCTAGTTGCTGAAAACAGTGTTTTAATCAGTATAATTGGTGGGCAGCTTAAAAAACACGGTGTTAAAAAGCTCGGCAAAGTTGACCTTGAAAACGCCATAGTCAAAACAGGACTCCTCCGACGATCCAGAGTACAACCTCGCGTATTAAAATCGGATAAAAGCAACCCTAAGCTTAAGGTTACCTACCTTGATCATGCTGCAGAGGATGTCTACAGTTTGAAGGATTCTGATGTTGTTGTAACTGTTGGTGATGATACAACACTCGTTGCTGCAGATATACTCTACAGATTCAACGTTCCAATCATAGGCATCACAGATGGGGATCTGGACAGGGTTGTTGAGGAGGGATTCAAGACCCGGGGTTCCATGGTTGTTGAAGTTGAAAGTGGTTGGGATGATATTATTGGCAAAAAAATCTTTTCTAAACTTTTCAATGGCCAAAAAACCATAGAAATAATGGATATAGAAAATTTTAAGGGGGAAATAATACAGATAATAAGCAGTACAACAACCTCCTACAAAATATTATGAGTTCAGGTATGTCTGAATATTTTCACAAGTATGTCTGAATATTTTCACAAAATTTTGGACAAGATATATCAATCCTAAAAATATGATCCAACTTACTATTTTTAAAATAGAATTTAAGATACAAATTTAAAGAAATTCAAATGATAAAATTCTTTAATATGTACTTAGGATAAATTAATTTAGATAAAATTTGTCAAAAAAATTTTTTAAATAATCATTCACATGCAAGTTTAACATAAAATAAAAATAAAAAGTTAAGTAGCTGATAAGAACCAATACTCAAATAAAAACCACTGTTTATATAAAAAAGATGTTGATTGATTTCATCATGATTAAATCAAAAATTATTGTTTAATTCAATAAAATCGGGGGCATGGAATTTGGATTTAAAATCTCTCGTTGATTCTATAAGAAATTTTGAAGGTATCACACGTAAGAATCTAATAAAGGATGTTACAGGACCTCTTAATAAAACCTACAACATAGCTGGAAGAACAGTTCTGGGTTTTGGGGATGATGCATCTGCAATAGATATTGGGAACAACACCCTGCTTTTAATGGCTGCAGATGGAATGTGGGGAAAACTCATGGAAGCAGACCCATGGTGGACTGGCTACTGTTCAGTGCTTGTCAATGTCAACGATATTGCAGCAATGGGCGGAATACCAATGGGAATGACAAACGTTCTTTCAATGAACAACAAAAACATATGCAAGGAAATAATGGAAGGAATAAATGCCGGTGTTGAAAAATTTGGAGTACCCATGGTTGGGGGACACTTCCATCCTGACACACCATACAATGCCCTTGATGTTTCAATAACGGGCATAGTGGGTCGTGATGATCCAATAACAAGCTGCGGAGCAGAAGTAGGTGACAAGGTCATATTTGCAATAGATCTGGACGGTAAAAAACACCCAAAGTTCCCACTGAACTGGGACACGACCACCTTCAAAACACCGGAGCTAGTACAGGCACAGATAAAGGTTATGAACGAAATTGCTAAAAAGCACCTTGTAACTGCAGGAAGAGATATAAGTAATCCTGGAGCTATTGGAACCCTTGGAATGCTCCTTGAAGCATCAGGTGCAGGTGCAAGGGTTGAACTTGAAAGCATCCCAAGAAATGAGACAGTGCCCTGGGATGAATGGCTCAAACTTTACCCTGGATCCGGCTTTGTACTAACAGCCCGGGAAGAAAATGTTGATGAAGCCATTGAAATGCTTGAAGCTGTGAACATCACTTCAAATGTTGCAGGTGAGATTATTGAAGATAAAAAGCTTCATTTAACTTACGATGATCAAGAAGAGATGGTTTTTGATTTCACTAAGGACAGGATAATGGGGATCAAGGAAAAAAGGTCTTAAAAGATATAATGGTGAATTAGATGATAACATAACTGTATTGTGAGGCGATTATATGCTTGTAAAGGTCAATGGGGAAGATTTAGAACTTCCTGAGGGGTCAACAGTAAAGGATGCAATAGACTCTTCAGGCGCACCCTACATTGAAGGCTGTGTGCTTGGAGTCATAAAGGGCAAGGAAGAAATTGAAAGACACGTGAATAAGTACAGCATCAAAACAAGTAGGGGAAGCATAATAATCGAACTCCTACCTGAAGGTTCCAAAAGCCTTGTAAACTCATGGAAAAAGTATTACAAAGAATTTGGAAACCTCAGGATAAGATGGACAACATCAAACGAGGTTTCACTTGGCCCTGTAAAAACGGATCTCAAACCCAGCAGGGAAGAATACAGGTACAATAGATGGGATGTTATTTTAAGCCTTTCAGGATTCACTGCAGATTCCACCCACATAATATTCAGCAAAACAAAGCATGATGCAGTTTATGGAGCTCCTGAAGAGAATAAAGGAGTTTTTGCAAGGGTTGTTGGTGGTAAAAAAACCATAATGGAACTCACAGATGATGACAGGGTTATGGAAGTTAAACCCGTGCTTGAAAGGGAGAGCACAGTGAAGAGTGCAACCATCACAGACCTGAACACACCCCTATCAGATGGAAACGAAGTATTCACCTACGTACTCATAAAACCAACAGAAAAATCTCCAGAATCAGTAGAACACCTTTTTGCAGTCTTAGAGAAGGAAAAACTCACTGTGGATTATGAATCTGATTCATTCGTGGGATTTTATGGTTTACAGGGTCTTGAAAGAAATCCGGAATATGTGGATCAGAGAAGAAGGGGAACAGTAACCCTCAGAAACAGGGGTGCTGGTGTGGGACGTATCTATGTTTACAGGGAGGACAGGGTTTCAACCCCTGCCCACACAGTTGTTGGCAAGGTTCAAAGGGGAATGCAGTTAATTGACATGGTGAATTATGGAGATTACATTGCCTTAAAAACAGATGTTGATAGAATAATGACACTTTCCATGACTCAGGGTGATGCAGAAGAATTTTTAGCATCTAATGGGGTGGAACAGGTGCGTGAAGGACTTACTGATGATGATGCCCTAATTGTGGGTCAGGATCCCCTGTTCACCATGGACATAATGGGTCAGAAGAAAGTTAAAACCTTCGCAGTTCCAAAAGAGAACATAATACAAATGGAATTTGATGAGAAAGCCCCAAGATCCTCATGGTACTTCAAGAAGATCACAGGCCTTCTGGATTCACCAGTGGGATCCCTTAAGGTTCACTTTGCCTTCCCTGGAATGAAGGTGATGATGTTCGAGGGAGACAGCAAACAATCCAAGGGACTCATACCTGAAAACGTTCCAAGGGACTGTGTTAAGGCAGGACAGATAGGTCTGACCAATATGTCAAGACGCCACATTGGAATCTTGGGGGTTCGATTTGAGGACAACGATGAATTTGGACCTACAGGAGAACCCTTTGGAGGAACAAATATTGTGGGGAATATTTTAAAGGGAATGGAAAATCTTGAAAAAGTTAAGGATGGAGAGACTGTTTATGTCACAACAAAAAAACTCTGAAGTCAATCCTAAATTTGAAGTTGTTCCTGAAGATTCAAAGAACCCTGAAAGTTCCAAGGTTACAAGAATGATTATACTGGGGCCATCTGCAAGCATAAGCCAAACAGAACTTGTTGGAAAACTACACATGATGGAACTTCCCCTGACCATAAAATCAACCTGCTACGGGGCCATTGTTAACGGTGAAGAAAAGTACGTTAAGCAGGCAGTTGAAAAGATAAGAAAACTAGACTACTGCAACATATTCACCAAAGACAGGGGATTTCCACCAGGAGACCCTAGAAGATGCAGGGCTAAAAGGGGTGCTGCAAGGGAAGGATACCATCAGCTTGAAAAGGAATTTGAACTCCTCGACTTTGTAAGTGAGGCCCTTAAAAATCCTGAAGAGGTTTGTATAGAAAAACCCAAGAAGGTACCTGTTGAACTATTCAAAAAAGTTTGTAGGGAGTGTGAAAAATGAAAATAACAGCATCATCAACTGCAGGGGAAATAACACCCCTAGCACTGGCAATCCATGAGATCGCAAGCGGGCTTCCAGTAACCATGCGAACAAAAAATGTTCCAGGTGTTCGTATAGAAGATGGTGAAGTTATTGATGACAACTACACAGGCCCCATACTTGAAAAAGTTTTGGTGGATGGAAAAAAATCCCGAGAAACACCTAAAACAGGCCCTTACACAGGCATGCCTGTACTGGTTGTTCCTTTAAAGGAAGAAGGAGAAGTTATCTGTGTAATAGGTGTTGTTGATATAACAAAAGGAATTTACAGTGATATAATGCATATAACCAGAAGACCTGGAGAGATAAAACCAGAAATGTCCAAGGGGGAGTTCTATTGAAAATAGCAGTATTTCCGCCTAACTCACTTATATTAGCAGACCTCGTTGAGAGAAAGGGACATGAACCCCTAGTACTGCAGAAGGAAATAAGGAAAAAAGTAACGGATGTTGAAATAGATTCACCACCCCTGAACATAACAGAGGAAGAACCTATAAAGGGTCTTAAATACGCAGCCATAGAAGTGCCCTCTGGTGTCAGGGGAAGAATGGCAATATTCGGGCCGTTGATAGATGAAGCAGAGGCAGCCATAATAATGGAAGATGCACCCTTTGGATTTGGATGCATAGGATGTGCAAGAACCAACGAACTATCAATGTTCTGCCTCAGAAAACGGGGAATACCAACCCTGGAACTCAAATATCCAAAATCAAGGGAAGAAACAATAGAAGTTGTTAACAAGATAAACACATTTTTAGACGGGCTGGAGGAAGAAAATGGTTAAGATAGCTCAGATATCCTGTGGAACAGACTACAGTGGTGTTCAAAAAGAAATAGAAAAGGCAGCTGCAACTTTCGGATCCGAGATAATCATTCCAGAAGCTGATCTTGACTACATAGATGAGGCCTATGAAAAATTCGGATTCAACGCTGCAAGCTCAGGAATAAGACTGATGATAGCAAGGGCAATGTCCATAGTAGAGGGAAAAACAGATGCAGATGCAGTTTTCATAGCAACCTGCTTCAGATGTGCAGAGGGAGCCCTTGTAAGAAATGAGCTCAGACGTTTCATACAGCAGAACACACATCTACCAGTTGTAACCTACTCATTCACAGAGAGAACCAAGGCAGATGAACTCTTCATAAGAATGGAAGCCCTTTCAACCATAGTTGCAAGAAAGAGTTTGCTTGCACGTGAAAAACAGGAAGGTCTTACCATAGGTATAGATTCAGGTTCAACCACAACCAAAGTTGTGCTCATGGAGAACAACAAGATAATAGGAACAGGCTGGCTCCCAACAGGGGATGTTATTGAAACAGCCAACACTGGAATGGATCAGGCCTTTGAAGGTACAGGATACAAACTAGAGGATGTTGATGGGGTTGGAGTAACAGGTTATGGAAGATTAACCATAGGACACCACATGAATGCAGCACTCATTCAGGAAGAGCTCAGTGTCAATGCAAAGGGTGCTGTGTTCCTTGCAGGCCATCAGAGGGGAGAAGCCACTGTACTGGACATAGGGGGTATGGACAACAAGGTCATAACAGTCAACGACGGCATACCTGACAACTTCACAATGGGGGGAATATGTGCAGGTGCATCTGGAAGATTCCTTGAAATGACAGCCAGAAGATTGGGTGTTGACATAACCGAGCTTGGACCCCTTGCACTCAAGGGAAACCATATGAAAGCTCAGCTCAACAGTTACTGTATAGTTTTCGGTATACAGGACCTTGTAACTTCACTTGCAGCAGGAGGCCGTAAAGAGGATGTTGCATCAGCAGCATGTTTCTCAGTTGCAGAGCAGGTCTATGAACAGCAGCTCCAGGAGATAGATGTCAGGGAACCACTCATCCAGGTGGGGGGAACTTCACTCATAGGTGGGCTTGTTGATGCTGTGAGCACCATACTTGGAGGGATAGATGTTATCGTCCCGGAATACTCCCAGTACATTGGGGCTGTAGGTGCAGCACTTCTGGTATCTGGTTTAACCAAGAAATGAGGCCATAAAAATGAAGGTTGAATGCTACGATGAAAATGGGGCAGAAGTCTACGAGATGATCGCAAGACACATACTCCAGGAAGTACAGGTTTCCCGTGCTGTGAAGGATTTAAACATCTACGTTGATCCAAGGGAACCAGTTTTTATAATAGTTGTGAGATTTGAAAAGGCAGCAAACCCCATTCTTCTTGAAGACTTTGCAGACCACGAACTTGATAGTAAAGCCAATGAACTCTTCATACGGATCAGGGATGAAACCTACCTACCTGATCTCCTTAAAAAACTATGGGAAATTGAGGGAAGAAACAAGGTACATCAGCCCAGCAGGTTTGAGGTCATAATAGATGATCCTAAATCTGATTTTAAGGAAATGATTGTTCGTGATCCTCAAGAGGATATGAAAAAGAAGATATACGATGCAATGTTTCGAATAATTCCTGAGGGCTTCAGGGTTATAGAACATAAAAATGATGGAGATATCCTTGCAATGACATGTTCTGATAGTTTAATTAAAAAAGAATGGCTTGATAAGACAGATGAAATGATAGAGGAGATGAAGGGATAATTTTAAATCCATAATTTTCCCATCATTTATCATTGGGCTTTAAATCTAAAAATAAGAAATTGTATGATATGTAAATGTTTAAAAATGCAAACATTTCATAAATATTTTATAAAAAAAGTCATGTTTATTTGCAGAAAATATTCATTGAATAAGTATAAATAAGTTAAATAGTAAGTTAAACACTTATAAAATAAACAATTGTTATGAAGAATTGATAAATTATAATTCTGAATAAATTGGACTGAAACTTTTAATTTAATTCCTTATTCCCATTTGGAGGAACTAAAAATGAACGAATCAAAGTTTGCCCATATAACCAAGGTGCATCCGTGCTTCAACGAAAAGATGCATGACAAAGTAGGAAGAATACACGTCCCAATAGCTCCTAAATGTAATATTCAATGTGGATTCTGTACAAGGGAAATAAATAAATGTGAACAACGTCCCGGAGTTGCATCACGGGTTATGACAGTTGACGAGGCAGTTGAACACGTTAGAAAAGTAACATCTGAAATGCCAATAGCAGTTGTGGGTGTTGCAGGACCTGGAGATGCCCTATTCAATGAGGCAACCTTTGAATTCTTCAAACGCATGGACAAGGAATTCCCTGAACTCATAAAATGCATGAGCACAAACGGCCTCCTCCTGCCAGATAAAGCCGATGAAATTGCTGACATACATATAAACTCAGTCACAGTTACAGTCAATGCAATCGACCCTGAAATTGGGAGTAAAATCTATTCCAATGTATTTTACAATGGAAAACTCTACGAGGGCAAAGAAGCCTTTGAAATACTCTCCAAAAACCAGCTTGAAGGTATAAAAAAGCTGGCTGAAAGAGGGGTGGTTGTTAAGGTCAACGCAGTTTTAATACCTGGATTGAATGATAAACACATCATAGACATAGCCCACAAGGTTAAAGAACAGGGAGCATCGCTCATGAATGTAATACCTCTCATACCTCTCCACAAATTCAAAGACACACCAAGACCTGGCTGTGCAGAGCTCAGCGAAGTTCGAGATGCTGTTGAAGAGATACTGCCTGTGTTCAGGGCATGCACACAGTGCAGGGCAGATGCATATGGTGTTCCTGGAAAAGAGGATAAACACCTGGACATGACGCCAGCAAGCCACTACTAATGGGAAAATACCCTTAAAACCTCATAAATATCTCTTTTTCATATTTTCATGTATTGATCATAGTTTAAATAATTCTAAATATGGAAATAGCTTTAAAAAAGATTTTAATGATTATATTTTAGTTTCATTATTTTTACATAGTTTAAAATGATTTATTTTTTAAGGAACATAAAAAAAATCGAATTGATAACGATTTGATTAATGAGATAAATAACATCAGATTACTGAAATATCAACGAGTATCAAGTGATAAAAATGAAGACCATGTACTGGAAGAATGGAAAACTAACGCTTTTAGACCAGACAAAACTGCCCCACGAAATCACCTACCTGGAATGTGGAACCTACAATGAAGTTATAGATGCAATAAAAACCATGAAAGTTCGTGGAGCACCAGCAATTGGTGTTTCAGCAGCATTTGCAATGGCACTTGCAGAAAATGCAGGTGAAAATATGGAAAAAGCTGCAGAAGATGTGAAGAATGCAAGACCCACAGCTGTGAACCTTTTCTGGGCAGTTGACAGGGTGATGGATGCAGTGAAAAATGGAGTTTCAGCACTGGATGAGGCCCAGAAAATGTACGAGGAAGACATGGAGACCAACAGGGCCATTGGAAAGTATGGATCTGAAGTGATAGATGACGGTGACACCATACTAACCCACTGCAATGCAGGGGCACTTGCATGTGTTGACTACGGCACAGCCCTGGGAGTTGTGAGGGGAGCAAGGGATGCTGGCAAAAATATCAAGGTGATATGTGATGAAACCAGGCCAGTACTCCAGGGTGCAAGGCTCAGTGTCTTTGAAATGCAGCAGGAAAAGATACCTGTAAGGTTGATAGTTGATGGTGCAGCAGGCCACATGATGCAGACTGGAAAGGTTGACAAGGTGGTTATAGGTGCAGACAGAGTTGCAAAGGGGGGAGTTGCCAATAAAATAGGATCCCTCATGGTTGCACTGGCAGCGAAACGATTCAACGTACCCTTCTATGTTGCAGCGCCCAAGAGCACATTTGACTATGAAAACAGTATCTACGACATTGAAATAGAGGAAAGAGATGCATCAGAAGTGTTATACGTTGGAAAATGTAGACTGGCACCTGAGGGAACAGCTGTTGAGAACCCTGCCTTTGATGTTGTACCATCAGACCTCATAACAGGGATCATAACTGAGGATGGGATTGTGAGGCCATTATAAAATTTGTAAAAAAAACATTTCATTAGAAAACATTTCATTAGAAAACATTTCATTAGAAAACATTTCATTAGAAAACATTTTATGGGGAGATTTCAATCTATCCAATAATCCATCCATTTCAATTAATTTACCTTTAAAAAAAGTTTGTTATTATGGAAGCTAAAAAATTCTGGCATCGATCCCCATGTGCCAGACACCAGGACTCTTGGATTTAACCTTCCTCTTACCCAGAACCTCAACCTTACGTGGATAAGCTGTTTCTACTATTCTCTCAATTGGGGTTTCATAATCAGAGGCGAACTCGTAGTAATGGAGTGTTCCTCCAGATTTAAGGGCTTTAACAGCCTGCGGTAGAAATTGCCATGCTGTGCCTGGAAGGTTCATTATGATCCTGTCTGCTTCAACATTGAGATAGCCTAAAACCTTCTCAACATCACCTAAAAATGGTTTCACTTCACCCTTGAGTTTGTTGATTTCAGTGTTCCTTATCATGTAGTAGTAAGCATCTTCGTTGATGTCAATTGCGTAGATGGTTACATTGTGCCGCTTTGCAATGGCAATGGAGAATGGAGCAACCCCTGCAAACATGTCGATTATGGTTTCACCATCTTCAACCTGGTCTCCTATTCTTCTGCGTTCTGTGGCTAATCTGGGGCTGAAGTATACCTTACGCATGTCCAGCATGAATTTACATCCAAATTCAGTGTGAACAGTTTCTGAGGATCCATCCCCTGCAATATGCTCCAGCTCCCTGGTTCTGATGATCCCTTTGATTTCACTTTTTTTACGGAAAACTGCATTTCTACCTGTGAATTTAAGTGCAGCATCTCCTATTAAATATTTTTCATCCTCAAGATCCTCTGGTATCTCCAGTATCACAACTTCTCCAATGATGTCAAATGATTTTTTGATTTCATCCATTTTTTCAGGGTCAATCTTTCCCTTAAGGTAATCTGTGAAACTTTTAGGATCCCTTCGCTGTGATTCAAACTCTGTTTCAACAACCTCTAAATTGCAGCATACATCTTCTCCAATTAAATCCATTAACTGTGATTTTGGGATTTCCACAATGGGTATGAAAACGAATTCTCCAGAACGCTTTATTTTCCAGTCAAGATCTACAATTGACTCTTTCAGGAGCGTTCTGCGGATGTTATCTGCATTTTTTTTGGGAACTTTCAGGCCGATCATGTAATTCCTCAGATTATAAACATTTTTAAAAGTTTTTAGAATTATTTTTTTTTAGAAAATTTTTTAATTCATTTATTATTCTAATTATTTTTTTAAACTGCCCTTAACTCCTTTCAAACTGGACTTCAGAATCTTGAAGGGATATTATTAAAACAATCTAATATTTAATATTGAATGATGGATATAAATTTTAGATGTAGTTAGATTGATTGAGTTCATTATAAAATTTATCGATTTTTTAAAAAGAATGAAAAAGGTGATTTAATGCTTTACTTTATTGGACTGGGACTTTACGATGCAGGGGATGTTTCCCTGAAGGGTGCAGAAGCCCTTAAAAACGTGGATGCAATTTACGCTGAATTTTACACTGCAAGACTCTTTGGAACAAACATATCCTCCCTTGAAGAGATGTTAGGAGTTGAAATAACCATTTTAACAAGGGAACAGGTTGAAGAGGAGAACATGCCCTTAAGAGAAGCTGAAACCAAGGATGTTGCCTTTGTAAGTGCTGGTGACCCATTGATAGCAACAACACATTCAGATCTCATGATCGAAGCTAAAAAAAAGGGAATAGAAACCCGTGTAATCCATTCATCATCCATACTCTCAGCAGCACCAGGAATTGCAGGTTTACAGGCATACAAATTCGGAAAAGTAACAACCATACCCTTTCCAGAGGACAATTACTTCCCACACTCCCCATACCTTGCATTAAAGGAAAATATGGGCTCTAAACTTCACACACTTGTACTTCTTGACATAAGGGCCCATGAAGACAGGTACATGACTGCAAATCAGGGATTGGAGTATCTTATGAAGGTTGAATCTCAACGAAAGGAAAATCTAATCTCAAAGGACACTCTTGCTGTGGTGATTGCCCGTGCAGGTGCAGATAAACCAGTTGTACGTGCAGATAAAATTGAAAAACTTTTAAATGAAGATTTTGGTGGTCCGCTTCATTGTTTGATGATACCTGGCAACCTGCACTTCATGGAAGCAGAGGCACTGGTTGTACTTGGCGGTGCACCACAAGAAATTCTTGAAGAGGATTTGTAAGTGGCTGGAAACCATTTATTTTACCTGACTTCTGAAATTCCATTATCTGAATTGATTTGACTACAGATTAGCCCTGAAGTTTTTAAATAGATGTAAAATTACGGAAACACTCAAATATGAAACACTCAAATGCAAAACCATTCCTTAAATGGGTTGGTGGGAAAAAACAACTTCTTCAAGAGTTTGATAAAAGAATGCCCCTACACATAAAAGGGGAAAAAACTATTAAGCGTTATGTTGAGCCTTTTGTTGGTGGAGGGGCAATGTTCTTCTTTTTAAAACGCAACTACCATGTTGAGGAATCATTTCTCTTCGATATAAACCCTGAACTCATAATCTCTTATCAAGTTGTAAAAAATGATTGTAAGAATTTAATACATAGATTAATGGAAATGGAAGAAGAACACCTGAATATGGAAGAAGATCATCGGAAAGAAAATTATTACAGGATAAGAACTGCATACAACCTGCAGATGCAGGATTTTGATTATGAAAACTACAGCGGGGAATGGGTTGAACGTGCTGCATACATGATATTTCTTAATAAAACATGTTTCAATGGTCTTTTTCGTCAAAACAAGAAAGGAGAATTTAATGTTCCATTTGGACGTTACAAAAATCCCAGAATATGTAACGAGGAAAATTTGATTGGGGCGAGCAGTGCCCTGGAGGGCACTGAGATTTTCTGTGGTGATTTCACAAAATCCAGGGATTACATAGAAGAAGGAAGCTTTGTTTACTTTGATCCACCTTACAGGCCACTTAACAGCACTTCGAACTTCACAGAGTACTCTAAAAATGGTTTTGATGATGTTGATCAGATCAAATTAGCTGATTTTTTCGAGAAAATGGATGATAGGGGTGCTTATTTGATGATGAGTAACTCAGATCCTAAAAATGAAAATCCTAAGGATAAATTCTTTGATAGATTATATCGAAGCTATAAAATTGATTCTGTACCTGCAAAAAGGAATATAAATTGTGATGGATCTAAAAGGGGCAAACTCAATGAGTTGATCATTATGAACTATTCCTTAACTTTCTGATTCAAGGATTAAACCTATTCAACAATTTTTCACCCATTTTTTTTAATGGGAGTTGATGTGCTGAGATGATTTTTTTTATGGGTTTCTCAGTATTTAGCCAACGTACCCTCCAACATCAGCTTGTCCATGACTTCCAGATTTCTCTATGAATTCACACTTTTCAATGTTTTGAATGGGGATAATAACCCTTCTACTTCCCATTTCATGTTCACCATAATTTATCTCAATAAAACCTCTGACATCATCTATTTCTATTGATTCAACTCCAAATTCGCCTTTTTTAAAGTTGTGAACAGTTCCATTGACCATGTTGATCTCAATTTTATCTATCACATTTACACCCCACATCAATTGTTATACCTTATGTAACTCATTATTCATACAATCTTTGGGCATGTATCTTGGATTTTTAACCGATTTATTTATTAAATAAAGGGATTATATTTTATATTAATTTATATTAAGATTGATGAACAGTTTTCACATGGAATTATTGATTCATATTTCAATTCAATCAATGGAAGTTCAATGGATCATGTGAAATCATAATCATACAAAAATCAAATCATATCATACAAGAATCATAATTTTTTATAACACTCACATTTAAAGATAAAATGTTTAATGGGAATAAAGATGTTAAAAGCAGAACGAATGGAGAGAAAGAAAGAAAAGCGGAGAAATGAAATATTGAACGCTGCAGGGAAATTATTTTTCTCCAGGGGCTACGATGATGTTTCCATTGACAGTATTGCCCAAAAAGTGGATCTGGGCAGATCAACTGTCTACCTGTACTTCGAAAATAAAGAAGAGATTTTTTTTGCCCTTGTGCTTCGTGGATCAATCATATTCAATCTTCTGGTTAAAAATGGTGTTGATAAAGGAAAAACAGGACCTGAAAAGCTTATGGGATTCAAAGAAGCTTACCAAAAGTTTGCTGATGATTATCCAAACTACCTTCAGGCAATCAACTACTTCCTATCTGGAAGGTTCCACCTCTACGACAGAAAAACTGCAGAAAATGTAGAAAGTTTCAAAGGTTCTAGAGATGATTTCAAAAAGGATGAAATTTATTATGATGATTTCAAAAAGGATTTGGAAAATGGAAAAATAGTTTCAGATCTGCCAGTACCATGGGTTTCTTCTGTAGACTGTATAAATGAAATCCTTGATTTACGTGGAGAAATGTTAAATATCCTTCGAGATTCCATAAAATTAGCCATGGCTGAGGGAACCATCAGATCAGATTTGGATCCCACAGAGTTCATAGCTCTTTTGATGATCATCATGAATGGCATGGATAACATATCCCCAGATATCAGAAACATGCTTGAAATCAATGGTATAACTACTGAAAAATTTTTAGAGGATATTTGGGATTTTGTGGCCCGCATGATATGATTCATAGTGTAACTCTTTAATAAGTTTTTTTTTAGAATTTAGCATATTTCAAGTCATCATTGACCCTAATTTTAGCTATTAATCTATTTTTGATCGATAAATTTATATATTAAATGACGCTACGTCATTAAATGACATCATGTCACAAAGGTTATGTTGTAAATGATTAATTTATGATAAATCCAGATTAAAGGGATATACTGAAATGGGTTTTGAATCCCAAAATCTTAGATTTACTAAAATTGAATAAAAAAACGAAACATAAAAAAATAAGAGATATCTGCTTAAAATAGGGAATAAAAAAAGAATAAAAGGATTGGAATTCATAAGATTAAAAATCGTAGTTAATATCTATAATTAATATCTAAGCAGGATGGTAAAGACATGGAATACAGTATAGAAGTCAAGGATCTCCGTAAAAACTATGGAGATTTTGTGGCTGTTAACGATCTGAACTTGAAAATCCGCAGGGGAGAAGTCTTCGGATTTCTTGGACCCAACGGAGCAGGTAAAACAACGTCCATCAGAATGATGGTTGGCCTTTTAAAGCCATCAAGTGGTGAAATTCTCATAAATGGAGAAAAAATAGAAAATATTGAGAGGGGAACAATCGGTATCTGCCCACAGGAACTGGTTTTATGGGAGAACCTAACCTGCAGAGAAAGCCTTAAACTCATGGGTGACATGTACGAGGTTCCAAAGGAATCCCTTAAACAGCGCATCAATAAACTCCTGAAGGACCTTTTCCTGGAAGAAAAGGCAAACACAACGGTTTCAAATTTATCTGGAGGTATGAAGCGCAGGCTGAACCTTGCAATGGCAGTTATTCACGAACCGGAAGTGGTTGTTTTAGATGAGCCCTCTGAAGGATTAGACCCACAATCTCGAAGGGTGCTGTGGAATTACATCAAATCAATGCGTGACGATGATGGTAAAACAGTCATACTCACAACTCACCTTATGGATGAAGCAGACAGTCTCTCAGATAGAATAGCAATAATAGACCATGGAAAACTACTGCGCCTGGACACTCCTGAAAACCTCAAAAAGGAAATAGGGGAAGGAGATGTGGTTGAGATGGTTCTCTCAGATCCTGAAAAGAACTGTGAACTCATAAATGAACTTGAAAACCTTGACGAGATCATTGCAGCCTTTGAAATGGACGGCAAAATAAACATAAGGGCATTGAACGCTGTTGCTAAACTTCCAAGAATAATGGAACAGGTTGAAAGTACTGAGGTACGCATAGCAGACCTTTCTGTACGTCAGAACACACTGGAAGACGTTTTCATAGAACTTACAGGCACAGGACTCAGGGAATAAAGGCAGGAGCAACTAAAATGAAATTTTTAAGCATAGCATCAAAGGATATAAAAGAACTTTTAAGGGACAGAAGAGGCCTTTTTTTCATCCTGCTTTTCCCAATGTTTTTCATGCTGGTATTTGGATTTGCATTTGGAGGAATGGGTCAGAGTAACACTCCCCACAACATCGCAGTTGTTAACTACGATGAAGGAGCCACAGTAACCTACACCAATCAAACCATGAACTTCGGAAACAACCTCACCAATGTAATGGAAGATGTTAAGTACCAGAACAGTGACGTGCACATGTTCAACATTACAAAAACAACGCAAGAAAATGCTGACAAGCTACTGAAACAGAGGGATGTGGATGCAGAGGTTATAATACCTAAAGACTTCTCCAGGGCAAGTGTTGCACTCATAACCAACACGATCCAGTCCAGCACATCCTCACAAGCAGCAGTTCAATCAACAATCCAATCTACAGGAAATGCGTCCACAGACAACCTAACTTCCACAGTTATAATAAGGGGTGACACAGGATACATGGGTTTTGGAACATCCCAGGGAATTCTCACAGGTATCTTCCAGGGTTACCAGGACGATATAGTGAATGAGGTTCAAAACAGTATCAAAGGAACACCAGGAGCCCAGCCCCACAAGTTCATTGAAACCAAGGTTGAAGGAATACCTGGAACAGAAACCTTCACAAGCTTTGACTTCCTGGCACCTGGAATGATAGTATTTGCAATACTGCTTCTTGCAACCAGTGTTGCAGCAAGCCTAACAAGAGAAGTGAACACAGGAACTCTAGAAAGACTTAAAATGTCTAAGATGAAATCCTTCGACCTTCTATTTGGAAATTCAATTCCATGGACCCTTGTTGCAGCAGCCCAGGTTATCATACTCTTTGCAGTGGCAATTGCCATAGGATTTCACTGGCAGGGAAGCATCAACTCAATAGTACTTGCAGTGATAGTTGGTGTAATTGGTGGAATATCATCCATAGCACTTGGAATGATAATCGCAGCTTTTGCAAAAAACGAAAGGCAGGCATCAAACCTTGGAACCCTCATAACGGTACCTATGAGTTTCATGGTGGGGGCTTTCTTCCAGCTGCCCCAGGTTCCAATTGGAAATTTCATGGGCCAAACATTCCAGATATACGATGTACTCCCATGGACACACACACTCAATGCACTGCGCTCAGTTTTAACCTATGGCAGTGGTTGGGATGCTATATCATATCAGGTTGGTATGAGTGTGATTCTAACAGCCATACTCTTTGTGATTGGGGTGTTTTTATTCTCCAGAACAAGGCTGCGGGCTGAAAATTAAATTAACCAACCCTTTTAATTTTTAACTTTCAATTTTTATTTTTTACTTTTTTAATTCAGTTTCAATTTTCAAATTTTTTTTATTATGTTAAAAAGATATTTAACAGAACATTCAAAAATAGAAGATAGTTTTAAAAATCGATGAGAGGTGAGGCAATGTCTGATAAACATGGACACAAACACCATGGTAAGTCCAGTAGGGATGTGCTCAGTGCTGAAGAAGTTTTGAAAAACATTGAAATTAAAAAGGGAGACATATTCCTTGATGCGGGATGTGGAGATGGATATCTTTCAATAGCTGCATCAAAACTCGTTGGAGATGAAGGGAAGGTACATTCACTGGATCTTTACGAAAAATCAATAGATTCACTCAAAAAAGAGGCTCAAGATGAAGGAATAACCAATATCACGGCAGAAGTCACAGATTTAACCCAGAAGTTACCCCTGGATGATAATGCCATTGATGTAGGGATTATGGCCAATGTTATGCATGGTTTTGCAGCAGAAGGTGAAGTCCCCGAGGTCATGAATGAGATAAAAAGGGTCATAAAGCCTGGAGGAACCTTTTCCCTTGTGGAATTCAGGAAGATCCAGAGCCAGCGCGGACCACCATATGAAATAAGATTAGGACCTGCAGATGTTGCTGAAATACTATCTCCATACGGATTCCAGATCAAAGAGGCACTTGAGATTGGGGAGTACCATTACATTGTAGTTGCAGTTAAAAAATGATTTAAAGATTATTTTTTTAATTTTTTATTTTACTAAATTTACTAAAAATATGTAAAGAAAAACATGATTTAAAGCAATCAGAGAGTTTTAATCATGGATTCAGTTATTTATTTTTTTTAAATAGGGATATGAAATTCTTTCAGTACATCTGAGTGTACCTTTCAAGAAAATCAGGATGATCCCTGTCCAATATTCTAAGGGCAGTCATGGCTTCAGGTGAGGTGCAGCAGCGTTCCTCCACAAGGTTTCTGAGGGTTCCATTTTTAATGTTCTCACGAACCTCCCTCAAAACAAAGTCCATTGAATTTTTGTTGTACGCAACGAGTTCTTCCTGTTCCATTTCATATATAACGTAGCTTTCTGTATCGTAACGGGTTGTAGGTGTTAGCATTGTATTCAGTTTGGCGTAAAATTCACATGAATCTTCTGAAAATAAGTCAACACCCAGGTAAGCCAGAAGTGGAATGAATGAAACGTCTGTGAATGGGAAATAAATAGCTGAATTTGGATTCAGGGCTTCCCTTAACTTCACCATCATCTCAACCAGATCCATGGGCCTTCTCATAAGTTCTTCAGAGTTTGCAACCATAAAAACACTGTTTCCAAGTTCCTCAAGTTCCTGAGCACATTTAACCCTCAGATCCGGATATTTTGAGCCATGAATAACCGCAATCCCATTTTCACCAGTTTTCCTGGCATTTTCAACTGTCTGGTTGACGGACCATTCAGCAAGGGCTTTTGGAACGTTGTAGGGCATTGGTTCATCCTTTAATAGGAGTAATGAATCATCTGTTTTTAGGGTTGATGGTGTTTTTGCACCTTCATATTTTCCAAGTCTTCCTGGACCATCGTGTAGGGTTATTTCAAGCATTAGCATCACCTATCTTTAAGATTCTTCCTTTAAAATGTATTGTTTACCTTATTATTCATAATCTTCTTGTTATCTGTAACATTTGTGTAATTTTTAAGAAAAGGTTCTTTTCAATCAGTTAATTGATCTGTTTTGATGTTATTTAAAATGTTGAGGGTTGAGAAAATGATTTTTCTATCTCAAGTTTTTCAACCCTCACTCCAATCCATTTGAATCTGTAACCTAAAAGGTTACAGTTGGAGATTTTTGCACAACCTATATATATGCTGAACATCACACCTAGAACATGAAAATCACAAGTTTTCACACAGAGCCGTACTATATAAAGGGCGTGAAATAGAATGTCATTTCTAAATCGCTTAAAAAATATGTTAACTGGGGATGAAAACCCCGAAAAGGAATCAGCAGAGAATTCAGTGGAACAATCAGAGTCAGAAGTGAAAACAGAGAAACCAACAGAAGAAAAACAAGAAACAGTCAAGGAATCAGTTTCCAAAACTAATGAAACAAAATCTAAGGAAGCCATCAAAAAAGATGTTGAACCCGTAGAAGAAAAAATAGAAACTGATACAGAAATAAGCAAAGAAGCAGTAAAAACAGAGAAATCTGATGATGAATCAGAGAAGGTATCAGTAAGGGAAGAAAAATCTGAAAAACCCAAAACTGAAAGGAGTGGTATTATGACTTTACTTGAAGGAAGAGAAAAAGCTACTATAACCCGTGAAGATATCGATGTAAACTTCAAACAGGAAATAATGGACGCTGGCGCAGAATCTGTGGCAGTATGTTTCCAGTGCGGTACATGCTCAGGAGCATGTCCTTCTGGAAGGAGAACACCATACAAAGTAAGACAGCTTGTAAGAAAGGCAGTAATGGGTCTTAAAGAAGATGTCATATCTGATGACACAATCTGGATGTGCACAACCTGCTACGAATGCCAGGAAAGATGCCCAAGGGGAATCAAAATCGTGGATGTTGTTAAGGCTGTAAGGAACCAGGCAGCACACGCAGGATACATGGCACCTGCACACAAAGCAACAGGATCATTCGTTATAAAAACAGGACACGGTGTGCCTATAAACGATGCAACCAAAGCTTTAAGGAAAAGCGTGGGCCTAACTGAATTACCACCAACCACACACGAATTCCCAGAAGCACTTGAAGAAGTCCAGAAAATAACCAAACTCACAGGATTCGACAGTCTCATAGGATACAACTGGGAAACCGGAGAATTAGAATAAGGAGGAATCAAGATGGCATTTGCATATTTCTTAGGATGTATAATGAACAACAGGTACCCTGGAATCGAGAAATCAACCAGGATCCTTATGGAAAATCTCGGAATTGAAATCAAAGACATGGAAGGAGCATCCTGCTGCCCAGCACCAGGTGTTTTCGGTTCATTCGACAAAACAACATGGGCTTCAATAGCAGCAAGGAACCTGACCATAGCTGAAGACATGGACATGGACATTATGACCGAATGTAACGGATGCTTTGGATCATTGTACGAAAGCAACCACCTCCTTAAAGAAGATGAAGAGTTCAAAGGAAAAATTAACGGTGTCCTATCTGAAGTTGGAAGGGAATTCAAAGGAGACATCAACGTAAGGCACTTTGCAGAAATTCTCTACAAAGATGTGGGAATTGAAAAACTCACAGAAACCTTCACAAAACCATTAGGACTCAACGTTGCAGTTCACTACGGCTGCCACTTCCTCAAACCAAGCGCTGAAATTGGAATCGACGACCCAATCAAACCAACCATACTTGATGAACTCGTTGAAGCAACCGGTGCAAAATCCGTACCATACAAGGACAAAATGATGTGCTGCGGAGCAGGCGGAGGTTTAAGGGCAAGAGACCTTGATGTAACACTTGACTACACCAAAGAAAAACTCGACAACATGACAGAAGCAGGAGTCGACGCAATAGTAAACGTCTGCCCATTCTGCCACTTACAGTTCGATGTTGGCCAGAAAGAAGTCAACAAAAAATACGGAACCAACTTCCAGATACCAGTTTTCCACCTTGCACAGCTCTACGGACTTGCAATGGGATTAAAACCAGAAGAGCTAACAGTCGACGCTCATCAGATAAGCACAGACCCAGCTCTTGCAAAATTGGACGTAATAACCGGTGGAGAATAAATTTCTCCCCCATATTTTTTTTAAATTAAATCAATTCATTGCAATGCTTAAGGATTGTATCATTTGAGATCCACGCTGTATTTTTTCAAAATTCCTTTTTAAATTCAACTTGGTTGAGTATAGGAGAACCTATTCCTTATTTCAACAAATTATAAATGATTCAGTGTTGATAATCTATTACAAATTTAATAACTCATGTTTAGGTCTTAAATCCATTTATAACCCAAAAAATTTAAACTTTAAAAACAAAGATCATTTTGGAAGATCATTGGTTTTATAGTGGGTTCTCAATCAATTATGGAAGAAGTAACTGATAACATTAGTAAAAAAAGTTTTAATTAAAAAATATAATAAATAATAAGTAAATCAAAATAATCAAAATTTTAAACCATCTAAGAAAGGGGTGTTTTCTCATGTTCGTTGCAAGTCTTGTGGGAATATTCAAATTCAATGAACTACCTGAAAAATACGGGCCATTTGTACAGTACAAAGCATCAATAGAAAAAAGACAAGTTAAGGATACTGATGAAATAGCGATACTCAACATAAGTGGTACTGAAAGCAATCACGTGCTCTTCCTGGACTCCTATGATAACATAAAACAGATAGAGGCAGAGTTAAAGGAAGCAGATGCTGATATTAATTACCACACCAAGAAAATACTGGAAGGACATTTATGAGTGATCTACCTGCAGAACAGACATGGATGGTGCTTGTTGAATTACTGACAGACCTGAGAAAGAAGAACGTTGAAATATCTCCTGCCCTCACAGAGGACATCAGGATGGCGAAGACAACAATAAACTTCTACAAGATTAACCCTGCAGATCCAGAGCGCATGAAGGAAGTGGGGCGTATAAACAATTTTTTAACTTCTATTCAGGACACATTGATGGGACTTGCAGAGGCTGAAGGCGAAGGTTATGCCGATCAATGGCTTGAAAAGCTTACAAAAGCCTCTCGTGGGGAAAAGGTTTATGATGTGCCGGATAAACGGTCAAAATATGTTGTAGGAGCTCCCTCCGGATTTTCAATGGTCAGGGTCACCTTTAAAAAACCCCAATCTGAAGACAGGGTTCAGGAAGTTGCTGAGTACCACAACGTTATAATTGAATTTGAAACTGATGAAGTTGTGGTGATCTACGGGGATAAGGTTAACATACAACATAGTCTGAAGGAAATGGCTCCCTTGTTCAGTGAGTGATCCCATAAAAACATTTTTTTAAGATCAAAGACTTTCTAAAATCAAATATTTTAGAATAAAATGTTGTTTTAAAGTTATTTTAAAAGTTTATCTCATTAGAATCAATGCATTATAAAATTTAATAAAAATGATCCATTTCAATAAAATGATTTAAAAAAAGCCAAATTTAAGGTTTCAAATGGAATATGGAACTTCTTTTTAAGAAAACAATTTTTTAGAGGACTTTACCATGAAAATACTTGCAGTAAGCGACATACACGGTAAATATCACAAGATCTTAGATTACCTTAAAAATAATCATGTGGATATCATAATAATTGCAGGCGACATAACCCACTTTGGACCATCTGAACTTGGAGAGGAAATATTAAATGAAATAAGTTCTTTTAACATTCCAGTTCTTGCCATACCTGGCAACTGCGACCAGACCTGTATATACAATGAAATAGATAACTCCAACGCAGTAAATATACATGGAAGAAACGTGGTAATTAAAGATGTTGGTATCTGTGGTTTTGGAGGTTCCAATCCAACACCCTTTGAAACACCCCTGGAATTTGAGGAAGTCCAGATCTACGAAGAGGCTAAAAAAACCCTTGAAAGCATAAAGGACCAGAAAATAACCCTGTTTATAACTCATGCACCTCCAAAGGGAACCCGGGCAGATCTCCTGCCTTCAGGGGATCATGTTGGAAGTGAAGCCGTGAGAAAAATAATAGAGGAATTACAGCCCACCCTAAACATATGTGGCCACATACATGAAGCAAAGGGTGAAGACAGAATTGGGAAAACCTGTATAATTAATCCGGGTCAGTTATCTGCAGGTAACGCCTGTTTGATAAATATAGATGAATCTGATGGGGATGTTCAGATGAATCATGAAATCATAGACCTTTGATTAAGAAATGGATTGTTCACAATAACCTAAAATCCAAGTTTTAAATAGAAAATAATTTAAATAATGTTAACATAACCTATATTTTGTTTCAAGTTATTGTATAAAGCCTTTGTATTCTATTTGAGGTGAGAAATTGAAAATGATTATGGTTGAAGGAGAAGTAACCGGTAAAAGATATAGGGAACCCTTTTCAAAGGGAGTTCTTGCCAGGTCACTAACTCGGGCAGAGATGGATCCAAACAAGGCCTACACCTTCGCATCCAAGATAGAGGCTCACCTTAGAGAAGAAGGTATCGGTGTCATAAATTTAAATGATCTCATTGTGATCGTCCGTGAAAAGTTAAGGGAAGAAGATGAAGAGATAGCTGAAAAGTATGGAATGTGGAAAAGGATAAGAAAATGTAAAGAACCCCTTATAATACTTATCGGAGGAGCTTCAGGTGTTGGAACATCTTCAATTGCATTTGAAGTTGCAAACAGACTTGGAATAAGGAACATGATAAGTACTGATATGATAAGGGAAGTAATGCGTAAAATCGTGTCCAAGGAACTTCTTCCAACCATCTACGAGTCAAGCTACACAGCCTACCGTTCCCTTAGAATACCCCCACCACCTGAACTTGATGAGATTCTAATTGGATTCAGGGACCACGTTGATACTGTAAGTATAGGTGTGGAAGCTGTTATTGAAAGGGCCCTGAAAGAGGGTATAAGCATAGTTATAGAGGGAGTTCACATAGTCCCTGGCTTTATAAGGGATGATCTTGTAAACAGAAACAATGTTACAATGTTCGTACTAACCCTGCATGATGAAGATGTTCATAAAGGAAGATTTTATTCCCGATGCAGACAAATGTGGGCTAGAAGACCACTTAAACGTTATATGAACTATTTTGGAGCCATAAGAAGAACACATAAATATTTTGAAAGTCAGGCAAACAAACATCATATTCCTGTCATTGAAAACATTGATGTTACAACAACGATAGACTCCATAATAGAGGATATTACAAAGACCTATGGAAGTGAAGAAGATGTTGGAAAAGATAAAAGTTAAGGATGTAATGACAAAGGGTGTTATAACAGTTCCACCAAGTGAAGATGTTGTTTTTGCCTTTGAAAAACTCATGAAACATAAGGTAAGCTCCTTACCAGTGGTTGATGGTGATAAACTGGTTGGAATAGTCACAGCAACTGATCTGGGCCACAACCTCATACTTGACAAGTATGAACTGGGAACCACAGTTGAGAAGGTCATGGTGAAGGATGTTGTATGTGTGGATCCAGAAAAAAACCTTTTAGAAACAGTTAAAACAATGAATGACCATGGTGCTGAGGGTGATATAATAAATCAGCTCATTGTTATGGAAGATAAAAATATAAAAGGTATAGTATCTGATGGAGATATAATAAGGGCCATAAAAGTTTAAAACTTTTAAAGGACTTTTTTTTATATTCTTTTTATAGATAACTTTTTTTAAAAGATTTAGAATTTGAAATAACTTAAAATTCAGTATTTATTTTTAGATCAGCATCTGGGACGGGTTCAGCCACCTAAAAAAATATATTAAACCATTCATCCATCTCAATAAAATCATTAATAAGATCATAAAATCAATAAGATCATCCTTTTTTTCAACAAGTTCCATTAAACATTTTAAATATGAAAAACCCCGATTTAAACTTGTAATAATTTTAAAAAAAAGAACTATAACTCCTATTTAAAAATAAAAAGTATAAAAAAAAGTATTTAAAAATTATTAAGAATGTTGATGTTTTGCAGTCCTATTGGGTGTTGCGGGGAGTTACTCTGGGTATGAATGATTGGCATACGCTGGGATATTTCTTTCCAAGTTCCATTTCCAGTTTTTCAATGATTTCATCTTCGATTTCTTCACTTTCTTCAGTGGACACTGAAAAGCTGTTTCCCTCAAGCTTGGCCTTTATGAATTCTTTACCCATGCTTATCTCAAATTCTATGACTCTTCCTTCATCAACACTTCTTACAAGGTCCTCCATTATATTCTCACTTAACTTCAAGAGTTTCCTGCCTTCTGGTGTGTATATGTTTTCTTCTGTTGTAATTTTCTTTATAAGAAATGGTGCACAACCCTCTGTTCTTGCAGATTTTCTGTTTATCCAGAAGAGCACAGTCATCAACTTCTTGTGTGGATCCAGTTGGCTTTCAAATTCTAATGTTTTCATTCATGCAAACCCCCTAAAAATTTCCATAAATCAAGTTTTGCCCAATTGAAAGTTACTTAACCAATTTAATTACTTAAATGATGTCAAGTGGTTCCATTACAACACTATTCACATACCCCCTGCTGGTTAACGTCTTAAAATTATTGAAAATGTAGTTAAGAGTTTTTCAGTCCATGTCCTTAATTTCACGGGCCATTTGTTTTCCAATTTCGTAGCAATGGTCGAGTTCATCTTCCTCAGGAAGGTAGTTCACCTCGTAGTCTGTGGAAACTTCAAATCCACATTTTTCAAGTTCATCTGCAAGTTTCTTCACAGCTCTGCCGCTCCAGCCCATTGAACCAAAGGTTGCAGCTTTTCTTTTAGTACCCGTCATTTTGAAGTTCAAACCCCGTAGGTAGAATATGAGATCCCCCACACTGGGGTAGGGTTCGTTGAACATGGTTGGAGCTCCAAAAAGCACTGCTTTGCTCTGGAGTATGTCCTTCACGATTTCACTTCGCTCATCCTCATGGAGGAAGTACATTGAAACCTTCACTCCTTCACTCATAAGACCTTCTGCAATTGCATGGGCCATCATCTGGGTTGATCCATGCATGGTGTCGTAGACAACAGTTACCCTATCCTCACATTTTCCAGTTGCCCAGTCAGTGTAGGCACCTATTATCTGCATAGGATCCCTCCAGATCTGACCATGTGCAGGTGCAATTAACTTTATTTTATCGAGTAATTCCAATTTAGTTACTTCATCAAATTTTCTTAGTATAAGTCCTGAAAATGGGGTTAATAGGTTAGCATAAAACTTGCATGCCGCACCCATGAGCACATCTTCAGAGATTTCATCACTGAACCTCTCCATGAAACAGAGGTGCTGACCAAAGGCATCATTTGAAAAGAGAATCCCCTCCTCCATGAGCATTGTGAACATGCTGTCAGGCCAGTGAAGCATCTTAGCCTCGAGGAATGCAAGGGTTCTACCACCAAGATCAAGGGTGTCACCTGTTTTAACTGTGTGGAAGTCAACATCCTTGAGTGAAGGATAATGTCTTTTCAGGCCGTTAACAGCCACTGCTGTGCAGTAAACCCGTGCATCCGGGAATTTTTTGCACAGATCTGAAAGGGCACCGCTGTGATCCTTCTCAATGTGGTTCTGGATTATAACATCCACCTTGAACTCCCGGTTTTCCTGTTTGAATGCATCCTCAATCCTTCCCCACATCTGAGCTGAGCTTCCAGGATAGGTGTTGTCTATAACTGCAACCTTATCCTCTCCAAAAACCATGTAAGCATTGTAGGTTGTTCCATTAACTGTGTATCCATGATAATTTCTCAGATCCCAGTCCCTAACTCCAATCCAGTACACACCATCTGTGATTTTTATTGCATCGGCTTTCATTTTTCATTCCTCCAAAGTGAAACAAAGATTCAAAGTACTAAAAATTTCAATAAAACATTATTGTACCATAAATATTATTAATTATTGCTGGAGTTACATATAATTTTTATGTTAAAAGAGGTTTAAGACAAATAATTGGGTTTAGAAAGAGTTTTAAAGATTTAATTTAATCAAAATTTAAAAATGATCCGTTTTAGTATACTTCTTTAAAAAATTATCCCAGAAATCCAATTAAGTAGGAAGTTAGGAAGTAAAGGGATGCAGAGATCAGGATACATGCAGGGATGGTGAATATCCAGGTTGTTGCTATATGTTTTATAACGTCCAGCTTCACAGTTGAAGTTCCTCTGGCAAGTCCAACACCAATCACAGAACCCACAAGGGTTTGTGTAGGGGATATTGGCATTCCATAGAATGCAAAAAGCAGTGTTATTGTTCCAGCAGAAATCTGGGCTGAAAAACCCCTTGTTGGAACGAGTTCAGTGATCCTACGACCTATTGTATCGGTTATACGATTTCCTGCAATTAAAATTCCAAGGACCAGTCCAAGGGCACCTAAAAATTTTATTGAAAAACCCATGCTGGAGCCAACAGTAACGTACAGCACACCTGTTGCAGCTGCAATATCTATAGCACCAACGCCTAAAGCTGCCAGTGAAGAACTTCCTATTTGAAGGTATGAAAAAACCTTCTCCAGCCTGTCTTTGTAGGAGATGTTTCTGTTTCCAGGCTTCAAAAGCACCCTCTTCAGTATGAAGTAAACTGCAAAACCAGCTGCAAGACCAATGAGTGGAGATGTGAGCCAACTGAGTGCTATGTAACCTGCAGTAACCAGGTTGAGGTTGTGCAATCCTGCGTATGCAATTCCATAACCCAAAACTGAACTTACAATGGCATCGGATCCAGATATGGGTATCTTCTTTATGAGGGTTATGGTTATCCAGATTCCTGCAGAAAGGGTTATAACAAAGGCACCCAGAATTGACATGAACTCTGGAGGCACGATACCGCTGCCAACAGTCTTTATAACGTTAGTTCCAAGGAAGATAGCGCCGATAAATTCGAATAATGCCCCTAAAATAAGGGCATTTCTCATTTTAAGAGCTCCACTTCCAACAACAGTGCCCATTGAGTTTCCAATATCGTTGGCTGCAATGTTGAATGCCATGTAAACTGCAGTTACAATACCAATGATCAGCAGGAGTTCCATGTACAATAATTATGGAGTATAGATATAAAAATACTCTTTGCAATTCCTTAATCCTGAAATAAGCAGTATTCTCCCCATATAATCCCCATAGTTTTAACCAACATAGTATGAACGCGATCGCAAGGTTCAAATACTAAAAAGCACCAAGTTTAAATGGGCTAGACCGGAGGGTCAGGGGTCCTCTGTAAGCGCATATCCCCTATACGGCGCGGTTGAAGTTCAAGAGGCGGCAGGTTAACTGGGAAATGGCCCAGGATCTCGATGTAGAAACCTCGTCCCGCAGGATCAGTGGTGGCAGGGTTTCGGCTGTAGGGCCGGGGTTAACTGTCTTAACCACAGGAACGGATCAGGTCTGGAAAGAAGCAGTTCTACTGCGGACAGCTGATGCTTGTGGAGCAACGGGGTGGAGTCGGGTTTCTGGATCACCAGTTCTCAGGAGGCCTGTCCACTCTTGAACACGCCCACTTTTAAAAAAACCCTTTCAAAAAGGTTTCATGGAATCCTATTCCCTTTCATCAAATTTTTATGGAAGATTTAGGGCAAACTTTAAAAGGGAGTTAAATCTAACATTAAAATGATTCCAATTCAAAGAAGTTTTTTAAGGAACATTACTTTAAAAATATTCCTTTAAATATTGTTACTGTCGGGGTGGCCCAGCCTGGTACGGCGGTGGCCTGCTAAGCCACTGATCCCTTGGATCACCCGGGTTCAAATCCCGGCCCCGGCGCTTTAACCTATTACTCCTCATTTTAGCTACATAATCCCTTTAATATTAACCCTTTAATATTAATTTATTAATCAATTTATTTCAATTTTATTAAATTAATTCACTGATATTTCGTTTATTTACCAATTAAGTAATTATCTGAATTAATTACCCATATTCCCATGAAGTTTCCATTCAAATTATTTTAATATGAAATAAATTTTAATATGAAATAAACTGATTCTTATCTAATGGTTTGATTTCAATTTGGATACTGAAGAAATATAATAACTAAACCTAGTTTTTAAAACTCATTTTAGAATGTTTTATTCACAGATTCAACACATATTAATACTAGATTTATTTGTGAAATATCCTACCAAGAGAAGTTAAAAAAAGTTGAATTTTTATAGAATGATCTGGGTGAAAAAAAATGGAAATCATGTACGTATTACCAGTTTTAGCAGTTTTAGTTTCGTTTTCACATCTTTTTATAAGTAAAAAACCACGAACCAAAGATAGGGTTGTGGAAATCTTTTTAATGTATTTTTTGGTTATATTGGTAGGTTTAAGTTCTATATGGGCATTTATGGGTCATGCATTTGCCTCAGCGGAGGTTGCAGCCTATATTGGTTGGCCTGCTGGAAGTCCATTCCAGTTTGAAGTGGCATGTGCAAACCTTGCCCTTGGAGTTATAGGAATAATGTGCCTGAAGTTCCGGGACAACTTCTGGACTGCAACAGTTACTGCGTTCACCATATTTTACTGGGGAGCAGCATACGGCCATGTAATGGACATGATCCAGCATGGTAACCATGCACCAGGTAATGTAGGAGCCCCAATTTACTTCGATATTATACTCCCTACCATCTTAATAGTTCTCCTTGTAGCCCATAAAATTCTTGAAAAAAATAACCAAAAACAGTAATTTCATCTTTTTTTATTCTTTTTGCCGTGATAATCAGAAGGATATTACTGAGTTTATAATAAAATTAAGATTATAACAAATTTCAAGGACAAAAAAAAGTAGGAATATAAAATGCCCAAACCCCTCCTCAACAATTTAAAAACCTTTGAAAGATTTAAAAATGATAAAAAAACTGCCATAGTAACTGATGTGGATGGTACCCTGAGTGAAATAGCTCCAACCCCGGGGGAAGCTGTTTTAACCCCCTCCATGAAGGAGGTTCTTCTAGAACTGTCAGAGAAATTCTATATGGTTGCAGTTGTTAGTGGAAGACCTGTTGAAGATGTTATGAGGATGATTGGAATAAAAGGGCTTTTATACGTTGGTAACCATGGTATGGAATACATGAAAAATGGGCTTATCCATGTTGAGGAGGATACAAAAAGGTACCTTCCACTTATGAATGAAGCAGCTTGCAAAATAAAGGCGGAAGAATCCTGCAATGTTGAAGGAGTTCTCTTTGAGGACAAGGGGCTCTGCTTTTCAATACACTACAGACTCTGCAAGGATCCCAGTGCCAGAAAAATCTTGTTGAACACCCTTAAAAATATGGAAGAGCTGAAAGATCTTCAAATAAAAGAGGGCAGAAAGATAATTGAGATAAGACCCCCTGCAGGGTACGATAAAGGTAAAATTCTTGAAAAAATCATCACCGAACATGATATAAGCAAGTTACTGTATCTTGGAGATGATGTAACAGATGCAGATGCATTTCGGAAGCTGAATGAACTCAAAAGCCAAGGTAAGGTGGATGGTGAATCAATAATAATTCTCTCAGGTGAAGTACCCTCTAAAATTAAGGAGGATGCTTCTCACTTCCTTGAAAGCGTGGATGATGTTCAAAATTTTTTTAAATGGCTTTTAGATTAAATTAAATACTCTTGTTGTTGTTGAAGAACTCCTCAATATCCTTGAACTGTTCTGTGATCCAGTGGTATATGTTCCTTTCATTTATAATTCCCTTTAAACCATTGATACGTTTTTCACGTTCATTTTCATCCATTGTAACTGCTTGGTATAGGGCTTCAGCAGTCTGGGTCACATCAAATGGATTCACATTCAGGGAATAATCCTTAAGCTCTTCATAGGATCCAGCATGTTCTGAAAGTATTAAAACGCCGTTATTTTCATTTACAACAGAACCCTCCTTTGAAACTATGTTCATACCGTCACAGATCGGATTCACCATTAAACAGTCGTAATGTTTGAAGGCTGCAGTCACAAGGAGATAATCTGCCTTGAAGATCTCTTCGATTGGCTTCCAACCCTCCTTTGAATATTTTGCATTGATATGCCCCACTACTTTATGAATTTCCATCCTGTAATCCCTGTATTCATTGATCTGCTGTCTTGTTGGCTTTCCAGTGGTCAGAAATTTAACCTTCCCATGGAATTCAGGGTGCTTCTCAAGGAAAAGATCGTAGGCCTTAAAACCCCTTATTATATTTTTACTGAGATCTGCACGATCCGTTCTGTAGATGAGAAATGCATCCCCTTTGATCTCATGGATGGTCTTTTCCTTCTTTAGAACTTCATCTGTTTTTGACAGTTCTTCAAGCCCCTCATAATCAACAGAAATTGGATAACTCTTTACAAGAATTTCACGGCCTTCGTAGTGTACAGTATTATTTTCAAAGTCCACTTGGTCTGCGTAAGCTTCACAGGTCCTGAGGAAGTTGTTCACATATTTTTCTATATGAAAACCAACTATGTCGTTGGATAGTAGTCCAGTTACAATTGCCTCCTCCATGTAATCTGGTAAAATACAGAAGTACTCCGGCTGAGGCCATGGTATGTGAATGAACTGGCTTAAAAAAGTATCTTCAAGCTTTTCACGGATGTAAGCAGGACAAAGATAAAGATGGTAATCCTGCAGGATTATCAAGGCTTCCTTATCATTTGAATTTGATTCCTCCACAACCTTATCTGCAAAACGTCTATTAACATGAACGTAACCATTTTTCCACGCCTTATGGATTTTATCATCAATTTCAGGTGTGTATGGAGGATTCCACATGTAGTGCTGGACGAACCAGAGAAGAGGATTACTTATCACACTGTAATAATCTTCATACCTTTCAGGATCAACACTCACAAATGGAACCCAGAATTTGGGCTCATCCTCAGGCACAGGAACCCTACCATCTGGAAATTTCTCTGCAGCAACCTTATCCCCCTGAGTCATGGTACTGGCTATCCACGTTCCCTTCACAGTTTCCATAATTGGAAGCAAAGTTGATACAAGCCCTCCAGCACCCCTTCTACCTTCAAGAATTCCGTTATACCCCTCATGGAATTCCACAGGGCCCCTGTTGGATGCAACGATCAAATGTTTATCTGCTAAAAATTTATCTATCTCCTGAACTGGATCCTCCTTTTGAATAAAAAATCCCCCTCCACTATTTTAACACATAAAAACTCCTTAAAAATATTTAAATCATCATTTTTACCTTATCCACAATTATCTGTAATTTTTCAGATGATCTGGCTTCCATATACACTCGAAGTAATGGTTCAAAGCGTGAAGGTCTTACGAGTATGTAAGAATCCTCCCAATCAACTCTTACACCATCTGTAGTGTTCAAAACACCTTCGTTAACCAGAGAATTTTTAAGATCTTCAACAAGCTTGGCTTTCTTTTCATGTGGACACTTAACTGAAAATCCAGTTCTCTGATACTCTGGAATTTCTTCTGCAATCTTTGATAAGGGTTTGTTCTCTTTGCAGATTATTTCAAGCATCTTTACAGATGCAAACACCGCATCGAAGCAGGGATTAAATTTGGGGAATGTATAGAGTCCAGGTTCATCTCCACCAAAAACTGCTCCAGATTCAACAGTTCCATTTAAAACAAGATCAACAGGGGTTTTAATGATACTACCTCCATATTCGGACACTATTTCATCCAAGATTCTTGAAGCCACAACTGAAGACACAACAGTGCCCCCTGGATTTTCGCGCAATGCTTCGCGTGCAAATATTCCAAGGATGGTCTGGTCACGTATTGTATTCCCTTTTTCATCCAGAAATATTACTCTGTCACCATCGTTATCAATTGCAATTCCAATATCTGCACCAACAGACTTTATAAGGTTAGATATCATGGCAAGACTTTGGGGGCTGGGTTCTGAAAACCGTTCATCAGCTTTAGGGCCTTGACATCCAATTAGTATGGTTTCACATCCAAGCCTACCTAAAATTTCAGGGGCAAAGGGCACAGCTGATGCATTTGCACAGTCCAAAACCACCTTGGGGGCATGATCCTTTATAAGTTTTCCATCAACATTTGCAACAACGGCATCTATGTATTGAGCCTTGTAATCGTATACGTAGGATAGGGAACCTATATTCTCCCAGTTAACTTTTTCAGCACGTTCTGTTGCCATTGGAATTTTGTAGTTACTGAATATCTTAATGCTGATTTCATCAGAATGTAGATGGGATGTTGTGACAGTCATAACCACCTTTGCATTGTAAAAGCCGGCACCATAGTGGATTGCAGGTATTGGTGCCACACCAAAATCAATCACTTCAACACCTGCAGCTATCAAACCTGCAGTTGCAGCCCTTTTTATCATTTGAGAAGCTTGATTTGTATCTCTCCCAACCACAATGGTATTTCCGTTGCTTAAAAAGTTTCCCACCATGGTTCCGAGGTTGGATGCAAATTCATTGCTGATTTCGGAGTTTACAACACCCCTTACTTCCCTGACGTATAGAGACATTCTAAAAACTCCTTTTTATTCCAGATTGAGAGTTCATATGAATTAATTTCAAGATAATCTTAATATTTAATTCATCATAAATGTGATTTTAACTCAAATTTTCATTGTCCTATTTTTCATAACATTACAGCAACTTCTAGAAATCTGCATCCACAACTGAATCTGGAATTATATTGGTCTGGTTTGTTATGTGTCTTGATGATTTTACAATTGAATTTTTGCCTATCTCAACCCTACTGCCTGTAACAACTCCATTCTCTATGATGGTGTTTTCATTGATGGTGCAATGAGTGTCTATGATGCAGGCACTTAAAAATGAGTTTTCCTTCACAACACTGTCTGAGAGAATCACGGACCCCTGAATGGTGCTATTTTTTCCTATAAAAACTCCATCTCCAATAACAGTTCCCCTGGATATGGTACTTCCATCATCAAGAAAGCAGTTGTTTCCAATAACAACCGGTCCCTCTATGCGCACTTTTTTCCCGATATGAATATTTTTACCCAGCCACATATTCCCTATTTTACCAATACTCTGCTTTGCACGTTTTTTATAGATTTTCTCCCGAATTTTTCGGTTCAAAATATCATAGGTTGCTTTCAGGTAGGTTTCAGGCCTTCCAACATCGTTCCAGTAACCTTCAAAGATGTAGCCATATATTCCTGCATCTTCTGCTATCAACCTTGGAAACACTTCCCTTGAAAAGTCTATTTCCCCTTTTTTATCATCAAAGAAGTCGAATATTTCAGGTTCAAATATGTATATTCCAGTATTTGCAAGCTTACTGAAAACCTGGTCTGCTGATGGCTTTTCAAGGTAGTTTATTATCTTGGAATCCTCATCAAGCACAGCTATTCCGAAGTGGGCTGGATCCTCAACATGGGTTAAAACAAGGGTTGCTAAAGCTCCTTTATCCTTGTGAAACTTTAGAACATCCTTAAAATTAACGTTACTTATAACATCGCCACTTAAAACTAGGAAAGTGTCATCTATATATTTTTTAGCCTTTAAAACACTTCCTCCAGTACCCATGGGGGATTTTTCCACTGAATAGCTGATGTTAACTCCCATACTAGATCCATCCTGGAAGTGCTGCTTTAAGCTATCCGGCCTGTAGTTCAATGTCATTAATATATCTTTAAAACCCATAGATTTAAGTCTTTCCACAGTATGTTGGATTATGGGTCTGTTAACAAGTGGAATCATGGGTTTTGGTCTGGTAAACGTTAAGGGGCGCAGTCTTGTGCCCTTTCCACCAGCCATGATCACAGCTTTTACCAAAATAAACACCACCAAAAAAAAGGTTTATCTACAAATAAAACAGTCAAATGGCCTTTTTTAGCTATATTCTCTTTACTACTTTATGTTGGCCAAACAATAAATACCTATCGAAAAAAAGGTTTAAACTCCTTTAATGGGACTAAAAATAAATATAAAAGGAAAACTCAATTAAAAATCTGTTTTATACCTTTTAATAGTGCTCATGTTCAACAACTGGTTTTAAACATGTTACAAAATTTTTTCAAGTGCATTTGCAAGTCTTTTAATTCCTTCCACTATTTTTTCCTCATTTGAATTTGAGAAGTTCAACCTCATGGTGTTGATTTCAGGATCCTCAGCATAAAAAGCTTTTCCTGGGACAAATGCAACATTTTCCTTGATTGCAAGGTCAAAGAGCTCCATTGAAGAAACACCTTCAGGCAGTGTCACCCAGAGGAACATTCCCCCTTCAGGTTTTGTACACGTAACACCATCTGGAAAATATTTCTCTATGGAATTAACCATCAGATCCCTCTGCCTGCGGTACATGGTCCTTATTTTATCAAGATGTTTCTCCACATCGTATTGAGTGAGGAAGCCATGAACTATCCTCTGGGCAAGGTAATTGGAATGAAGATCAGAGGCCTGCTTGGCTGTAACCAGTTTGTCCATAACTTCTTCTCCAGCAGCAACCCATCCCAGCCGAATTCCAGGGGCAACAACCTTTGAGAACGAACCCAAAAGCACAGAATCTGGTAGAAACTTTTTAATTGGAGGCAGATCTTTACCCATAAATCTGATCTCTCCGTAGGGATTATCCTCAACTAGAACTGTACCGCTTTCCCTGAGTATCCCTGCAACTTCCCTTCTTTTATCTTCAGAGTAACTTATTCCAGTGGGATTCTGGAAGTTGGGAACACAGTAAAAAAGCTTGGGCTTCTCCTTCTTCAAAAGGTTTTCAAGGGCAACTGTATCAGGACCATCCTCCATGAGTTTCACAGAGTGAAATTTTGGTTCGTACATTCCAAAGGCCTGTATAGCAGCAAGGTAAGTGGGATGCTCAACAACCACACCATTGTCCTTGTTGAGGAAAACCTTACCCACGAGATCCAGTCCCTGCTGAGAACCGTTGGTTATTAATATTTCATCAGCATCAACCTTTAAACCACCCTTACAATACCTCTGAGCAATATATTCTCTAAGAGGTTTGTAACCCTCTGTTGTGCTGTACTGCAGAGCTTCACGACTTTCAAGTGTTAAAACTTTTGATGCAGCTTCTGCAATTTCAGTGTGTGGAAATGAATCCGGGTTTGGAAGTCCTCCACCAAAGGAGATGATATTAGAATCCTCTGTAACCTTCAATATTTCTCTTACAAATGATTTTGGAACCTTTGACATTCTATCTGCAAATAAATCTTTCATTTGAATCTCCATCCTAATTTTTAAACTCGTAACTTAAAAAGTTGATGGAAAAGGGCATCACATTTTTTTAAAAAATCGTAGAAATTTGGAATTATGGGAAACCTTTAAAAACTTATAAATTAACAAAAACTTTTAAAACAGGCTTAAAAACATTATCAAGGTTCTTTTCTTGTTCCGTACTGTTTAACATGTTTCCAGGCATCATGGTAAACCTTAAAATCATCAGTTTCTGAGTATATATTCATATTTTCCCTTCCAAACACCTTTCTATCCGCCCCAACAGGACAGACCTTTATACAAATACCACAGGGAGATCTCAGCTCTTCCCTGAGCTTTTTACTTCGCAGGGCACAACTCAACTTGTCCATGGGTGGTGGAAAATATTTGAAGTCATTTGGGGGATAAATTGCATTTACGGGACAGCTACCAACACATCGCATGCAGAGCGTACACAGATCATCTTTTTTCGGAATTTCAGTTTCGAACTTTGCAGTTGTGAATATGGACGTGAACCTGACTCTGGGACCGTACTCTGGAGTGAGGATAACGTTGTTCAGTCCAATTGAACCCAGACCCGCAAGGTAAGCAGCATGTTTGTGGGAGAAGAATGCCATGGGCTTTTTAAGAAGAACCTCAATATCCCCGTAACCATCACGAGGCAGATAAATTGAGGGACAACCTTTATCAGTTAAGAAATTTGAGATTTCATAGGCCTTCTGGTCTAAAAGTGCGTTAACAGTTTTGTAGTGTTCATGGTAATATATAGATGGGGCTGTTTCAACTATGGGAAGCTGAACAGGCAGTCCTATAACCACAACTGTTTTTGCCTCAGGATATATGGATTGGGGCCAGAATTCTCTGGGTATCCACTCTCTGAAGGTGTTTGGAAGTTCTTCTGGAGGTTTTTCCCATCTTTCAACCGGTGCAAATCCCACCAAAGGTACTCCGAGTTCCTTGCACCTCACGAGCACTTCTTCTTTGAGGGATTTGGCTTTTTTTGTGGGGCTCATTTCATTCAACATTATTTTTTTTTATTTAATAAAATCTTACGTTAGGAAATCTGACTTCAGCTTATTTCTGCATCTTTTAAAACCTTGATTATCTTTTAAATATTTTAAAAGCCTTAAGCCCTTCAAACCACAACACGCTGATGAGTCCTGCAGTTAGGCATATAAATACGTCCTTTGGATGGAGAACACTGAAGCTGAATAAGTTGCGTAGAGGTTCGAAGCAGAGTACAAGGCACAGAAACAGTACTGCACCGCCTACGATCCACCACAGTGCAGAATTGGGCGATCTGATGGTGGTTATTATGGTGCCTGACCATGAGAGGTTGGTGAATATCAGTCCAATGTTGGCGATGATAAGGGTGGTGAAACTGAGGGTACGGGCATTGAGTTCTCCCATGCCTGTGTAAAGGGCAATAACGAAGACGCTCAACACTATTAAAAGAACACTCAAACCCTGCATTATGCTCAATCCAATGGTTCTCCTGTCGAAGAGGGGTTCTGTCATGCTTCTCGGGGGTTTTTTCATAATACCCTCTTCTGCAGGTTCAGCCTCAAAGACTATGGAACAGGCAGGATCGATGATGAGCTCAAGGAAAACTATGTGGACGGGCAGAAGCACCAGTGGCAGCTGGAAGATCACTGGAATCAGTGACATGCCTATTATTGGAATGTGAACCGATAGTATGTAGGCAGTTGCCTTTTTCAGGTTGTCGAAGATCCTGCGGCCCATCTTCACAGCCGCAACAATGGATGAAAAATCATCCTCCAGAAGAACCAGTGATGATGATTCCCTTGCAACATCTGTACCCCTACCACCCATACTCACACCGATCTGGGCAGACTTCAGTGCAGGTGCATCGTTGACACCATCACCTGTCATTGCAACCACATCCCCACGTGCCTTCAGGGCGTTTACAATGCGGAGTTTTTGCTCTGGCACAACCCTTGCAAAGATGTTCATGGATCCTATCATTTCCTGAAGTTCACCATCCTCAAGCTTGTCCAGTTCAGCTCCACTCAGAACATTTTCCGGATCTTTTAGACCTATTTTCTCGGCTATCTTCTGTGCTGTTCCCTTGTAATCTCCTGTGATCATCACAACCCTGATCCCAGCACTGTAACACTCTTTTATGGCATCAGAAACACCTGAACGAACAGGATCCATGAAACCTATGAGTCCCATGAATTCGAATTTGAAGTCGTGCTGTTTTTGGGGAAGTCCAGTTTCTCTAAATGCAGCTCTGGCAACTCCAATAATACGAAGACCTTCACCTGCCATTGAACCTATGTTCCGGGAAAGCCTTTCCATCTGCACATCATCCAGATGACAGAGATCTGCAACAGCTTCCGGAGCACCCTTGGCAGCTATTATGTAATCCTGACCATCTGGAGATTTCCAGACATGGGACATTGCAAGCAACTCACCGGAGAGAGGGTACTCATGTATCAGAGTCCAGTCATCGTGGATGTGTTCTGTATTGGAAAGTGTGGCTTTACCAAAGGCCTTCAGTGATCTTTCCATTGGGTCAAAGGGGTCCCTTTGACTTGCAAGTATGCTGAACTCAACTATCCCATGGAGATCCTCTGGAATGTTGTCAGTTCCTGTTTCATTTCCATATTCATGGGATTTCAGGTTGTAGTACTTCCCGTCTGTAAATATGCTGGTGACCGACATTTCATTCATGGTTAAAGTGCCAGTTTTATCCACACAGAGAACTGTTGCAGAACCAATGGCCTGAATTGCCTGTGAACGTCGTGTTAAAACCTGTTTTTGTGATATTCTCCATGCTCCAAGTGCCAGGAAGATGGTGAGTACCACTGGAATTTCTTCAGGCAGAATTGCCATTGCAAGGGTTATACCTGCCAGAAATCCATTCAACCAGTCATTTCTTGTGAGGCCGTATATGATAACCACAGCTGCACAGAGAAGAACTCCTGCCAGTGCAAGGTTAATAACAAACTTTCTACTCTCCTTCTGAAGGGCTGTGTCCTCTGTTTCAAGGGTTTCAAGGCGCATTCCTATTTTACCAATTTCAGTTTCCAAACCCGTGGCTGTGACCTGTGCCACACCCTGGCCCTGGACAACCAGGGTTCCAGAGAACACTGAAGGAAGACCATCACCTCCAGGAGGGTGCATGTCCATGATTCCTTTACACGGAACCTTGTGCACAGCAATGGATTCCCCTGTGAGTAAAGATTCATCAACACTTAAATTGGTGCAGGACAGTACAACAGCATCTGCAGGAACACGATCCCCTTCTTCAAGAATCAGAATATCATCAAAAACAACTTCACGACCTGCTATCCTCTTCTTATGGCCATTGCGTATTACCTGTGCCCTGGGACTTGACAGATCCCGCAGAGCCTCCAGTGTGCGTTCAGTTTTTCGCTCCTGATAGAATGTGATGCCCATTATAAGGAACACAAATCCCATGAGCATCAGTGCCTCCTGAAGGTCGCCCAGGATGAGGTAGATGGTTCCGCATGAAATTAAAAGGAGAAACATGGGCTCGCGAACAACATCCAACATGATCACAAGGAAGCTACGCTCACGGGCAGAGGGTAGCTCATTGTAGCCATGTTCTTCAAGCCTCTGGGCAGCTGCTTCTTCAGAAAGCCCACGGATATTTTTGATATCCAGATCATCCATAAATCGTCACCATCAAACCTTTATGGATATTAATATTAATTATTCAAAGTTTAGGAGATAAAGTTATCCTTGTGGTTGGTTTTCTCTGATTCAATCAACACAGAACTCCTCATCGTTATCCTCATCCCTTGGACAGACATGGACTGTTACTATGTTTATGACATCAACATCCTTGATTATGTTCTTTTCAACGCTGTGGGCAATTTCATGTGCTGCTTTAAGACTTAAATCCCCTTCAACAGCAACATGAAGGTCAACTGATGCATATGGTCCAAGATAATTTATTCTAACGTTGTGAATTCCAAATGTGCCTGGAACCGACATTGCAGCGGTCTTTATGTTGATCATGATGTCCCTGGAGGGTACAGTGCCCATTATGTTGTTGATGTTGTCCCTTCCTATGTCGAAGGCAGTTTTCAGGACCATGAATGCAATGAAAATTGCTACCAGTGGGTCCAGTATTGGGAATCCCATCCTTGAGCCAACAACACCAACGAGTATGGCTGCACATGAGAATATGTCCACCTTCTGATGGTGTGCATCTGCAACTATGGCTGGACTGTTTATCTTCTTACCTGCCCTCATCATGTAGGTTGTCATTGCAAGATTTGCACCAACACCAACAACAGCCATGACTGCAGCTATCATTTCAGGGGGATTCAAAGCCATTCCAAGAACCAGTTTCCTGTAAACCTCTGAAAGTATTTCAAATGCAATGATTCCAAGGAAAAGAACTATTATAAGGCCTGCAAGGGGTTCAGCCCTGCCGTGGCCATAGGGATGTTTGCTGTCAGGGGGTTTGAGTCCGATCTTAAATCCTACAGATGTTACTATGGATGTTAAAACATCTGAAAATGTGTGGGCAGACTCTGCAACAAGGGCCATACTGCCAGAAAGCATTCCCACAACGAAGTTCAGAACAGTTAAAACAATATTTCCTGAAATTGCAAGGGAAACAGCCTTCCTACCCACTTTTTTCCTTTCCTCAACATCCAAAGTAACACACTCCTGAATTATAACACATTTGAATTTAGACTGAGATTAACTTTATTAGAACTTCAACTATAAAAATAATGTGGTTTTTCAGCTTTAATTGAAGTTAGTTTAACCTAACATTGAATTTTAAGTTACTTAATGAGAATTAAGACTTTAAAAACTGTTTAATTTCAAATATGGGCTATATTAATTATTTTTTTTAAAAGATAGGAGTGATCAGCTGTTCATTCTCTCTAAAAAATAGGAATGAACCTGAGTAGTAAATATAAAAAACATGGGATCCTGAAGTCATAATTCATAAAGAAAGTATAATCCATAAAAAAGTTGAAAAAACTAGAAAATTATAAAAAATTTAAGGATTATTTTAAAAAATAAGGAATTTCATGGACTCTTATTGTGATTAACCAATCCATGATCAATCAATTCTCAAATCTTCAAGCCTGTCCATTGCCCTGTTGATGTTCTCCTGGGAAGTTGCATAGGACAATCTAACATTTTCCTGCCCATACTTTCCAAAGGAACTTCCATGAACAGTTATAACATCCCTCTTCAAGGCCTCTGCAACGAACTTTTCAGATTCAGGTACCTCTGGAAATGCGTAGAAAGCACCCTTTGGAGTTGGACATTCTATTCCAAGATCCTTCAAACGTTTAAGAAGAAGATCTCTCCTATTCCTGAATTCCCCAACCATTTCACCCACACTGTCCTGGGGTCCTTCAAGGGCTGCAAGGGCTGCACTCTGGGATATGGAAGTTGCACAGGCAGTGGTGTACTGATGAACCTTCAAAAGTTCCTCAGTTAACTCTGGACTTGCTGCCGTGTAGCCAACCCTGAAGCCTGTCATTGCATAGGCCTTTGAAAACCCGTTTATGGTCACAACGTTTTCAGAGTAGCTTCCAGGACTGTAATGCTTCTCATCGTAGATGATCTTCTCGTATATCTCATCGGATATGAGGGTGATATCATGATCATCTGCAATTTCAGCCAGGCCCCTAACATCTTCCTTCTTCATAACCCCACCTGTTGGATTGGAGGGAGAATTCAGGACTATGGCCTTTGTTTTATCTGTTAGGTTTTCAAGCACGGTTTCAGGGGTTGTTCTGAATTCAGTACTTTCTTCAAGTTTTATCGGTACTGGAACCCCTCCTGAAAGCTTCACACATGCTGCGTAGGATAAAAAACCAGGATCAGGAACAAGCACATGGTCTCCTTCATCAACAAGGGCCTGCATGCACATGAAAAGGGCTTCACTGGCACCAACAGTCACTATTATGGATTCAGGGTCTTTTTGAATATGATTGTCCTGATCCAGCTTCTTTGAAATGGCCTCCCTCAACTCAGGGATTCCCTTGTTCACTGTGTAGTGTGTTAATCCCTCGTCAAGGGCCTTTCTGGCTGCTTCCCTTATATGGGCTGGGGTGTTGAAGTCTGGTTCTCCAAGTCCCAGACTTATGGTATTTTCCCCAGCAAGTTCGAACATCTTCCTTATTCCGGATAAACTAACTGACTCAACTCTTTTTGAATATTTCATAAGCATTACCATATTTATTTTTAGCATAGATTGTATAAATAGGGAACATGTCTGAATCTGGATTGAAACGTTCACTGGGCCTTTTTGATGTGGTGAGTCTTGTGGTTGGAACCATAGTCGGGGCGGATATATACATCGCAGCATCCTTCGGAGCCGGATTTCTGGGCCCATCCTCAATATTTGCATGGATCATCGCAGGATTCATGGCAATAATCATAGCAATGTGCTTTGCTGAATGCTCATCATTAGTTCCAAGGGTTGGGGGCCCATACTCATATGCAAGGGAAGCCTTTGGAGATTTAACTGGTTTTCTGGCGGGATGGTCTCTTTTAATATCTGCGTGGAGTGCCATAGCAGTATTTCCACTGGCATTTGTATCGTACCTCCTCTACTTCTATCCTGCAATGTCTGGATGGGAGCAGACAGTGATAAAATTTCTATTCGTACTCTTCTTAACCTTTGTAAACTACAGGGGAGTTAAAGGGGCAGGAAAACTCAACGACGTATTAACGGTTTTAAAAATTGCACCCATCTTCATATTAACCCTGATTGGAATTGCATTTTTCATTCTCAACCCCTCCAATCTTGTATCCCATTTCACACCAGTCTCTCCACTTGGATTTGGAGGGCTTGGAAGCGCCCTTGTACTTATATTTTGGGCCTACGTGGGCTTTGAACTTGTGACAGTACCTTCCGATGAAATAATAGATGCAAAAAGAACCATTCCAAGGGCAATATTAATGGGCATGGGTATTGTAACCCTTTTTTACGTGTTGACCAACTTCGTTATCATAGGCACTGTTCCGTGGAAGGAACTTGCAGCATCATCTGCACCCCTTGCACTGGCAGGATATGCTGTTATGGGGAGTATAGGGGCTATTTTCCTGACTTTGGGTGCTTTATTTTCCATTTCAGGATCTGATGAGGCAGGAATCCTATCCTCTGCAAGGATACCCTATGCAATGGCAGGAGATGGTCTTTTACCCCAGGCATTCTCCAAGGTCCATCCAAAGTACGGCACACCCTACGTTTCTCTCATTGTACAAAACAGTGTAACCCTTGTAGCTGCTATTTTTGGAACCATAAGCCAGCTCATAGTTATCTCTGTATTCACACTTCTCTTCTGTTACCTTTTAACCTGCGTATCTGTCTTCCCATTGAGGAAGAAGTTTGAAGGTGGAATAAAACTCCCGTGGATAGTACCAGCTTTAGGAATTCTCATATGTATCTACATGATGACCCAGTGCAATCTGAACCAGGTAGTTACAGGAGTTGTACTCATAGCCCTGGGAATACCCATATTCTGGAGGTATGCTACAGGAGAAGAGATTGAAGCTGTAAAACGTGACATGGTCATGGGAAGGGGTATGTTCTCACGGTGGGTCATGTATCCTGAGAAGGCTTTAGCCCATTTTTTAGTACATCTTTACAGTATCTTGAGGAAAATCTACGTACTCTTTTTCTCCCGCAGTTGAGGTTTTAATGCATTCCTCTCTTTAAATGCTATAATTTTCCATTTTAAGACCTATGTACGGTTTTGAATTGATATGGTGTGTGGATAGTAAATAAGAATAATAATATTAAGAATAATAATAAATTCTCAGGATAGTTTAAAGAATAAAATTGAATCTGCTGACCTTAAGAAGAATTTAAACCTTTTATGTTGATTTTATTCAATATAATGGGAAATAAAAGGTTATTGAGGTTCAAAAAAAGAATATGGTTGATCATATCTTGATTTCAACTTCAAGGACATGATCCATGTACCTGGGTACACATTAATATTTATTTCTTCAGTTTATTCAAACCAGTAACAATCAGTGATTGCCCAGTTTGAATTTCATCTGATGTTCTAACATCACCAGTATTCCCGATCCAATCTGTGAACTTTCACTCTCTGCATAGATCTCAGTGCTCTTCGTTGTTTTAGGAACTGTTACAGTTTTCTTTTCCTTTACCAGTGGTTCTTTATAGGTTAACTGTATTATGCTGATAGCTTGCACTGTTTTATGGTTTTTATTAACTGTTTTTGTGGTGCTGGTTTTGTCTGTGGTTGTTTTTGTGCTGGTTTTTTTTGCACTGCTTTTTGCCGTAGTTTGGATGGTGTAAGGTGTTAATCTTAAACTCGTACCTGAGATCTTCTCCCATCCAGTTTGCATGTCGTAGTCACAGTCACAATTGGAACAGGTCCACTGTCCACCGTCACAGTACTTACTGTAGCTTAAAGTACCGTAACTGTGACACTGAGGACAGTAATTCAAGAATGTGCCCTTCTCATAGGCCCAAACCCCGTGGCTACCTGTTGCCTTAGCCACCGCAGTTACGTATTTACCTGTAACAGACACATTGTATGGTTGGTTGGTTCCTGCAATGGCAGGACTAACTGATAGTAATGTTAATGACAGGATAACGAATATCCTGAATAAGTTTCCCTTAATATAACCGCCTCCTACTCGGTTTCATGGATTTTTCCACGCCTTGCTTTGCAGTAGGTCGTGAATGCCACATCGCCACATTAGGAGTTAATAATTCATCTTCAATGCCTCCCTATAAAATAAAATGAGCATATCATCTGTATCAACAAGGAACATAATTCCATTAAAAAATACAGAAAAAAACTAGAAACCCAATTTAAATATTGACTTCAACAACTTCATATTAGTGTAAGTTCTCTTTTATTATATATTCTAATATTTATAGGTTTCGGTTTCCATGTGAACTAATTTTTGATCATTGAACATGTCATGCTGAAAATAAAAAAATTAGAATTGGAATTAAAATATTTAATCCTGATACTGGAACTTAATCACAGGAACCGCAGTTGTAACAGCCGAAGGTTTCACACCATGGGGTTATATTTCCATTAAGGGCTTTTTCATGTTCTTCTTTAAGAAAGGCATCACTCACTCCAACGTTTACATCGTGCCATGGAAAACCTTTCTTGGGATCTATTTCAGCCCCAAATCTCTTCCACTCCCTCATTGGAACCTTTTTTTCCAGGGATCTTTCTATGAAATCCCCCAAATCTTCTCCCCCATTTGAGAGAACGTACTGTATGAGTGAATTTTTAGGGCTCTCCATCTTAAAGGATTTAAGGTTTACCTCTGATTTCAGGTACTTTGCATTTGATTTTATCACGTCAAAATCGAATTTTTCCCACTGGAAGGGTGTGTGGGGTTTGGGTATGAATGGATTCACACTCACACGAAATGCATTACTTCTCGTGGATAACTTACTCAACCTTTTAATGGAATGTGCCATACATCTGAGGTCTTCAGATGTTTCCAATGGAAGGCCCATGAGGAAGTAAAGTTTAACATTCATCTCATGTTTAAAAGCTGTTTGAATGGTTTCAATCAGTTTTTCATCAGTTATGGGTTTGTTAACAACCTTCCTCAGCTTCCATATGGATTCTGGGGCAATTGTAACAGTTTTAAGTCCGCTCTCACGCAGTATGGTTAATAATTCATCTGAAATGGACTCAATCCTCAGCGAGGGAGTTGTGACCTGAAAACCCCTCTCAGAAAGACCCAGACAGATTTCTTCTATATGTGAGTGGTCTGAAACTGCAGCCCCTATCAATGCTATTTTACTGAGCCCAGTGGCTTTCCTGCCCTTTTCAGCCACTTCAAAGAGCTTTTTCAGGGGCATTTCACGCCTTGGTCTGTACATGCACCCTGCCATGCAGAACCTGCAGCCCCTTGCGCATCCGCGTGAAACCTCAAGGAGGAAGGACCTCCCAAAGGCGGGTAAAAACTCTTTATCATCTGTTTCAGGAACAATCTGCCTTACAGGGTGCCAGGCATCTTCCATTTTCTTCACAACCTGGATCTTAACAGGGTTTCCAGGTAGGTAAACTCCAGGTATATCAAGGAAGGCATCCAGATTCTCTCTGGGCTTTTCAAGTTCCATGAATCTGTCAAGAACGTTGTCCAGGATGACTTCAGCTTCTCCAACCACGAAGAGGTCCACGAACCTTGACATTGGCAGGGGATTTGAACTTGCACAGGGACCCCCAGCAATTACCAGAGGATCATCAGAAGTTCTGTCCTCCTTTCTCACGGGAATACCTCCGTCACGCAGCATTTTAAGCACGTTAACGTAGTCCTGTTCGTACTGAAGTGAAAAGCTCACCACATCAAATTTTTTCAGGGGAGTGCTGGTTTCAAGACTCCTTGCATAGGGATAAACAACTCTCTGGCAGTAAATATCTTCTCTGGAGTTTAAAAAGTCGTAGATTATATGGAAACCCAGTGAGGACATTGCACTGCGGTAGAGGTTGGGGTAGCATGATGCGAAGTTCACCTCAACATTTCTGGGATTTTTCAAAACAACGTTGTGTTCCTGGAGCATAATCTATAATCTAAACAAGATACATAATCAAGATATCGGATTGAAGTTAATATTGGAGGGTGTGGTTTAAGATTGTAAAAATGGATATTAACCCTCCCTTCTAAACTGTTACATTAAAATTTCATTAAATTTTTAAAAGATAAGGATATTCATGAATTAAAACTTTCATTAAAATTGAATCAATTAAAATCAAAGGAATGGTCCAAATGAATGATAAACCCTACAGGAAAGTGGCAGTTGGCGGAACATTTGACAAGTTCCATGAAGGTCACAGGAAGCTTGTTGATAAGGCCTTTGAAATAGGCAGTTACGTTGTGATCGGTGTGACTTCAAATGAATTTGGAGGGGCAAAGGGCAAAATTGAACCATGCAAAATACGAATGTCCAATTTAAGATCTCTTCTCCAGGAAAAACCTCCAGATTATGATATACAGGAGTTGAACGAACCCTACGGAACAACCATCTTTGATGAAGAAATAGATGCCATCGTTGTGAGTGAAGAAACAGAACCCACAGCCCTTGAAATAAACAGGATAAGGCGTGAAAATGGGATGAAGGCCCTTGACATTCTAAGTATTGGAATGGTGCTTGCAGAGGATGGAAGGCCCATTTCATCCACGAGGATACGAAAGGGGGAAATAGACAGGGAAGGATCAATTATAATGGATGATCAATGATCTTTTTTCAAATTTTCAGTTATTTTTTTTCAAATCTGGAGGAATCCCTATGAAGGTTGCAGTTGGATCCAGAAACCCAGTTAAGATCAGGGCAACGGAGAATGTTCTAAAAAACTTTTACAAGGATATCCAGGTTTATGGTGTTGATGTGGATTCAGGGGTACCTTCACAACCCTTGGGACTGGATCAGACCATAAAAGGTGCAGTTAACAGGGCTAAAAATGCTCATTCCCGTGATGTTGACCTGAGCGTGGGCATAGAATCTGGGCTCATGGAAACACCCTCCTCAATAACGGGTTACATAGACCTGCAGTGGTGTGCAATCTTCGACGGCAACAGGGTAACCCTTGGTGTGAGTTCAGGATTTGAATATCCACCCGGAGTTATAGAAGAAGTTTTAAAGGGACGTGAAGTAGGTGATGTTATGGATGAGGTTACAGGAATTTCCAACCTGGGTGAGAAGACAGGGGCTGTGAGCCATTTAACCCATGGGCTTCTGGACAGGGTTGGTAACACTGAGCAGTGCGTATTGATGGCCATGGTTCCGAGGTTGAATGAGAGTGTTTATTTTGGGGATTAAACCTAATTTTAGTTTTATTAATCCTTTTTAAAATAAGATATAATCTGATTCATACTTTTATTTATTCTATTTTGTTCAAAACCTTGAAGTGCTTTGGAAGGGGCTTTATCTTTGCAGGGGTGCCTATTGCAAGGAAATATGGGGGCACGTCACGGGTAACAACTGCACCTGCAGCCACCATTGCACCCTCACCAACTTCAATGCCTGATAAAAAAGTGGAATTGGCACCTATGGATGCATTTCTGCGAATTACAGGGCCTTTAAGTTCATAATCTGTCCTTATTGGATATCTGTCATTTGTGAAACATGAACATGGACCAATAAACACGTAATCCTCAATGGTGCTGTTTTTTGGTATGTAAACATTGGACTGTATGCTCACATTATTTCCAATGGTGCAGTAACCTTCAATCACGCTGTTGGTCCCTATGAGAACGTTGTCACCGATTCTGGTTTTCTCACGGATGGTGGTCCCATGGCCCGTTCTGAAGTTATCCCCAATCTCAACATCGTTGTATATAACAGTGTTTGAACGGATAACTGCGTTCTTTCCGATTTCTGGAGATCTGGACATCCTTTTGTATTTTATTCCCAGAGTCACATTCTCATCCAGTTTTGAATTTGAGAGTGTTTTGGAATTTTTGGATGCAAACAGTAAATCTTTGAGGTTTGTCATGTTTTGACCTAATTACATTGATACTAGAATACTATTTTTTACTATTAATTGTTTTGTATATTCACCCAAAAATAGTTTCATTTTTTTATTTTTAATAGTTCTAATTTTAGTTAAATGAAATATGAATTACTATAATTTAAACCATAACTTTTTAAATGGTTTGTATTAAAACTCATTATTAAATTTTCACTTTAAGAACGGAAAAGAATAAATTTTTACTATTATTAGGAGTAGATAATATTTTAAATAGGGAATTTTTTCAAAAAAATAGGGATATACTCATTGTTTTAGTCATCTACTCTGTTTTAGCAGTATTTCTATTTAATTATTATAAATATCTTATAAATGCAGATGGTATTTCATATATAAGCATTGCTCAAAATTATTTGAGGGGTGATTGGGAAAATGCTATCAACGGTTGTTGGAGTCCTCTATTTTCATGGTTATTAATTCCCTTTTTATTATTTGTTAAAACACCATTATATGCCTCATTTGTAGCTAGAACAATATCTTTAATTGCAGGATTTTTTATCCTAATTGGAGTGGATGATTTATCTAAAAAATTAGGTATAGAAAGGATATTCAAATTGCTAATTTTATTTACCAGCATACCAATTACATTGTCATTTGCATTTGGCGATATTACCCCGGATCTCTTGGTTACGTGTCTTGTTATATATTATTTGATCATTATTTTTGACCCAAATTACTCAAATAAATTATCAAATGGTTTTTTTTGTGGTATAATTGGTGCAACTGCATATTTAGCTAAAAGTTATGCTTTTGCTTTTTTCATTGTTCATTTTATTCTTTTCAATTTGATTTATTACTTTAAAGAGAATTCAAAAGTGAGAAAGAAAAATGTGATGAAAAACTTTTTTTTAGGAATTTCCATATTCTTTGTTATAAGTGGAGTTTGGATAGGTACAATAAGTGATAAATACGGAGAATTAAACCTTGGAACGGCAGTTGAATATAATCATGATCTGGTTGGTCCAGAATCCCAAGGACATCCAATGCATTATCAAGGTCTTCTAAAACCTTCCAACAAAAATGCCGTGAGTGCTTGGGAGGATCCATCTTACCTTAAAATGGAAAAGTGGAGTCCTTTCCAATCAGAATATTACTTCAAGCATCAAATAAATGTTATACTTGAAAGTTGTGTCACAATTATCAAATATTTTGAATACTTCTCAGTCTTTTCCCTATTGATAATCGTGTTTAGCATGATATTTATTACACGATCCGTTTTTAAAGACTCAAGAAATAATTTAATCTTTCTACTTGTAACGCTGGTCATTTACTGTGGGGGATATACGTTTGTCACTGTGGAATTAAGATATGTTTTTTTAGCTTGTATTTTACTGATAATAATGGCTTTTTACATGGTTAATAACTTACATAATCTAAAAATAGTTAACATGAAACTTGTAAACGTTTTATTAATTCTTTTAATGTTATCATTTGTATTAATACCTGCAGTTGACTTGTTTCAGTGTGCTAATATAGGTGAAGCAAACTACAAGTTGAGTCAAAGTTTGGCAACAGATTATGGGGTACATGGAAATGTTGCTTCTAATGGGGCGTGGGAAATAACTTTAAACATGGTTTATTATTCAGATTGTAAATATTATGGTAAAACAAAGAAAACCAACAGCTCAAACGATTTAAAATGTGAGTTAAATGATAACAGCATAGATTATTACTTCGTTTGGAAGGATTATGGTAACCTTACCCCCTCAGGTTACAAGGAAATAACCAACTGTAAAATAGAAGGTCTCAAAATATACGTACCTGTTGAAGAGAATTAAATCTCATAGATATAATTATAATATCTTTAAATAAATTAAAAGGTTAATACGTCAAAAAAAGAATTAATATTCACTTTTATTATAATTGTACAGATATTAGTATGATTCTACCTTAGGTTAGAATAAACCTTCATATTTGGAATTTAAGATAATGAAAGAAACTTTTACAGGTTCAAAATGGTCTTTCTTACAGGTAGGTTTTAAGTCTGTTGTTGTGAAAAACAGCTTGAAACTTCACGGTTCTCAAGAAGGGTTGTGAAAAAAGCAGAATCCCACATATTTTAAATCATGAAAATGGGAATGTAATTAATTTGGGAATCTAAATAATGATTATTAGAGGAGTAAAATGTCCAAAAAGAAATTAGCAGTTACAATCACAATTATTTCCATCATATTTTTAGTTGGATTCCTTTTGAGGGTGGAATCAACTCACATTCCTGGAGTTTCAACCGTTGAAAAGGCTTATTATCAGGATCAAAATGGCCTTCCATACATGTACGAACCAGATTCATACTACAACTACAGGTTAACCAAAAACTATCTGGAACATGGATACATTGGAGATACTAAAGTAAATGGTAGACAATGGGATTTTCATTCCTATGCTCCTTCAGGCGTCCCAATGGACTATCCCCCACTCATAGTTTATCTCACAACCTTTGTCTATAAATTCATAAATCTTTTCGCATCTGTTCCCCTCATGGTAATCTGTTTTTGGTTGCCCGCCTTTGTGGGCCCGCTTGCTGGAATTGTGGCTTACCTATTTGTTCGGAGGTATACCAACAATTATGGGGCATTTGCTGCAGGTATTCTAGCAGTAACTGCTCCTCTATACTTTGTCAGAACTGTTCCAGGTTGGTTTGACACGGATATGTTTAATATATTTTTCCCAATTCTGGTTACATGGCTTTTTGTTGAAGCAATGAATGCTAAAAAATTCAAGAATCAGATTGTAATTTCAATTTTAGCTGCCTTTTCCATGTTACTTTTTGCACTGGCATGGAACGGTTGGCAGTATCAATTTTACATTCTCGTGTTATTCACAGCCCTCTACATTGTATGGAGAAAAATAAAGGGTTTAAATGTTAAAAATTGTGTTTACGTTCTCTCAATATTTTTCACACTCACACTTGTGTTGGTAGGAGTTTTTACAGGATTTTTAAGTGTAATTAATCTCTTTGAAGGTCCAACTACTCTTATTAATATGAACAGTGCCCATGGGGTTTGGGATCCCTGGCCTGATGTTTACGTTTCAGTTGGAGAACTTGGAAAACCTTCCTTTGAAGATGTGGTTTCTCAAGTGGGAATTGTATTTTTCTTGGGAGTTTTTGGTTTTTTATGCATGTTGAGGATCTTAATAAACAAAAAACTAAAAAAACAATATTTAAATAACTTTTCATGGTTTATTTATACTTTATTAATTATCTGGGCCGTAATGGGTGCGATTTCCATTAAAGAAGGTTTTAGATTTATAATGCTTCTCATACCACCACTGGTATTGACTTCAGGAATTCTTGTGGGACTTTCTGTTGAGTATTTAAATGTCCTCACAAAGAGCAAAAAATTCAATATTTTTAAGAGCAGAGAACTACTAATTAAAGTTACATCCCTTTTAATCCTATTGAGCTTATCAATGGGAGCTGTACTCCTTGCTTGTGGAACTTTCCATGAGTTAATTCCAGGAACTGATGATGATTTATGGGATGCAGCACTTTGGATAAACAACAACACATCCAATGACACGATCATAGTTTCTAACTGGGGTGATGGGCACATTTTCACGGCTATTGCTGATCGTCCTGTAACCTTTGATGGAAGAACCGCCTACATTGAAACATTACCTTTACGGCAGTTTGACAGTGCCTACAAATTTGGAAGTGAATCTCCAAGTACTTCAAGGGAGTACTGGATAGATCATGCCTTTGCAACATCTAATCAAAGTTTATCCCTCGGTATCTTCAGGATGATAACCACAAGTGGAGATATAGGTTACATAACCCTGGATGAATACACAAAAAACACAACCCGGAGCGTTGAAATACTGAACAGTATATTAGGAGTTAATAGGGAAACTGCAAAATCAATATTAGTAACTAAATACAGTTTAAATGAAAAACAGGCTGAAAATTTACTTCAATATACTCATCCAAATAATCCAAGGCCATTTGTGATTGTAACCTCCCTAAATGAAGTGAGTAGAGGATCTGCCACATTTAAATTTGGAAACTGGAACTTCAAAGAAGTTAAGGAGGCTAATTGCACTTACTTAACAAGCAGTTTCGTTGTAAATGGAAGCATATTAAATTCCTCAAAAAATGGAGTTGTAATGAAAATGGGAACAGGGGATATAAAAATCAATGGAACATCCCCTTATTCATTTATCTTGATCAAAAATGGAACCTTAACTGAGCAACGAATAAACAAGGATAGTGAATTATCTGTTGCAGTACTCATGGACATAAATAAAACGATAGTATTTGATAAAAATCTTGAAGATTCCATGTTCATGCAACTGTGGGTTGAAAACAGTAACTCAACAGTGTTCAAACCAATTTACAGAAAAGGTGCAGTTACTGTGTGGCAATATGTATGAAAACTGCAAATAATATTTTCAGTTCGTTTAGAGGATTTATATGTCAAAAAATAAAATATTAATAATATTGCTGTGTGTAATCATTTTTGCCACAGGTTTTATTCTTAGAGTGGAGTCTGTTAATTTAACAGGCATTCCAGCAAGTGAACAGGCTTACTATCAGGATCAAAACGGCCTTCCCTACATGTACGAACTGGATTCTTATTACAATTACCGTCTAACTGAAAATTACATTGATCATGGATATTTAGGTGATGTACAGATAAATAATCAAAATTGGGACTTACATTCCTATTTCCCGCCTGGAAGATCCGCTGAATATCCTCCACTTTTAAGTTACATTGCAGGATTTTTTTACAAATTGGTGAATATCTTTGCAAACGTTCCTCTGATAGTAATATGCTTCTGGCTGCCTGCATTTTTAGGCCCTCTTGCAGGTGTAGTAGCTTATCTATTTGTCAGAAGATATACCAATGAATATGGAGCATTTGCTGCAGGAATATTGACTGTAACAGTTCCATTTTACTTTTTCAGAACTGTTCCAGGTTGGTTTGACACAGATATTTTCAACATTATATTCCCCATTCTTATTATGTGCTTCACTGTTGAAGCAGTTCGAACTAAAAAAAATAATAAAAAAGTTTTTTTCACGCTACTGGCAGCGTTTTCAACATTTATCTTTGCAATGGCTTGGGAAGGATGGGTATGCACATTTTTCATGGTTTTATTTGTACTGACATTTTATACTGTTTTAAGTGGATTAAAAAAATTTGAAAGTAAAGGTACTCTTAAGATTTTGGTTTTATTCACAGCTTTCACAGCACTATTTACCTTGTTAAATGGTACTTTTTTTGGAATATTGTCTGGCCCTCTCAGTTTCCTAAGTGCCAGCAATCCTGTATTGTGGCCAAGTGTCTATTCTTCAGTATCTGAACTTGGAAAAGCTTCATTTGAAGAGTTAATATCCGGATTAGGTTTAGCTTTCTTCGCAGGAATCTTTGGTCTTTTGTGGGTATTCCGAATTTTAATAAACAAAAATCTTAAAGAAACTTTTTTAGCTAAAATTGATTTGTTTTTTTATTTATTTATAATTTTATGGATTTTAATAGGATTATTAGCTCTTAAAGAGTTTGGTTCAAGATTTATGACATTTTTAATACCTCCTCTTGTTGTTATTTCAGGTATTATGGTTGGAATATGTGTGGATTATATAATGCAGCTTCAAAAAAGTACTAAATTCCCTATTTTCAAAAATAGAGAAGGTTTGACTAAAATTTTGGCTCTATGCGTTTTGGTCTTGTTTTTAACCCCCTCAATTTTAAATGTTTATGGAAATTTTTCCACTTTAACTCCCGGTGCAAATGATGATTTTTATAATGCAGCAACATGGATAAAGAACAACACATCCAATGATACGGTGATCATAACAGATTGGAGTCATGGTTATTTCTTCTCGGCTTTTGCAAGTAGGTCTGTTTCTGTTGATGGGGGATCTCAAACTTCTCCAAGGGTATATTGGATAGATAAAGCATTCTCAACAACCAATGAAAGTTTATCTTATGGAATATTTCGAATGATAGCCACAAGTGGAGACGAAGGTTACAATTCGCTTGATGAATACACAAAGAACAGCACAAAAACTGTTGAAATATTAGACAATATCTTGGGGATAAATAAAGAGTCCGCTGAAAACGTACTCATAAACAAATATCATATGGATTACAGCACAGCTGTAATGGTTTTGAATTTCACACATCCTGCCAACCCAAAACACTTTATTATTGTTAACACTGGATTGAAGGGTATGTATTGGACTTTTTACTTTGGAGAGTGGAACTTCAACACAATGAAAGGCTACAACTGCACATATTCCCATGGAAACATAACTGGCTCAGTAAACCATTTTGAAACCACCAATGGAGTGACCATCGATCATGAAACAGGAACTGCAAAATGGTACGGTGAAGTTCCATATTCATTGATCACAGTAGATAATGGTGTTGTTACAAAGAATTACTTGAATAAAAGTAGTGATATCTGCATAGTACTTCAGATGGATACCAAGAAGGATCTTGTGATAAGTAAAGAATTCGAAAATTCTACCTTCATAAAGATGGTTCTTGAAAGGAACAATATGACTTATTTTAATATTATCTATGAAAATGAAGCAGTTTCTGTGTGGAAACCTAAAACTAATTAAAATCAAATATTACAGTATTTGCAGCCTGAGTAAAGATTTTAATCTATCTTGGAATTAATTTGGGTACATGGATGAAGTAAAACCAATGAAATGCCCCAGAAATAATTAATAATTAAAATACGTAGTTATAAAAGCTATGATTGAAAAATAGTAGCGAATTTGAATTCATTGGTTTTACATTTTACCAATGGTACTGTCTCTTGCAGTGTCCACAACTTCGGTTATGTTGCCTGCAACTGACTTGGATATGCCGAATATGTACTGT